>VOFF01000145.1_pt1 | contig 30000 bp, 48 predicted proteins | sample 5384061 | NCBI WGS metagenome assembly VOFF01 (sample SAMN12384725, study PRJNA508395) | human gut metagenome | isolation source: healthy gut E | host: Homo sapiens
CCATCCGCATCCAGCGTGATATGCACAAAATGTTCCGGCTTATCATAATCCCTTGTCTCGCCGTCATCGGTATAGTATTCATAGGATGCACCATCGGGAGCAAAGGCAAGCAGGCGCAGATCGCAAAGTCCACATCGGCAACGCTCTGGATCTTTTTGTCGTCCTTGGCAAGGGGCAGAAGGTGTCCCTTGCGCATAAAAACACCACTTCATCCAGCTCCACCGGAATGTAATGATGGCCTGCTGGCAGCACGCTGGTTTTCGATGCGGTTGCTTTCGCTGCACTTTACCCGCACCTGCAGCTCCTCCGGCAGATAAACATACCGACCTCGGGCATTTTGCTCATATACCGGGGCGTCGACAGGCTTTCACCGATCGTCACCTCATCCTCCACCCGGCGGGCAAAGTCGTCCTCCGGGAAGGCGAACGCCAACGGCATACAGTACATGCCGTCGTGCAGGGCAGCTTTCATGTACTCGCTGTAAATGTAGGGCAGCAGCAGGTAGCGCTGTAAAATACCGGCAAAGGCAGCTTTGTTCTTAAAGCGGTAGGGTTCCTGCCGACGGGTGCCGTTGGCAGAATGGTTCCGCAGCAACGGAGAGAAGATGCCCAAACCAGCGCAGCACCAGATCCTCCGTGGTATTGCTGCCAAAGCCGCCAATGTCGGGGCCTTCGTACAGGAAGCCGCACATATTCAGGGAGGGCATCATGTGCAGCGCAAGCAGAATGTGGCTCCACCAAGAATGGTTGTCGCCGGTCCAGATGCCGCCATATCTGGCATCCCGATGCAAGCAAAATGCGCTTGTTCAGGCTCGAAAGCCTCGGCCGCACGGGTCATGTTATAACCAGGCTCGTTCATATCATTCCAGAAGCCCTCGATCCCCTGATCCAGCAGAACTTTATATTGACTGCCAAACCAAGCACGGGCTTCCGGGTTGAGCATATCGGGGAAGTGTACCCGTCCCGGCCACACACCGGCTACAAAGGGGGGTGCCATCCTGATTCGTGCAGAAGTAGCCTTTTTTCACGCCTTCCTCGTACACATCATATCCCTCTTCGACCTTGACTGCTGCATCGATGATGGGGACAAGATGGATGCCCTGCGCTTTCATCTCGGCGGCAAAGTCTGCAAAACGCGGGAAGCGCTGCGCATCCACCGTAAAGTCCTTGTAATGCTCCATGTAATCGATATCCAGAACCACAGCGTCCAGCGGCATATGATTGGCACGGTAATTTGCCACCACCTCGCGGACCTCGTCCTCGTTCATGTAGCTCCAGCGGCTCTGGGCGTTGCCAAAAGCCCATTTGGGCGGAATATAACTGCGCCCCACCAACTGGCGGAACTGGTGCACAATATCGGTCAGGCTCTCGCCCTCAATGATGTAGAGATCGTAATTTTCCTCGGCCACCGTGATGCGTAAGGTATCCAGGTCGGTGTAGCCGCAGTCAAAGGTGACCTTGCCCGGGTAGTCGATAAAAACGCCAAATGTATCCTTGCCGGACACAATTATAAAATTATAAGCACCGTACAGCGAGGATTTGCCCTCGGTATGGTTGCCGTCATCGGAGCATTTGCTTTCGTACACCCACCCGCGCTTGTTGATACCACGGACGTTCTCGCCAAGACCATACAGAACATCCTGCGGCTCCATGGCATAGGAGAAGCCATCCGGCTCCTTGGTCAGATAGGGGATCGTTTCCATCATGGGCAAAAAAAAGAACCCACTACACTTTCGGTATCAAACGGTTGACCGTATTGCTTTTTTGTAGATCATAGCAAAATACCTCTCCTCTGTTTTTTGAATTGTTACAGTGTAAAACGTACCAACGTATTTTTTGATGAACAATGAAGAAACGCTGACATTGGCTGGAGCAATTGGGGCTTCAGCCTATCTGCCGTGGATGCCGATGCGCTCTTTGCTGTCGTTTTCGGCGCAGACGGAGGCGGCGGCTGGAGTTGTGATACGCCAGCGACATGGCTTCAAAGACGAGAAATCCGCACACAAAGCACATGCCGGCAAACAGCTTTTTCCAGAAGTTCATTTCTTGCACCTCGTCCGCTTACAGCGCCGCATCCATTTCTTCCAACCGATCGATCCAACGCAGGTCGTCTTTTTTCTCCTGCCGCCGGTGCGCACCACCTCAAAGCTGCGTTCTTTCGTAGAAAGCGCACCCTCCACCGGATCCGCAGATTTAGCTTACAACGCAGCGTTTCGATTTCAAGCGCTAATTGGCATTGGCTGTGAAAAAAAGAGGCCAATCTGCGTAAAAATTTACGCAAGTTGATTCCTGTACTTTTCCACAATCCGGCTATCAGTATAGACAGTCGTCTTGCGATGCGGTATACTCGAATCAGATCAACATTTTCAGGAGGAAAGTCATGGCAGGAGAAACCAACAAGGTCGTCATTGTTACCGGAGGAAGCTCCGGCATCGGACGGTGCACGGCATCCGCTCTGAAAGAGAATGGCTGCATCGTCTATGAGTTCAGCCGCAGAAATATCCCTATGGAGGGCGTCACCCATCTATCCGTCGATGTGACCGATGAAGATGCGGTCAACGCCGCTGTGCAGCAGGTCATCCAAAAAAGGAGGCCAAAATCGATGCAGTGATCAACTGTGCAGGTTTTGGCATTTCCGGGGCGGTGGAGTTTACGTCCATGGAGCAAGCCAAAGCACAGTTTGACGTAAATTTCTTCGGAACGGTCAATGTAAATAAAGCAGTTCTCCCCTTCATGCGCCATCAAGGGAAGGGGCATATTGTGAACATCAGCTCCGTTGCCGCCGTAGCACACATTCCGTTCCAGACCTTCTACTCTGCAAGCAAAGCCGCTATTTCTTCTTACTCTTACGCTCTGGCAAACGAAGTCAAACCCTACGGCATCCATGTTACCATCGTAGAATTAGGTGACATCTGCACCGGATTTACAAAAGCACGTCAGAAAAGTATTCTCGGCGATGATGAATACGGTGGACGTATCTCCCGGAGCGTCAGTCAGATGGAGCAAGACGAGCAAAACGGCATGGACCCGGCACGCATTGGACGGTACATCGCCGGTATTGTGGAGAAAAAGAATCCGGCAGTCGTTTATGTTGCCGGCGCACAGTATAAATTCCTGAGCCTTTTGTGCAAGCTCCTGCCCGCCGCAGCACGCGGAAAGATCGTGGGGAAAATATACGGGTAACAGGCACATTGCTCCGCAAAGCTGCTAAAAGAGGATATGTACGCCGCCCGCAGGCGGCACCCTTTATTCTCCCGGTGATTCTTGAAGCCAGCCCTTACGCAACTGATCCAGTGCGTGGGTCTCGAGCCTTGAGACATAACTTCTGCCTGATCTGGAGCAGCTGTGCCGTTTCCAGTTGGGTCAGGGGCGGCTGACCTGCCAGCCCGTACCGCAGCAGGATCAGCTTGCGCTCCCGGGCGGGCAGGCCCTCGATCAGCCTGCGCAGCCGCCGGGCCTCATCCTGCCGCTCACAGGCATCCTCCATGCAGAAACCGTCCTGCAGTACATCGGAAAGGGTCAGCGCGCTGTCCTCCTTTCCCGCTTCCAGTGTTTCCTGCAGGGAAACGACCACACCATTTCTGCGCTCCCTGCGAAAATGCATCCGCAGCTCATTTGCTATCCTCTCCCCAGCGCACTTTGGGATGGAAAAGAGAATCCACCTCTTTCACGCAATGACGCATCTACGTCAAAATGGATTTTTTGGAGCCGAGAGAGCGGTTCCTTTTTTCTGCTTCAGAGGGTGTCATGTGAGGGTCATGGTCTAACCCCTCTATACATCTTACAGGTAAGTTTGGCAGGCCCCCGCACCACCGTAGAGGCGCAGGCGTTCTACCGTATGTACCACTCTTACGCCGACATCCCGAACCCATGGGACCGTCTGCGTTGGTGCCGCTATGGTCTTGACCTGCTGCAAAAAGAGGTTGCTGCCATGGCGGGCATGGAGGAATGGCTCTATCAGGATCTGGAAAGCGGCGCATTTCACCGCAGCTTCACGCCCGAACTTGCGGACAAGCTCGCCGCCCTTTACGGCATCCCGGTGGAGGATATTCTGGACGACTACACCCTGTTTCTGCACCGGGGCGGAGGAGACTTCCTCCGCAGATACCGGGAGGCAAAAGGCTGGAGCCGTCAGCAGCTTGCCGACCATGCAAAGGTCAGCAGGACAAGCATCCGCTGCTGGGAAAGCGGACAAAAAGACCATCAGTCAGAAGTGCTTTTGCCATCTGGTGGAAAACCTTGGTTCCGATTTTCCATCTATGCTTCGCATGTGAAGTATGGTAATTTTTCTCCAGCCAAACGAAAAAGCTCGTCTGCAAGCCACGATATGTGGCAGCGCAGACGGGCTTTCGTTATGGAATCGTTCTGTTTCAATTATTCTGATATTCGCTCTGACTTACATGGCGTTCCGTAAAACACGCAGTCGTTCTTCAAACGTTGCTTTCCATGCCGGATGCTCGGAGAATACGGTGTGCTCCACCTGACGGACTTGGTTCAGTCCGATGTTCTGCACCGCTTCCACTGCAGCATCTTTTTGGCTCAGATGGCGTTTTCCCACGGTCAGACAGTTTGCGCCTTCTGGCGTGTCGTACTGCTGAAACGCCCGGTTGAAGTCCATCAGGTCATGCAGACGGATGGGCTGATTGGTTTCGTTGTCTACCAGCAGGCCCCAATTTTCCCAATGACGGTCGGTATTGCCCACCAGATAATCCAGAATGTTCATCATATAGTAGCCGGGAGCATCCAGCTCTAAGATCTTATCCAGCGTGTTCCAATCACGGTTCGTGCAGTAGACGTCATAGGCTGCATAGGTCACAAGACTGTATCGCTGAGATGTCATGATTTTGCTGATAGAAACCGGCTCATTTTCAAACATCCCCTGCTCATACAGTACCTGATGGCAGTCAAAGCACCGGCAGATTTTGCTTGCCAGCACTTCACGTTCCACCGCTTCCCTGCCACCATCCTTGTAAAGATAGAAGCCATCCTCTTTTCGCACCCACGCCTTGGGGTACAAGCCGCCCGTAGACAGGTCATTTGCCAGAAGATGGGCGTTTGTCACCGTCATTTGGTGCCCCCGCAGCGCAATATCCACAAGCGCATTGCTTAAGGAGTGTGCAAAAAGGTTGATATCCTCGAATCGAATCTTCTCGTTTTCTTCTTTCACCCAGAACACATCCAGCAAAGACAGACAATGGTAGGATAATGCAATCTGTGCTCGTTCCCTGTCCGTAACACTCTGAGATGCACCGATACTGTTCAGGATTTCCTTGGCGTAGGTGCGATCCAACGTCAACATCCGGGAGGCGCACCAATAGTAAAAGTTCGTTACATTATTGATGCGCTCGTCAAAATCATCCGATTCCACCAGAACCAGATCATAGGGCATGAAATCCTCGAGGCAGACCCTGCATTCCCCTGTCGTGCTGAGTTGTGCCACACAGCTTTCCCGGTGCATGATCTCGTAAAACATGGTTTTCATCCCTCCCTGCGTTCTGTGTCTTGCTCTGTATTTATATTACCTTCTTTTTTTTCACACGGGACGCAAGAGCTTTTACTTTTCAAAAAGCTTTTTCTGCTGCTCCATCAGGACGGTTTCGATACGCTCTTTCAGCAAAAAGCGGAACTGTTTTGAGTGTTATGCAATGCCATAGGATACCATATTGGCCGCCAACAATCAATGATTTTTGTCAGCAAAATTCCAAAAACTTATGTAACACAAAAGCCCCACGCTCAACACTGCCTCTAAATCTGACCGTCTCTGGTCAGAGCAGAAAAAAGCATATGTTGAGCGTGGGGCTTTGTTTATCGGGTCGGCTGCCAGCCGGGCTTTTTGGTGTTCTTTGGGTTTGTAGGTTCCTTTGGTAGTATCGATCACCGCCTGCAGCAATTCGAGCTTCTGCCATGTGGGGCAGTTCAGACGGTCGATTTTTTCGATCACATAGTTGGCGTGGGCGGTTGCGACCCGTTTTCCGAGTTCGTCCCATCCCTCTTTCGTTTTGGGGTAATGTACCACCACTTCAATGGGGACACTCTTTCGCATGGCTCACTCACCTCCGATTACATCGCTATCACCTCATTTTTACGGGTTACTGGTTGTCCGCTATTCGCTGCGGTTTCCGCTCAGAACATTCAGAGCCAGACTGACCAGCAAAGCCATATCAATGCGGAGCATTTCAGCCTTGCTGGCATAGCCCATAAAGCGTTCGATGCGGGATTTATCGATCGTGAAGATCTGCTCCAGAAGAATCATGGACGGTTCTTCAAAGGCCGGGTTGGAATCCACCAGCACATGGGTGGGCTGGTTTTTCTTCTTTTCCGTCCGGGTCGTAACAGTTGCTACGATCAATGTAGGCGAATGACGGTTTCCAATGTTGTTCTGCAGAACTACCACAGGGCGTTTCCCGCCCTGTTCCGAGCCGATATGCGGCTCCATGTCTGCATAGTAGATGTCCCCTCTGAGATATCTCCAATTGTTCGGTAACATAAAAAATCAACCTCCTTTTTTGTAAGAAACAGCCGCCGCAGACGGATACCACGACGGCTGTTGTTCAGGAGGTAAAACGAAACTTTCAGTTTTTCAGCGGCAGACTCATCTCACGGCTGGCACCGTTATAGATGCGGAGAATCTGCCGCATGTGACGGTTTGCAGAACTGCCGGTGTCTTTCTGAGCCAGCTGCGTGATGGTTTTCGGGTGTGTCCTTGCCAGCTGCTGCACCAGCCGCTCCCGGCTGTACTCGCCCTCGTATACGGAGATGAAGCGGGCCACACCCCGGATTACACCGGCAAGGTAGGAATCCACATTGCCCTTCCACGCCTCGTTGATGATGTGAAGCATCTCGACGCAAGCGCTCACAGCCATACTGCTTGTACAGTTCGTATGCCGTTTCGATGCAGTAGATTTTCCAGGGTGCCCGGATGCCGTCATAGGCAAATTCCACACCGGCATTCGACGTGATCCCCACAAAGTAAAGTGCATCCGGGTTTTCGGCCACCAGATTTGCACGAAGACGTTCGCCCGCCGTCAGGCAGGTAGCATTGCCCGTCTGAATCGCAAACAGCGTTGCTTCGTCTTCTTTGGTAAGGCCATAGAAGACCTTGCAGCGGATGGGCAATTCCATACCACCGTTGCAGGTTCGACGTGCTTCTACCGTGTTCTGCCCATCCAGAATGTAGCCATTCCATGTGATGATGGGATTCAGAAGACGACCCTCGGCAATGATGTTCTGCTCAAGCTGCTGTTCTTCCTCAAACTGCAGCGGCGGAATTTTGCTTTGGAACTCCGGGTCAATTTTAAGCTGGCTCAGTTTCACGTCGGTTCTCCTTTCCGGTCATTTTTTTGATTTACGGACAATGGGCTGAACGTAGTAGTCAAACCCATATCGTGTCTGGCAATACGTGCAGACATCCTTGACGAGCTGCCTGGGGTCGGCTCTGCGGGAGATGGACGCCCTTTGCGTCCAAAAATGCCCCTCGGCAGACGGCGCACAAAGTTGTCAGGGTGGATTCATCCACCTTTTTTGTGGTCTTACGGTTCATTTGCGTACTCCTTTTCGCTGATATATAAAAACGCCGTCCGTGGTTCCCCTCGAACGGCGTTTGGAAAAGGTTTTGTATGGTTTCTCTTACGCGGTGACAGACCAGACTCTGAAAATCAACACCGAGAAAAAGGTCATTGCTTTTCATTTGGGCAATTTCCAACTTCTTAGAAAATCAAATGGACAATAGCCGACAATTGCCGCTCCCGCAACCCAGATCAGCGCCAGTATGCTTCGCTTTTTCAGCACCTGCCTCCAGGTCTGCACGAACGGCGCATCTTCAAGCCCTGGCAGCACCCAAAACTGGCTGTGCCCGACCCATAGCTTGTCGATTACAACGCCGTCATAGATATTCATAACCTCAAGAAACAGCAGCGCCTGCCAATAGGCCTCACCAAAGGAGGAAGCCTCGTTCCACAAACCGATGATCAGCACAAGAGCAGCAAGCATCACGATAAAGAACGGTATCATAAAGCATTTTCGTTTCCGGTTCATCGTATTGCGGTCGATCAGTCCCAGTTCGATGGCGCGATCCTGCACCTCCTTGGGATAAAAGTACAGTCCATTGACAGCACCACCGATCACAGCGATTTTTACCATTGCGGTAAACAGCAGACAATAAAGCAGCAGTTGCAGTACGATCATTGTTTTTCTCCTCTCAGTCTGCGTGCGAATCGGGCATATGCTCCCATTTCCTTCGTCTTCCATCGTGGTTCATACAAAACAAGAAAGTATGCCAGAAATACCATGTACCAAATCATTTGATCTCCATTTCAATATGCCGCCCACTATTATCTGACCTTCATGCAGAAATCGCAACGGTCATTTCCACGCCCCAGCGTCATGCTTCTCTGCCAGATCAGCTTCGGATGCAGCCCGGTATAGCTGATGTCATCGCTGTCACAAAACAGCGGCACAGCTCCGGGCAGCCGTATTTTGTGCAGGTGTCGTGATAGGGACACTTCATCATATCCACACGCCAGACGCCGTTACCGGTCTGCAGTTCTTTTGGGGCAAAGCCCGCCGCCGGGCCGAAAATGCTCCGGGTGGATTTGACGAAAACGCCGGGAACAAGGCGGTAAAGCCCCGGTATGTGCAGCAGGGCGGCAAGCTGTTTGTGGCTCGTTCTCGCCAGCCGCTCCACATAGCCGTGAACGATTTGCAGCGCTTCTTCTTTCGGCATGACCCGCTGCAAGGTTTCGTAGGCCGCAATGCCCGGCTAAGATTTGCCGCTTGAGGTGATTGCCGCACAAAATTTGTCACACCGCCCGCTTCGCTCATGGTGTAGTCCAGACGGCACAGGGCGGGGGTCAGGTCGTACAGTCCCCCAGTTCCTTCATCAGCACACAGATGCCGCATTTGGTGAAGCGTCCCTCGTAGCCGCTGCCATCCGGGTACTCGTAAAATTCCATGTTCCACGAGTAGGGGTTACGGTCGGCGGCTTTCAAGGTGGCGGTCGCCTTCATGCCGGAAATATCTTTGGGGGTAAACTTGCTTTTTCCGCTCTTGCGGCAGAACCACTGCATGGGCTTTGTCATCATGGACTTTGCATAGTAATCCGTCAGCCTGTCCACCTCCGGACGTTGCGGCATGGAGAGGATGAACGCGCCGAGCATTGCGCAGTTGACGATGTTCATCTTGAAGCGGTCCGCTTTTTCAAACTCCGGTAGCCTGCGGATGATCTGCCGGTATTGCGGCTTTGCCTTTTTCGTGATGGCTCTTGCGGTGGCTGCATCATAGCCCAGCACAGCGGTCAGCTGTTTTTGAAAGGAGCCTGAAAACAGCACCCACATTCCCATAGGCATCCCGGCGTATTTCATTGCAGATACCTCCCGGCTTCCGTTTCCAGTGCCTGCCATACCGGGTAGGCTGCGCCATGTTCATCGAAAAATTTCTTGAGATCCCGGTTCAGCGCACTCATTTCGTCGATGGCGTTCATGGCATGGTCGGAGGCGCAGAGCTTGCCCAGCGAGGTGGCGCACATCAGCTTGAAAAAGCGCAGGCAGGTCTTGCGGTATTTCTCCCCTTCAAAGTCCGCATCCTCCTTGGGCAGAATGGCGTGCCCGGCATTTCTGATGGCGCGGTATCCCTCGATGTTGGCATCCAGCACACGGTTCAGGTACGCGGTATCTCCCCTGAGCTTTTTCAGGTCGCCGTCTGTCTTATAGCAGGCGAAGGCCGCAGGCATCACAAACGCGGCATGGCAGAGCAGATAGTCCTCCATGTTCGGCTCGTAAACGACCTTATATTTTGTGCCGTGGAAGATGCGCCCGATCAGCTGTTTATTGGAGATTGCACCCGGCAGCTGTCCGATGGTGATCTTTTTCAGGTCGATGGAGACCACCCGGTCAACCTCCCGATGCCCCGCAGAAAGCGCAAAGGCAAACAGGACGTTCTTTTCCGGAAGTGCCGCCGCCAATGCTTTTGTCTGTACGTTGTTGCCCACAAAAACGATGTTCTTCGTCCGGTTCGCCCGCAGCGTGTCCAGAACGGAATCCAGCTGTGTATAGCGCAGGACCACAAAGATCACATCGTACATTGCATCCGGTGCAAGTTCAGTCACCACCGGAATGCGGCTGACCGAGGTGCGGAGCGAAAATTTGTCCTTGATCCGCAGGCCGTTCTGCTTGATCTCCGCAGCCCAGTTTCCCCGCGCAAGCAGAGTGACATCCTTTCCGGCGCGCAGCAGATTTCTTGCCAGATTGCACCCCAGAACGCCTGCACCATATACCAGAATTTTCATAGCTTGCCTCCAAATCCGATCTTCACGATCTGCATTTTCATCCCGTTGTCTCCGACCTTGGCGAGAAATCGGAAAAAGCCGCTGACAGAAGGGTCTTTCAGATCGTTGTAGCCCAGCATATAGCCCCGGCTGGATACTTGCAAACGGCTGTCCCATGGGGAAAGCTCGCTTTTCGCATCCGAAACCGCGAAATATGCTCCCACATCCTTGATCTTTGCAGTCTTGAGCCATGTTTTTGCGATCATCTTCACCGCCATACGGTTGGCGGCATCAAAGACCAGCACCCCGCCGGGGAAAGCATCTGCCATCCCCTGCACCAGTTCCCGGACCTGCTGGGTCAGGAAGTAATAGAACACCCCGGAGGCAAAGAACACCGCCCCGCCGGAGGCATCGATTTTGTCAAACCATGCGGGGTCTTTCAGGTCGCAGGGGATGTTTTGCTCCCGCTCCCCGGCGGGCAGCAGCTGCTGCCGCAAGGCAATAACATCCGGGAAGTCCAGATTGTAGATTTTGCATCTGCCGTTGTCGCAGGCTCTGCCGGTGTTGTCCAGCCCGCAGCCCAGATTGACCACCGCCGCGCAGGGGTGGGTTTTCAGATAATCCCGCACCTCCCACGCAAGGTCGCACTGCCGCATGGCCACCTCCAGCGCACCGAAGCGCTGCATCAGACTGCGGGAATTTTTCTCTGCCACTGAAAAGTCGTAGTCGATTTGATCAATCAGGCGTACCGCCGTTTCGTCCCGATAGAGGTTTGGGTACAGTTCCGAACACAGCTTCCGGGAATACAACGGGAGAATCAGCGTTTCCTGCACAGTGTTTCTCTCGATTTTGTATTTCATATCGGGTCCTCTCACTTTCTGATAAACGGCAGTTTCGGCATACCGTCATGCTCAGCGATAAATGCCAGCATTTCAGCAAAGCCCTTCGGATCACGAATCTGATATTGCATGTGATCGTATCCCTCAAATACGGGATAATTGCCGCAGGGGTAGGCTTCCATCACTGCCTGACGGTATTTGAAATGCTCTTCTATGCTGCCAAACTCGAAATAGATATGCTTTTGCAGTTCTTCGGGAAGGGACGGAAAGGGTTTATCCTCCAGGCTGTCCGAAATCTGCCGCCGCAAATTTGTGTAGGTCAGATTTTCCCCTGCGGCTATAAAATACGGCTTTATGGAATTATCGTCACACCACAGTATCTTTTTCAATGTGCCGCCCTTTGACCAGTACAGGCTCTTGATGGCCAGATACAGAAACGGTGTCATCATGCGGCGTGTACCTTTCCGATTTGTGCAAACTGCCCGCCGTCAAAGAAAACATGTCCGATGGGCAGCTTCGTGCCTGTCAAAAACGCCATGGCAAGGTCAGCACCGATCGAAGAAGCCACAACCAGTTCAAGGCGTTCCACTCCCTGCGATTTCAGGTATTCTTCCACCTGACGAACCTCGTCCGCCTTGCTGACATATTTCTGCCCTTTGCAGTACACGGTGGAGGTAGGCAGAATGCAGAAATACCGATCTTGTAAATAGTTTGCAACCGGTTCGCTGCTCTCCCCCGTCACGCCCATTGCATGAAAAAACAAAACAGCAGGAGCATTCCAATTTCCCAATGTCTTAAACTTCATTGTCTCTCCTTTCTTCAGTGAATAAAAGCCGTCATAAGGACCGCCAGCGCCGCCGCTATGACTGCCATGCCCACCGTGCCGAACAGCCACTTTTTCTGCTTGTCTTTTGCGGTGATGTACGGCTTCAGATCTTCTGTTCCGGGGATCGTCCATGCGTTCGTGTGCCCCACCCAATAGCCGTCAACCAACAGGCGGTCCATGAGATTCATAACGGACAAGATGACGAGCAACTGCCAGAAGCCCGCCGCAAAGCTGCGCGCACCGTTTATCCCATAGACACAGACCAGCACATAGCCGATATAGCCGGGGACGCAGACAGCTTTGAAAATCAAAGCATTTCGCTTGATTTTCGCGTGTGTTGTAAGTCCCAGCTTCACGCACCGCTCCTGCACCTCCTGGCTGTAAAGATGCACCATGCCCACCGCGCCCTTGCGGATACCGATGGCGCAAACCAAAATGAGCAGAACGCCCAGCCCGATGCCTTCCAGAATCACCTGTAAAAGCATTACCGATTCCTCCTGAAGCCCGCCTCATCCCGGTATTCGGGATGTCCCTTCAAGTACGGGTCTTTATCGCCGCAGATGGTATAGTCGCACTTACAGCCATTCGCACAGGTGGTCGTCCGCACCAGCCTGGCGTGAAGCAGTTCCATCGCTGCAAAGTCCACATTGCACAGGGCGGGCATGATGTCCGTAAGACCGTGCCGGATGGCAAATTCTGCCGCGGGCACGCCGTAAATTCATAATAGATGGGCTTGTTCTTTTCGTAAGGAGCCACCGTCATTTCATAATCGTGCCATTTGTCACAGCCCGCTTTTGCCCGTACGAACGCCTTGTACATCAGTTTCTTCCAGAACGGCTTGTTGCAGTCCACGAATTTCAGTTTGCGGAAGGACGGCAGGATCAGATTTTCTTCTATCTCTTCCATTTCGCGGAATGTGACCACATCCCGGCACACATCGTAAAAGCACATGATGGCGATGCAGTCGTAGGTGCCGCCTACGCCGTTGTGAAAATTCTTTTTACCGCCGAGGTCGGTGCGCCACTTGGAAAGAAGCTCTGCGTATCTCAGCTGCACCTGCTCCCAGACCGCCTCGCGCTCCACCTCCGGATAGTGCAGAGTGATTTTCGCCAGAATTTCCTTTTTGCAGGGTTTGGAATATAGCACATGGCAGCTACGGTCAATTTGTAATTCACTGTCCCTCATCTTCCCACGCCTTTCAGAAAACCGCTCTTTGCATTTTCTTCGGTGTCGTCCGATTCGTCGTAGGCATCATAGGGCGCCGATGGGTCGTGTACTCGTTTTTTGAATGGTGAACAGCGCTTGTCTTTGTGGGCAAACGCAAAGGCAAAATTGTCCGTCCATCCCGTGTGACCGGTGATGAAATATGGATGCAGCCCACGTGCGCGCAGTTTCCGCTCCAGCTCCGCCAGTGACTGCACAGCCAGCTTATTGTCCTCCGCCAGCGAGGAAATGAAGCTGTAGCCGCCGTCCGCGCCAAACCACATCGTGTCGCCGGTAAAAAGGTATTTATCGTCAATGAGGTAGACCATATGTCCCCATGTATGGCCGGGAACCCTGCGGCGCACCTCGCCGGTCAGATAGCGGTTCTCGATCTCGCCAATATACAGCGCAGCATCCCGAAACAGTCCCGGACTGTCCGCCTCCACCGCACCCACATGGTCGGTGTCCTGATGGGTGATGAGGATGTGCCGGATGGACTGCGGGTCGATGCCGAGCCAGCTCATTTTCTCCGCCAGACGGTCATAGTTGTATCCGGCATCGATCATAATGGTGGTATCACCCTTGCGGTAAAAGAAGATATTTGCCACCCACTCCCGCACACAAGCAACATTTTCATCGATCCAGCCGGTGTTCAACATCTGCGCTTTCAGCCACTGAGGATAACACCTCTCGATCTACCCCTTATGGAAACAGCCAAAATCTATTTTCACACCATTGCGGTGACTTTTGCCTTCTTATCCATATTATATCGTGCTCACTTCTTTTTTTGCAATGGTATAGTATAGTAAGTTTAACAAGAATCCTCCGATTTCGCGTCGGCCTCATAGGCGCACTTTAGTTGTCCTTGCAGGACTACCTACGGTTCGTTTTGACTTTTCAGTGTTCTATACAGCCGAATTTGGGCCAAAAATACCCCGTTAGTTTCCCAACGAGACATCGAAGATGATTCTATTCTGTTTTCTGTATACCATTTGTTGAAATTTGCGCGAGGTTCGGCAGGTAAAACAGCTTATTTCCAGAAAAATCAGTCAACGGCAGAGGCTGCGCAAAGTTTTGCCGCAGCAATTCGGCAAATTCTTTGACGCTGACAGTCAGTATTTGTATTCCATCCGATTGAGTTCAAGCAAATGCTATCTGAAAGCATTTTGGCAAACTGTGCCCCATCCATTCTGTCCACCTCGCAGTTGATACTTATTGATACTATATAGTATCAATATATCGATTCTTTATAAAAAAGTCAACCGAAACAGGCCGAACCAACTTTTTCCATACTTTCCGTCAAAATTCCCGTGGCACAGCCACGAATCACATCTCCATCGGCTTATTCCCCACTTCGTCCAGATACGCATTCAAAAATTCCGCTGCAAGGCTGTTGGGGCGGATGTTTTCTCTGGCTTCCTGCGGGGTGAACCACTTGCAGCGGTCCACTTCGTGGTTGATATGCAGCGCCTTTGCGGTTCTGACGAAAGCGGTAAAGTTGCACATCAGCGTGTTAGACGGCTCAAAAAACTTGGTACGGTTGAACCGGAGGTGCTCTACTTCCAACCCGGTTTCTTCCCGGACTTCCCGCACCACGGCGTGTTCTTCTGCCTCACCGCGGTTCACATATCCAGCCACCAGAATATAAGAGGCTTGCCGTACTGCTGGATAAGCAGAATTTTCCCGGTTTCCTCATCCACAACAATCATGCTGACTGCCACATTGTACATCGGGAACCGGTATTGCTGGCATTTCGGGCAATAAGGCACAATGCCCTCTTCTTCCAGTTCTTTTTCAATCAATGCCGTGCCGCATTCAAAGCAATGCTTCTGAATCATTTTTACACTCAAACACTGTTTTCGTCAGCCGGATACCTGCTGCCGTCTTCATCGTATGTTCCATAAAGGTTCGGATTGCCTGCTGGCCGTACCCGCTTTCGGACGCATTGACGATATAATCTGCCTCAATCAGAATCTGATAGTCAATGCCGTCGATCTGCGCCGGGCTATGGTGGTGCCCTACCAGATAGGCCACACGGTCGATCTGTTCTGCTGTCATGCCGGTATCCGCCAAGAACTCCCGCACCAGCGGGGCACCCTCCTGCTCCTGATATTTACCATTGGTGTTGCCGTACTTTTTGCGGCAGAGCGCAGGCGATATCGTGGGTGATGGCCGCCACCTCCAGAATAAACTGCGTGTCTGCGTCCAGCCCCTCCAACTCACCAATGGTTTTGGCATAGGTCCACATGCAGCTCAGGTGCGTGATGTCATGGATATTCCCTTCGGAAAAGGCGATCATCTTTTCCATGATCTGTGCAATGGTCATCATTTGTTTCACTCCCGTTTTTAATACTTAAATGTTCACCTTGATAAACGCGAACTTATTCTTCAAATTTTTTATGACACTTTGGACATTCTTTAGGGATCGGCCTATAACCAACAAGCGAGCAACCGCAATAAGGACATTTCATCATGGTGAGATGATATACAATACCACCAACAGCAACCATTGCACCGATTAGCAGGCATAGGTTTACTCTGTACTCCTTTGCCATCATTGCTCCTATTACTGCGAGCAATATTCCTATCATCAAAATGATCCAAGAAATGGCAGCCTGCTTTTGTGGGCTATTGTTTTTCATATAATCACACCCCCTCCACAAATTCCGATTCATAAAATCCCCGTCAGAAGAGCCACCGGTGCTCAAAGTTCCGTCTGGCCTAACCGTCAGTATCTTGGAGAGCGTTCCCGCCGCTCCCAGAAACACCACGGAAAAGCCCGTGGCTTTGATGATTGTATCCTGATAGCGCTCTTTCAGAAAGCGTTTGAACAGAATACCCAGCACACCGCCTATCACAATGGCCAGCGCATTGATGATCGTTCCCAATCCCCGCATTTTCGTTTTTCCTTTGCTTACTGATTCCTGTATTTGTTTAAGACTTCATCCGGGATATGACAGTAGCTGCAGTCTTCCGGGTACCGTTCCAGATGGTGCTGATGCTCCTCAGCGCTCCGGACATAATTTGTCAGCGGCAGCACTTCCAGCATGATCTTGTCCCGGTCCTCCCGGCTGTCAATAAAGGCTCTTGCTTCTTCCAGATGTCCGGGATTTGTGCTGTAAAGCCCCGTGCGATACTTTTTTTCCAACATCAACGCCCTGTTTGTTCAGGCTGTACGGGTCGATGATTTCAAACAGATGCTCCATAAGCTCTGTAACACTGGTACATTTCTCATCAAAGACCACTTTAACGCACTCTGCATATCCATCATACGGGCCGTCCAGCGTGTTTGTTGTTCCGTTGGCTCTCCCGGCTTCGGTCGTCCGTACACCGGGCACCGTGTCAAAAAATGCTGGACGCCCCAAAGGCACCCGCCTGCAATGTATACCGTTTCCATACTCTTGACTTTCCTTCTTTTACTGGTACAGTTTGCATCCATGCTCTGTACTCCTTACGGTTTCCTTGCTAGCTGCAAATCGATTCATCATACCAACTCACAAAAAGTGCTTCCGCACCATTGCAGAGTAATTATCATATTGTTGAAAGCCATATCGCTCATAAAATGGGATCGTTTTATTGTTATAGCTCTCCGGGGCCACTTTATGTGCGTTGTGCCTTGGCGCAGACCGTCAGCACTCCACTGCCACCTTGATCACGCCGTCCCGTTTCTTTTCAAACAGCTCGTAGCCCTCTGCGATCCGGCGCAGGGGGGTAGGTGTGGGTGATGAGCGGTTCGGTATCGATCTTGCCTTCTGCGATAAGACGCAGCGTTTCTTCACAATCGCAGCCGTCCACGCCGCCGGTCTTAAAGGTGAGGTTTTTGCCGTACATTTCCGGCAGCGGCAGGGTCTGTGCCTTATCGTACAGCGCCACCACCGTCACAACGGCGTTGGGCCGTGCACACTCCCATGCCAGCCGGAAGGTGGAGTCTGCCCCTGCCACCTCCAGCACCACATCGGCCCCGTCGTGGTCGCTGTGGGCACGCACAAAGGCGGCGCAGTCCTCCGGCTGCACGGTGAGCACCTGCGGGTAGTGCCGACGGATGAACTGCAGGCGGCTTGCGTCCTTTTCACAGACGATGATGCGCTTGGGGCTGTGCAGCATGACGCACAGCAGCGTGCAGATGCCGGTCGGCCCTGCACCGAGGATCAGCACGGTATCCTCGGGGGTGATTTCCGAGATGCGTGCCGCCCAAAAAGCCGGTGGCCAGCACATCGCCCACCAGCAGCGCCTGCCGATCGGTAACGCCGTCCGGAATCTTGTTCAGTCCCTGATCCGCAAAGGGCACCCGGACATACTCGGCCTGTCCGCCGTCGATGCGGCAGCCCAGCGCCCAGCCGCCGTTTTGATCGGTACAGTTATTCACAAAGCCTTTTTTGCAGAAAAAGCACTCTCCGCAGAAGGTCTCCACGTTCACCGTCACCCGGTCGCCGGGTTTCACATTGGTCACCGCACTGCCCACTTCTTCCACGATGCCCACCATCTCGTGCCCTACCGTGATGCCGGGCACTGCCCGGGGCACGCTGCCGTGCTTGATGTGCAGATCGCTGGAGCAGATACTGGCAAGGGTCACCTTTACAATGGCGTCCCGCTCGTGCTGCAGCACCGGCTTTGGTTTTTCCATCAGGGCAAACGTTCCCTCTGAAACATAGGTATAGGTCAGCATGCTTTTTACCTCCATGCGCTTTGATCTTTCCGAACGGAGTATACCGCAAAAGTCAGCCGCTGTCCCGGCTCACAGGATATAGTGAGGTACCTCCATAAATTCTGAGTTGCTGTTCTCAGTATACCATGGTTTTCCCTTGCGGAAAAGATAGCGAAAAAAAAATGCCCCCGGAGGGCTTGTTGCGGCTCTCCGGGGGGCATCTTATGTGCGTTGTGCCTTGGCGCACACGACCGGCGTTTTACTCGATCTCGATCAGGTTCGGGTTCTCAGGCAAAGCCTTCGTCTGCTGAGGAGCAGGCAGCTCGATGTGCAGGACGCCATCCTCGAACTTTGCGTGGATGTCTTCCTTCTTCACATCGCCCACGTAGAAACTGCGCGCGCAGGTGCCGGAGAAGGATTCGCGCCGCAGATAGCGGCCCTTCTTATCCTTTTCATCGTTGCTGTGGCTGCGCACTGCCTGAATGGTCAGGTAGCCGTCGTTTCGTAGCCGTTGTCCGTCTGTTTGACATCGGTCTTCATCATGTTTGCACCGCGCTTACCAAAGGTATCACGAGCCTCACGGTTCATCATACGTTCCAGTGCAGCGTCATTCCAGAACGGATCGAAGAAATCATCGAACAGGTTTTCATGGAAAACAGTCGGCATAAGCATAAATCATTCCTCCAATCCCGGCGTTCGGGTCGGGGCAAAAAATCTGAAGCGTCCACTCGGAAAGGCTTTCCGGGGAGCCCTGCGGCTCTCCTTTTGCCCTTCCTCCTGAGCACGCCACTGTTATAGCACCGTTCATTAGCAGTGTCAATAGAAGAGTGCTAAAATTCATGAAAGAATAATACTTTTATAAAATCCTATGCAATCTTTTCAAAATTCAGTCGCATCATCGTGTTTTTATCATTTCTGCCGGTACATCGGCGTAGACAGATATTTCATGCCGTTGTCCGGGACGATGACCACGATGTTCTTTCCCTGATTCTCCGGTCTGCGGCCCACCTGCACCGCTGCGTGCAAAGCCGCTGCTGCCGATGTGCCCAGAAACAGTCCTTCCGCCCGCAGCACCTCATGGGCCGTTTCGTAGGCTTCCTCGGTGCGGACATTGATGCACGCATCGCTCCAGTCTGGCCGCAGATAGTCGGAAAGTGCGCTTTCCGGCACATCATACGCCGGCAAAACGCCATCTATGCTCTGCGCATAATCGTAGTTGAGGGAACCAAACGAAAGGATTTTCATGGTATATCTTTTTTACTTCATTCTCTGAATCACCGCACCCAGCCATCGGCACAGGGTATCGCCTGCCTGATTTGCGATCTCCAGCACGCGGGCGTGGCTATGCTTGACCGTCTGGATGCCGGTGGCCATGTTAGTGATGCAGCTGACGGCCAGTACCTTCATGCCCATGTAGTTGCAGACCATGGTTTCCGGCACGGTGCTCATGCCCACGGCATCGGCTCCCATCCCCGCAAAGGCGCGAATTTCAGCCGCCGTTTCATAGCAAGGGCCCATAAAGCCCATGTAAACGCCCTCCTTGTAGGCAATGCCCAGTTCATCGGCAGTCTGCTTGGCAAGGTTCCGCAGTTCCAGACTGTAAGATTCGGTCATGTCCGGGAAGCGGGGGCCGAAGCGCTCATCGTTGGGGCCAATGAGGGGTTCGTGCCCATCATGTTGATGAAGTCGGTAATGAGCATCAGGGTGCCCGGCGCAAACTCCCGGTTGATGCCGCCGCAGGCGTTGGTCAACACCACCTTTTCCACGCCCAACAGCTTGAACACATAGAACGGGTAGCAGACTTCCTTCATAGAGTAGCCCTCATAGAAATGGAAGCGGCCTTCCATGGCGTAGACTTCCGTGTCCCCCAGCTTGCCAGCCAACAATGCACCTTTGTGTCCTACCACCGTGGATACCGGGAAGTTAGGGATATCCTTGTAGGACAGTTCTTCCGTGTCCGTAAAGTCCGCGGTCAGCTTGCCAAGGCCGGAGCCCAGCACCACCGCGATCTTCGGGCGCTTTTTCGTGTGCGTCTTGATATATTCCGCACTTTCCAGTGCCTTTTCATAAAGATGTTCCATACCGTTCTCTCCTTTTCCCAAAAAATTCGATATACTCTCTGGGTTCAGTATATCGGATTTTTCAGGCCGATGCAAGACGCCCTTCATCGAGTCTTATTAAAAACCAAGGAGCAGATACTTCACATCACGAGTGTGTTGTATCTGCTCCTTGGTTCTCCGAATGTCTTATCTCTGGCCGATGTTCCACCGAAACAGCTCATATCCTTCCCGGATATTCTCCGGCAGACGTTTCAAAGTCTCGTCCCGCAGTTCCTGCGGCATCCCGTAAAAAGCTTCGGCAATGCCGCCGGTGATGCAGGCAAGGGTGTCGCTGTCGCCGCCCAGAGAGACCGCATTGCGAAGTGCATCCCTTTATATCAAGTTTCACCTGAAATCAGAGAGAATCATAGTATTGATGTATTTTCTCGGCCATCAGTTCCCGACGCCTTTGTAGAAAATCCTGATAGTCGCCAATCTCCATGCTTTCAAATCCGTCTGGAATACAATTCTGTTTAAGATTTTCAGCCAGCCTATCTTGTTCTATGATTCCACCATAAACAGGCTTTTTTCGTATTGCATTGCCCTATCACTTCAGTCATATAGTGGGCTGGCGAACTATCTTTAATTTTAATGTTGATTTCCTGTTGAATAAAAAGCATAATTCGCAATTTGATTGTATTGTGCTTGCACAATTCCATTTTTTATCAAGTAATTTTTCGGGAACAAATGGTGAATATCGCCTCTGTTTTCCAACATGGACTCAATATCAATTTCCATCGACAAAAAGCCTTTATCGTGTGCCTTGACCTGTGCCACAAGGAACATATTGAAATATGGACTGCTCGCAACCGATGTGTTCAGCCGTTGAACAAGATTCACCTTCCAGTACGCCTCAGATAATTCGCCCGCCTCTGTGATATTCAGGTACTGCGTCGGATCATCATAAGCAAAGAATCTCTTAATGTCGTAATCAAATGCAGACTCTGGCGAGCCAGAAGAATATCTTCCCGTCAAAATAGACAAAGCCAGCCACTTGCGTACAATCTTTTCAATTTGATTACTATCCACTTTTCGTTCACGAAGTGCGAAGAAAAAGCGCATAGCCAAAGTTCAAAACATTTTGTGAACGAATCAGCGATTTTTTTTCACAATTCCCGCTGAGCGCACAATCATCAAATACCGTTCGTAATTTGTCTGATTCACCGCTTGCAGAACTGCCTCATGTAATTGATTGAACGACCTTTCTTCTATTTCGATCTTAAATTCACGCGTTTCAAAATCTCGACCTGAAAGCAAGCTAACCAAATCTGCTAGCTTTCCTCGCTTGAATTTATATGTAAATGCAACACGAAGAATATCCGTATAACATGTGCGATAAATCGGTGCATTCTTTGCAGCTGCCCACTTTATAGCTTCGAATTCCGGTCTCGCCGCAAATTCAGCATCATTTTTCTTGATTTCTTTCAAATCCTCCGGAGACTCCAACAAATGACAAAAGTAATCAATCGTTTTTCGGGTCACATTTCCATTATATATTTCATTCGAAGAAATCTTAGACATTGCAAAATCTGCTTGCGACAGAACCACACCCTTAGAATTGATTCGAATAAAAATTTCCGTTACACTGTCAATATCCAAATCTTCTGCCAGCGTAATAACACCAATGCTATTATTTTGTATTGCCCTCAACCGATTGATTGTGTCATTGATTTCCTGTGCTTTGTCCATAATTCCGTTTTTCTGGCAATATTCCATCACAAAAGAAAAAGAACCAAAGGACACATCCAGCACTTTTGCAATATCCGGAATCCATTTACTGCTTTTTTGATTTGCGGAATTTGCCACTTCAAATATTTCGTCAATGGGGTTAAACGCAATACAGACCCGTTTCCATTTATAGTGGCTGTCTAAAACCTCCTGTCCCACAATTGCAGCCGCCATAGCAGTAATACGCTGTTGCCCGTCGATCAGAACTTTTTTCCCTATTGCAACTGTTCCGTCTTTCAACTTTACACTTGGATTTTGCCATACGATAATATATCCGACCGGAAAGCCCTTATAGAGCGAATCCATCAAATCACGCACTTGCGTTGCGTCCCATACAAATGGACGTTGCATTTCCGGAATCGCAATATTACCGGATTTTATATCCGCCAAAAGCACATCCACCGTATAATTATTCACGCTATATCGTGCCATAGTCAAATTCCTTTCTGTTGTATCATCCTGGAATTCTATCTAAAGTTGTTTTCATACAAAGCGTTATTAAATTTTGTTTAATCTTATCACATCCGGCGGGGCGGTGCAAGGGGTGCTCTTGTTTCCTGTCCGCGCAGCTATTATAATAATAGGTACCGAAAGAAGGTGAGCTTCCTGCACGACATCTGGAATCCATGGCACGGCTGCGTCAAGTGCAGCGAGGGCTGCCAGAACTGTTACATGTATTTTCTCGACCGGATGCGGGACCAGAACGGGGCCGAGATCTACAAAACGAAAAGCGGCTTTTTCCTACCCGCTCCAGAAAGACCGCACCGGACACTACAAAATTCAGAGCGGCGAGCAGATCCGGGTCTGCATGACGTCGGATTTCTTCTTGGAAGAAGCCGACCCGTGGCGGTCTGAGGCGTGGGACATCATGCGCCAGCGCAGCGATGTGGTATTTTTCCTTCTCACCAAACGGCCGCAGCGGGTACGGGAGTGCCTGCCGCCGGACTGGGGCAGCGGTTGGAACAACATCTTTTTCAACGTCACCTGTGAAAATCAGCGCCGCGCCGATGAGCGCATTCCCATTCTGTTTGACCTGCCCTTCAAGCACAAGGGCATCATGTGCGCGCCCTTCATCGGGCCAGTGAGCATCCGGCAGTACCTTTCCGCCGGGCAGATCGAGCAGGTCATCTGCGGCGGCGAAAACTATGATGGTGCCCGCCCCTGCAATTTTGATTGGGTCAAGTCTCTCCGGCAGGAATGCGTGGATGCCAATGTGACCTTCTGCTTTATCGAGACCGGCACTGTGTTCATCAAAGACGGTAAACGCTACCACCTGCCCAGCAAGCAGCTGCAAAGCCGAATGGCCTGTAAATCCGGCATGAACTATCAGGGCAGGCCCATTCATTTTGACCTCGTGGACGACTGGGGCTACCCCATCCCGCAAGAGGATTTATATGTGCCGCATTTCCGCGCAAACTGCGAGACCTGCGGCAGCAAGTTGATCTGCAACGGCTGCAGCGATTGCGGAAAATGCTTATAAAATAAAGGAGTTCTATGAAGAACCAGAAGAAAAAATCGTTTCCCCGCAGAGTGTTCCTCTGCCTGCTGGCTGTTTTGCTGGCCGTCTGCATCGCATTCGGCATTTACGTCAGCGACTACTACCACACAGACCCCGCCGCCGAGGATGCACTGGCGGCGGGGATGAATCTTCAATAAAAAGCAAAATATCCCGACCATTTTCCTGTATGTCACAGGAGAATGGCCGGGACTATTTTTATTATTCCGCGAACCAGCACTCAATACAAATGGAACTTATGGCTGATCTGGTGTGCAATTTCATCCGGCAGCGGGCGGAAACCGATGCAGGTCAGGGTCATGCCTTCTCCGTTTTCATCAAATTCTTCCGGCTCCAGCTCGGTGTGGCAGGCATCCCGGATAAGGAAGAAGTCTTTGTTTTCCACAAGGCCCAATTCCTCGGCAATTGTCTTTGCTTTCAGCAGTTGATTGCGGTTCTTTGCCCCACATACGGTCTTGGTAAACGAACCATCGAACCATTCTTCATAGGTTGCTTTCTCCAACATGATTTCTGCCCGATAGCCGGTAATTTCTCCGTCTTTCTCGATGGGTTCCACGCCCTGTCCCATACCGATGGGGTCGGTGAGGAATGCCAGCGAAGCGGGCAGCACTGCGCCGCCAGCTTACCGGGAGACATCTGCAGATCTTTTCGTGCAATGATGAGTTGACGCATTTTTTCTCCTTCTTACGACAGCTTGATCTTCAAATCTGCCAGCAGATTCACCGCTTCCGGCAGGGAAAATTTCGCATCCTTCAGGCGGCTGCCCAGAATGTCCACCTTATAACCGGCGGCATCCCGGAAATCCGCCTTACGCAGGTCACACTGGTAGAATTCCGTTTCGTGAAGTTCCACGCCCTTGAAATTCGCCAACTGCATCTCGCATTTGGCAAACATTGAGCCGACAATTTCGTTGCCATCCGAAAAGTCGAAGCGGTTAAAGTTCATTTCGGTGAAGGTGTTATATTTCAGACTGCACCCCTTCAGCGTATGGATGGAGTCCGGGAAGGCACCGTTGGACATCAGTGGTGCCCACTCGATTTCCTGCAAACGGCAGTCCTTAAAATCCAGCGATTGCACCGAGGAATGGGTGCTGCGCAGACCTGATCTCACACCGCACGAATTTGCACTCGTTCAGCGTGGTATGATCCAGTTCGCACTTGGCAAAGGTGCAATCCACAAACACGCAGTCGGTAAAGTCGCAATTCTCAAAAGCCTCCTCGGTGAACGACAGGTCAGCAAACCGTTCACCTTCACAATAACGCTCTGTCATAAAATTCTCCTGTCAGCGCAGTTCTTCCAACAGAGCCGTGCAGCCCTCCAGCACATCCTGCCAGGTAGCTTCAAAGTGCCCGGTATACCATGGGTCGGCCACATCGCCGGGGCGACGGGTATGATCCATCAGCAGAGACACTTTATGCTCCGGGTCGCCGCCCACAAAGCGCGCCATATTGCGCAGGTTGTTGTAATCCATGCACTGTTCGTCCTTATAAATCACACCGCCGTTTTCGCAGAGAAACACACAACAGTCTGCCACCGGTGCAAAGAGCTTGCGCAGGCTGGTATACTGCCGACCGGATGTCGGGCAAAACAGAATGCCGCGCCGGTGCAGCTCCCGTATCTGCTCAAAGATCTCGTCTTCCAGCTCTTTCCTGCCGTATTGCAGCAGCGTACCGTCAATATCGCTGCAAATCAGTCTGATTGACATTTTCCGTCCTCATTTTTCAAGATAATGTTAGGCAATTCCCCGGCATCCAGAACACGGATGCCTTCGTCCATCAGCATCTTGGCAAAAAAACACCCTGTCCGGGAATCTTTGTCCCGGAAAACGTTCCGTCGTAGATTTCCTTCACGCCGCAGCTGGGGCTGCGGGATTGCAGGATGGCAAGCTCCACCCCATTTTCTTTTGCGATGGCAAGGGCCTTGGCTGCGCCCGCTCGGAACTCCCGGTCCACATTGATGCCCTCTTTGTTCGTGACAACGCCCTGCACGATTTCCGCCGGGCACCGCGGTGTGGGCAGGCCGCCCAAAACCTCCGGGCAGACCGGAACCACCTGATGCCCCCGCGCAAAATCACAGACCGCCTGATTGTAATTGTTTCCGCCGCTGTATTTGCAGTTTTCGCCCAGCAGGCAGGCGCTGACCAGAATCTTCATTGTTGCGCGCTCCGTTTTTCAGATACTGAATCTTTTCCCTATTCTACCACGCTTTTGGGCATTGAAAAAGAGGATTCTGCTTTTTCCTATTCCCATACCGGGAGGTCCGCCGTAATCTTTTCTAATTCCTGTGCAAGAAACGTCAGTCTTTCCCTCAGATGGTTGTTATGCGGTGCATCTCCGTTCAGCAGATAGTCCGTTCTGACATTCAGGCAGGACGAAAGATCCTGCAGCAACTCAATCGAACAGCAGCGGCTTCCCGTTTCAACTTTTGCAAGATGGTTCGCACTACACGCAGCTTATCCGTAGATTGCAAGTTTGTTGCAAGTTAGTTTTAAGTTTCGTTGCAAGTCTCCTATTCTTACAGATACCACTCTGGTCTGCTGCTTCATTGTAACCGTCAAAAGAAAAGATGCTTCAGCCAACATTAAATTCTCATCAAAAAACAGGGAGTGACATCAAATCACTCCCCGTTTGCATTGATTGTATCAGAGTTTCGTCATCCAGAGCCCATGCAGATTGCAGTATGCGTAGACGGCCACCGGCTTTTCACTTCCCAGTTCAAACACCGCGTTGGGAGCCTGCCCCGGATTCAGATAGCGGATCTGTCCACCGTTCTCAGTCTCCACAAAAATCCACTGAATATAGTGAACAGCCGCCATGGGGTGCTCCACCGCGCCCACTGTGACCGTGAGGGGGCTGCCGGAAAGCTCTGCCACCGGCAGATGTTTTTCGCCGCTGGCTTCCACGGTGTTGGGGAGCAGTTCCTTAATCTTTTCGCCGCAGCAGACCAGCGGGACGCCTGCGTTGTGGATGGTGGTAACCAGGTTGCCACAGTGATTGCAGATGTAAAACTTTGCCTTCATATCGAAATCCTCCATCGGAATGTTGTCGGTGTTTTCTGTGTCTATATGATAACATTTCCTAGTTATGATTTCTGTAACTGAATCACGCAAAGCGTTTTTCTGCCGTCTTCACCCTTCCCTCTGCTCCACGATTTCCAAGCTGTCACGCCCCACACGGCAGAGCAGAAACAGCACCCTCACGCCTGCGGCTTTCGCTTCAGCCAGCGCTGTGCCAAACTCCGGCTGCGTGCCAACATTCGGCCTCACCTCGGTGATGCCTTCCATCTGAATCACAAAAGCCACTGCGCACCGATACCCTGCCCGCTGCGCCTGCGCTAACTCGCGCAAGTGCTTCACGCCCCGTTCGGTGGGTGCATCCGGGAAATAACCAATGCCGCCCACTTCCAATGTGCAGCCCTTGACTTCCATCAGATACTTTTGCTCGCCCTTTTCCATATAAAAGTCGATGCGGGACTTGCCATAGGTGAATTCCGATTTGATATAGTCGTAGCCCTGTTTTGCCAGCCACTCTCCTACTACCTTGTTAGGTGCTTGACTGTCCATATTGACCCAGCCAAGGCCCTGCTTGTGTACCGTCACAAGGTCGTATTTTGTTTTGCGTTTCGGGTTATCCGACACTTCCAGCCGAACCGCCGTGCCGGGCAGCAATAGCTCTTTGCACCGCCCGGTGTTCTTGACATGGACGGTTTCCACTGCTCCATTCACTTCCACATGGGCAATAAAGCGGTTGGGACGGTCAACAAAAATGCCGTCTGCGATTTCTCTGTATTTCAATCTTCACTCCATTTTTAGTACAGGATTCGGGAGCTGTGTCCATCCTGCCTGCCAAGATACAGTTCCACGACCATCCTGCCGCTTTCACTGTTGCAGAGTTCTTGCCTGATACACCCGCTCCGTCCGGGCATCGAAGCAGCAGAAAATCACCTGCATGACGTAATCCGCGTGATCTTCCAGCCACTGTGCCACTGTTTTGACTGCAATCTCCGTGGCATCTTCCAGCGGGTAGCCATACACGCCGGTCGAAATTGCCGGGAACGCAATGCTGTGGACGTCATGCTCTTTGGCAAGAGCCAGCGAATTGCGGTAGCAGTCCGCCAGCTGCGCGGCCTCCTCTGCTGTGCCGGAATAAATCGGCCCCACTGTATGAATGATATACTTTGCTTTCAACCGGTAGCCCTTAGTGATTTTTTGCTTCTCCAGTGCGACAGCCATGCAGCGTGCGGCACTCCGCCAACAGTTCCGGCCCTGCTGCCCGGTGGATGGCACCATCCACACCGCCACCACCCAGCAGACTCCGATTGGCCGCATTCACGATGCCGTCACAGTCCAGTTTGGTAATATCACCCTGCACCACTTGAATCTGATTTTTTACTTTTTCAGAAATCATTGTAAACACCTCACTTTTTGAGCAGTTCCAGCGCCTTGTCCATGGGCACACAATCGGCATAGCGGTCCGGCCAGAGGAATTCATTGTAATAGTGGTAGCTCTGCTCCCCTGTCATATACTCGTTGTCCTGCGTGGAATTTGCATAGGCAGGAACGATCATGTGCAGGCCATGCTCAAAGCCCGCCTCCACCGTTGCATTGATGCAGAAGTCGGTCATGATGCCGCAGACCATCACATCTTTTTCGCCCTTTTCCGTCAGATATTCCAGCAGACCGCTTTCTTTTCTGAACGCACTGCATACGGTCTTGACGAACCGTCTTTCAGTCGGCAGCGGTGCAAATTCGGAATAGACCTCGAATTCATCGTCCCCGATGGAAAAGCCAGTGCCGGGTCCATCGTCATGCTGGACATAGACGACCTCGATTCCCTGTTCGCGGACAGTCCGGATTAGTTTCCTGATGTTGCTGACAAACTTTTCAAACGCATACAGGCGTTCATCCACGATACCTTTCTGTGTATCCACAACCAGTAAAACCATGTGTAAGCCCTCCTGTTTTTCTTTGATTTCATGCTACCATAGACCGCCGTTTTCTACAAAGCAGATTCGAAAAATTTACTTCTTCCAAAGCCTGTCTGATGGGTTTGTTATGGCTCCCCATCGCCGCAGCAGTCCACAGGCGGTTTTGAAAGATAAATCTCCTTCATTTTCATTTTCTGCTTAACGGCAGCAATAAAAAAGACCCCCCGCAGCGTATGATTTGACGCCGCGGGGTTTCTCAATTGTTCGGTTTGTATTGCAGCACCTTCTGGGAGAACGTCCGATCGAAGAACTGGATGAAGGGCCCAAGGCAGAACGCACAGATCAAGGTGCCAAGGCCCACAAGGCCACCCAGCAGCCAGCACAGCAGGGCGCTGAGCGCATCGGTGAAGATGCGACACCCGAAGTACGGGCAGGGTGTGTAGTCCCGCAGACCGAGGGAAAGGTAATCGTAGGGCGCGATGCCGAGGTCGGCGGTCTGGTAGAGCGAAGCGCCCAGCGCCGTGACCAGCACCGCCGCGATGACCCACGCCAACTGCACCGCCAGCGACGGCGCGTCGCCGAAGTGGGCGTGAATGGGGTCATAGAACGCCGTGACGATGTACCCGATGCAGATGCCGTTGACGAAGGTGCCAAGGCCGATGTACTTGCGCCCGAACCAGAATTCCAGCAGGAAAAACAGGATGTTCGTGCACAGGTTCTGGGTGCCCAGCGAGATGCCGAGCAGCTCCGCCAGCCGCATGTTCAGGGCGCTGATGGAGTCGTTGCCGAGGTGGGACTGCTTGAAAAGCGCAATGCCAAGGGCGATGATGACGATGCCCGCCACCATGCCCACCACCCGCCGGGCAGTCGGTTTGCGCAATGCGGTGCCGTTCATAGGGGATTCTCCTTTAGCGTTTCTTTTCCCCTATTATACGCCTACTTTGGGCGGGAGACAAACTATTTATGGAAAGATACAACGATATACGGGGGATCCGCCTTACCCCTTTAATCTCACCTCAATCCGTTCTTTCTCCAGCCCCTCCCCGATCACGATGAGCACTTCCTGCCCCTTGGGGATAGCGTTTGCCGTCAGGCCGTCGGCGGTGGCGTTCAGCTCCACCCAGCCGTTCTCGTCCTGTACGAAGCCTTTCGCCCGCAGCACGCGGGGGGTCGGTGAAGAGGGCCGGGATATTCTGTTCGAGCTGCTGGCACGAGAGGCCCAGCTCCAAAAAGTAGGCCGAACCAAAGGCCCTATGCGGTTGGCGTTACCCGCTTCTAATTATAGCAAAAGGAGGTTCTTTTTTCTACCGTTTCAACGCTACGGCTCTTTTTCTTCCACAAGCATAGCTTGTGGTTTTCTATGAATAAGAGCGGGACCTTGCAAATGATATGTACCCGGTTTTCTGGACACCGGTTCAAAATTGAATAATTAAGTTTCCATCATGGATGCTTCCCTGAATTTAGAGGGAGGCATCCATTTTGTTTTCGCTTGGATCCTGCTGTTATTGTAATAGTCGATATAATCAGCAATAGCTTTGGAGAACACTTCAAAGGAAGGATAATCTTTCTCAAAACCATAGAACATACCAAAGAAGGTCTCCATTTTTTTTCATTATCCGCTGCCCGCAAAGGCACAATCATACTTCTTAGCCATTTTGCGGGACTCTCAGCATTTTACTTCAAGTGCTTCAAAGTAGCTACGGTTATGCTTGTTATAGATCTCGTCGTAAAGTGGTACAAGATCAGGATATTTTCCGGCGATATAATCCATAATTGTCTTTTTGAAACCGCCTCGAAGATTGAGATTTTCGAGCCAGAACAGATCGCACTGATCCTTTACCCAATCAAAGATTGCTTCAAAATCCGTGATACCGGGAAATACCGGGGATACGAAACAGACTGTACGGATACCTGCTTCATATACCTGCTTCATAGCAGCGATACGGCGCTCAATGCTA
>VOFF01000173.1_pt1 | contig 30000 bp, 36 predicted proteins | sample 5384061 | NCBI WGS metagenome assembly VOFF01 (sample SAMN12384725, study PRJNA508395) | human gut metagenome | isolation source: healthy gut E | host: Homo sapiens
TCTTCACCGCAAAGCTTTGCGGGCTTAAGATTTGCCACAAGTATTACTGTTTTGCCGATCAGATCCTCGGGTTTGTAGTGTTCGGCAATTCCCGACACGACCTGTCTGCCGCCCATACCGTCGTCAAGCTGCAATTTAAGCAGCTTTTTAGATTTCTTAACCTTTTCACAAGATTTAACCTTAACGGCTCTCAGTTCTGTTTTGAAGAATTCGTCTATAGCAATTTCAGGGGCAAGCTCGATTTTTTCCTGAGCTTTCTGAGTTTTTGCCATCTGCGCTTCAATAAGCTTGTTTAATTCGTCGATTTCTTTTTCAGTATCAATTCTCGGGAACAATACCGCTCCCTTGTTTACTGTTACGTCAGCCGGCAAAACTCCGAATTTTCCGGCATTTTCATAGGTCACATCATCTTCTGCCGCACCGATCTGTTTCCAGACTTCCGGCATAGTAGTCGGCATAAACGGACTAAGCAGAGCAGAAGTTATTCTGATCGCTTCAAGAAGATTGTAAAGTACTGCGGCAAGTCTCGGTTTGTTTGCCTCGTCTTTTGCAAGTACCCACGGAGCCGTTTCGTCAATATATTTATTTGCTCGTGACACGACCTTAAATATTTCCGCAAAGGGCATTTTGCAGCTGAGTTTTATCCATGTATTCGTCGACTTTTGCACGAAGTCCTTCACATTCGGCAATTAACTCGCTGTCAAACTCACCTGAGGCTTTTTCAGCAGGCAGAGTACCGTCAAAGTATTTGATAACCATAGCGACAGTTCTTGAAACCAGATTACCGAAACCGTTAGCAAGGTCGGAGTTAATACGGTTTATCATAATTTCGTTTGAGAAAGAGCTGTCCGCACCCAGTGCCATTTCACGCAGGATATGGTAACGGATAGCGTCAGCGCCGTAACGCTCGCCCAGTACAAACGGGTCAACTACGTTACCCAGAGACTTACTCATTTTCTGACCGTTAAAGGTGATCCAGCCGTGTACGGCAAGGTGCTTCGGCAGAGGAAGATCAAGAGCCATAAGCATTGCAGGCCATATAATAGCGTGAAAACGCATGATGTCCTTGGCAACCATATGGACGTCTGCCGGCCAGAACTTTTCAAATTCGTCATGAGCGTTATTCTCGTAACCCAGAGCAGAGATATAATTTGAAAGGGCGTCGATCCACACGTAAACTACGTGGTTTGTATCAAAAAGTAACTGGGATTCCCCACTTGAAGCTTGTTCTTGAAACGCAAAGGTCTTCCAGTCCGGGCTTGATAAAATTGTTTACAAGCTCTACAGCACGTGTTTTGGGCTGAAGATAATCGGTTTCTGTCAGCAGTTTTTCTATTCTTTCGGCAAAAGGCGACATTTTAAAGAAGTAGGCTTCTTCTTTTGATTCAACTACATCACGTCCGCATTCGGGACATTTTCCGTCAACTAACTGAGAATCAGTCCAGAAGCTTTCGCATGGGGTACAGTACTTTCCTGAATATTCGCCTTTATAAATGTATCCTCTGTCATAAAGCTCCTTGAAAATTTTCTGTACTGTTTCAACGTGATAGTCGTCAGTAGTTCTGATATATCTGTCATAGCTGATGTTCATGTAGCTCCAGAGCTTTTTGAAGATTTCAACTATATTGTCAACGTATTCTTTCGGCGTAATGCCTGCTTCAGCGGCTTTCTGTTCGATTTTAAGACCGTGTTCGTCAGTTCCGGTAAGAAACATTACGTCATACCCCTGCATTCGTCTGTAACGGGCGATTGAATCACATGCTACTGTTGTGTAGCAATGTCCGATATGGGGATTTCCCGATGGGTAGTAAATCGGCGTTGTAATGTAATATGGTTTTTTTGACATAATTGTTCCTCCTTGAATTTTCATATACTTATTATTATAACTCAATTGGAAGCATTTTTCAAGCCTTTTTATGCCGGATTTCATAAACTTGTAAATGCTTTTAAAGACTCGCAAAGTTACTTTTTATACAATATAAAGCTGACGGCAGTATAAAACCAATTACACTGCCGTACTATAAAAATTAGGGTTATAGAAGATGTCAAATACTGATATGATTACAGAAAAAAATATATGATCCCCCTATCCTAAAAAGGACAGGGGATTTTTTTACCGCAGAAATTTTACAAATCTATTGCATATTATAAGGTGTTGTGGTATGATTAATACAGTAAGCGCCGCTGTGATTTTTTTTATTTTCCGACGCTGAATATTTATCCTGAAAGGCGATGATAACTATAAAAATAAAGTTTGCGGCAGTCGTTACTGCTTTTGCTGTTTTAGCGTGTATGCAGAGCGTCTCGGCTGAGACGGCTGAGAATATAACCGTACTGGGCGACAGTATTTCAACGGGATACGGTCTTGACGACGACGAGCTTTCCTACTGCGGATATTTACAGGAGTACTTTGACGCTGATCTTGATAACTTTGCAAAAGACGGCAGACAAACTGCGGAGCTTATCGAACAGCTCGAAAACGACGCCGATGTCAGAAGCTCTGTTGAACAAGCGGATCTGATATGCGTTTCAATAGGCGGTAACGATGTGCTTCAGATCTTTCTTGATTCGCTTTCAGAACTGAAAAACGCAGGAGGTAATAATTCAGAAGAACAATTTGTGTTTTCACAGGAGTTTGTTCAGGGATTTATAATGAAATATGCGTCTGCATTCGGTCCTGCCGCTGCACAGGCAGGTGAAAATATTGCTGAGATCAGAAAAAAAAATAAGCGAATTGAATCCGGAAGCGCCGATAATCATGCAGACCGTTTATAATCCTTTTTGAAACAGATAATGAAAAAATTAAACAGTATAATGAAGCCTCTGAAAACGTTTACCGCTATGTATCTGGGCGTTATAAATAACGCTGTCAGACAGCAGCCGACAGTAATTGCCGATATACATAAAAAATTTTCGGAAAATTCATGGCTCTATACAAATATAAAAAGAATTTGATATACACCCGAATTATGTCGGTCATATGCTTATTGCAGAGGAAATTATTCAGACTCTTGAAAAACCGGGAAACGGTGAGGTTTTCAAAACTCAGCTTGAAAATATTCCGGAAGATTACCTCAGCGCAATACCTGAAGATATAACCGGCGAAATTATAAGGCTTGCAGACGGGGAATTCCGTACGGAAACCGCAGACGCATTTTCTGCGGAAAATGAAACCAATCCGACTGAAGTGACTTCCGAAGCTTCACAGAAACAAAGCTCTGAAGCCGAAAATATAAATAAAACAGAACAAAAGAAAAAAATAAGACTTTCATCAGTATTGTTATTTGCCGGAATAATTTTAATTTCTGCGGCAGTATTGCTGAAGGTTTATTCAAAGATCAGAAAAAGGATGACGGAAAAATGATACTTACTTAGTTATACCCTGCTACAATGAACAGGAGGTACTGCACGAAACTGCAAAACAGCTTAAAGAAAAAAAAATGAACAGTCTATGCGGCATGGGAAAAATTTCACCGAAAAGCCGTATTGTTTTTTTTGTTGATGACGGTTCAAAGGACAAAACCTGGGAAATTATCAGTGAACTGCATAAATCTGACAGTATTTTCAGAGGAATAAAACTTTCAGAAATAAAGGACATCAAAACGCTTTGATGGCGGGACTGATGACTGTTAAGGACGAATGTGACGCCGCCATTTCTCTGGACGCCGATTTACAGGACGATATAGACGCAATTGACGGTATGACCGACAAATATTTAAATGAAAAATGCGATATAGTTTACGGAGTCAGAAGCGCACGTAAAACGGATACTTTTTTTAAAAAGTTTACTGCGGAATCTTTCTATAAAATAATGTCAAAAATGGGCGTTGAAGTAACGTATAATCATGCAGACTACCGTCTTATGAGCAAAAGAGCGTTAGACGCTCTTGAACAATTTAAAGAAGTGAATTTATTCTTAAGAGGCATGGTTCCGATGGTAGGCTATAAATCAGACGTTGTTTATTATGAAAGAAAAAAGAACGTTTCGCAGGAGAATCCAAATATCCTTAAAAAAAAAATGCTTTCGTTTGCCATGGAGGGAATCACTTCTCTTTCCATAAAGCCTATCAGAATGATCACAGCTTTAGGAGTCGGAATATTTACTGTCAGTATAATTATGCTGATTTATTTTCTTATAAGACACTTCATGGGAGCAACCGTTCAAGGTTGGACTTCTATTGTAGTCTCGGTCTGGGCGATCGGAGGATTACAGCTGCTTTCGATCGGCGTAATAGGTTAATATATAGGAAAAATCTACCTCGAGACTAAGCGGCGTCCTAATTTTATTGTAGAAACTTATTTAAATGACGAAAGCGAAGATTGTAAATAGTGCAACTTTTATTTTAACAAATATTAACTAAATTGTTCAAAATGTCAATTGACGAGACGTTGCTTTATATGATAAAATTTATTTAGTTAAAAATTTATATGAGGAGGTTTATTTTGTTAAAAAAAAAATTATTTCAGCTGTATCTGCGGTGTGTGTTATGGCTGTAAGCGGAGTTATTCCGCAGCCGGCTTCAGCTGCCGGCAGTCAGATGAGAAATTTGACTACTGCGGAAATTGTTCGGGATATGGGTATCGGCATAAATCTTGGAAATACCCTTGAATCCTGCGGCGATTGGATAGCACAGTGGGGAGACGGCAGCGTTAAATCCTATGAAACTGCATGGGGAAGTCCGGAAATTACCGAAGATATGATCAAGGGCTACGCTGAATCCGGTTTTGAAACCTTGAGAGTGCCTGTGGCGTGGTCTAACCTTATGTCTGAAGATTATACCATAAGCGAAGCATATCTTGAAAGGGTAAAGCAGATAGTAAACTGGGCGCTTGACGCCGGAATGTATGTCATTATGAATCTTCATTATGACAGCGGATGGCTGGAAAATATGCCTTCCGATAAAGAAAAACTGTATGAATAAATATAAGAAAATCTGGACGCAGCTCAGTGAGGAATTCAAGGATTACGGAGATTATCTTATATTTGAATCACAGAACGAAGAATTAGGCTGGGATTCCCTTTGGAACAGATGGAGCGGCAGTACCGAAGGCAAAGCGGAATCTTATAATCTGGTAAACGAGGTAAATCAAACCTTTGTAGACATAGTGCGTTCTTCCGGCGGAAACAATGATTTACGTCATCTTCTGATTTCAGGATATAAAACAGATGTGGAGCTTACATGCGATCCGCTTTTTGAAATGCCTCAGGATCCCGCAGACAGATGTGCGGTTTCAGTTCATTATTATACACCGTCAGATTTTGCAATACTTGAAGAGGACGCAGACTGGGGTAAAAAACCGTACTACCTGGGGAACGGAAGAAGATTTCGCAGAACTTAATAAAAATATGGATCTTATGAAATCTTCATTTGTTGATAAGGGTATTCCTGTTATTTTCGGCGAATACGGCTGTCCGAAAAACAATAAGGAAGAAGATTCGGTAAGACTTTTCCTTTCTTCTGTCTGCAAAGCGGCTTACGATCGTCAGATGTGTCCGGTTTTATGGGATATTACAGGACTTCATTATGACAGAAATCAATGCTGCATGATCGATTCAACCCTTAATCAGCAGCTTTTAAGCGTACTTGATAATAATGTGCTTAAAGGCGATATAAACCAAGACGGCAAAGTCGATACACAGGATGTCGCCATATTGGGAGACTGCCTTGTGAAAAAAGCATTTCTCAGTGCTGAGGATACGGAATATGCAGATATCAACAGCGACGGAAAAATTAATGCTTTCGACTATGCTGCCATAAAAAGAATTGTTATAAATTCAGCATCAGATAAAGAACAGCTTGATTTAAGCGATATGCCGACAGAGTATCAGGCGGCTCTGGACTGGGTCTGGACCAACAGAATAGAAAGAGAAAAATCAACTGATAGATGGAATACTATTTTTGATCAGATTGACGCAGGAAACGGTACGCTTAATTACGTAGTACGCTGGCAGTCCTACAAAACGGTTACTCTCGATCAGAGAAAACAGTTTGAAAAGCTGATTGAAGATTCCGTAAATAATTGGACTGATTATCTGGTCGGCTACGACGGCTGGAAATACGATCATGTTGATGTAAATGTCATTGGCTGGGCAGTTATTGATGAAAGCGTTATTCTAGACAAACAGCCTGATGAAATAATTTATACAGATTGTACTCCTTACGACAGCAGCGGAGATACCTCAAACGGCTATGAAGAAATTCCAACGCTTCTTCCAAATGCTCCGGACGAGCTTTCACGTATGGAACACTTCTATGACAGAAGCTATCAGTATCCGGGCGGTCTTGACAAGCGTTTCGACATGTATCTCTGGGCAACTCAGGGATTCCCTGACATCGGCGGCTGCGGAGGCGACTGGGGGCAGCGTCTTTAGACAATGCATATTTGAATATGCTTAACGGCGTAAATGTACATGTATTTGAACATGAGCTTGGTCACGGCTTCGGAATTACTGACTTTTACGGTGAAGAAGGCGCTATCGACGGATTCCCGCCGGGACGCTTTCCGGAACCTACAATTATGATGGCCGGTAATTCAGCAGAAATAACCAATTATGACGGCTGGCAGCTAAGATACATCTGGAGTAAAATAAAAAAAAATCAGACAGATTCAAACGGTACAAGAAGGTTTACTGAATAATACTTTATTGTAAAAAATCACGGAAAGCAAAGGCTATCCGTGATTTTTTTTAATGCCAAAAGCTATTGAATACGTCAAACTTGTTATAATAAAGTAAAAAATCATTGACAAATAATATATAAATATGGTATAATATGCAGGCTTATACTTTTAAAAAAAGGTATTTATTCTTCTGATAATCCTACATTTACTGCTACGGCTGCCGACATTCTTAAAGTGCCTGCACTCGCAAATATTAACAAAACATATGATGGATATATAGCTGTTTGTTCCGATAACTTACTTTTTAGGCGATGCAAATTGCGACGGAAGAGTTACAATAGCTGATTCAGTTGCTATTTCTCAGTCTTTAGGAAATCCTAATTACGCTCTGTCTGCACAGGGTAAGGACAATGCAGATTGCTGTGATCGAGGCGACGGCGTAAATGCTAATGATGCTAAAGCAATAAGCATGATTGAATCAGGATATATAACTGCTAATGACTTTCCTATAAAAAGCAGTGATTTAAAATAATAAAATTATAAAATCAATACTAATATAGCCGATGCTGATAAAATTTGAAAGCATCGGCTTTTTTTGTATATAATTGTCCTATTTATAAATCAGCTGATGTGATTTTAGTGAATAAATAAAAATTCGCCAATGGCGAAATTTAAGGAAAGGTCTTGACATTACATAAAAATATTGTTATAATAATAAAAAAGGGGCACACTGATAGACGGTTGCTCCCAAATTAGCTAGTTTATAAACCGCTTGTTGACAGCTTGGGGCGGTTTATTTCTTTATGTTCTTGATAACTTTATCTACAGCAACAAGAAGCAGGATAGTGAGAACTAAATATGTAAGTTCCATAACTATCACCTCCCTGCCAGCTTATTTCGCCTGCCCGTTAGGGGACGATCAATTAGCTTATGGCGTAAGGAGGGAACAACTGCTTCAAAAAAGCTTGCTTGAAATTAAAATATTAATATGTTATAATAAATTATATATATTTTATAATAAATGGAAAAAAAGAAAGTGACATATTTAAGAGAAAAAACAGTGTGCTTTACAGGACACAGACCGGAAAAGCTTCCGGGATACGGAGAAACAGAAAATGCGTCGTTGAATGTAATAAGAAGTATGCTTTACTATCAGATTTATCAGTCGGCGGAGGAGGGGTATAAATACTTTATATCCGGACTTGCAAGAGGCGTTGACCTCTGGGCAGCGGAATATGTGCTCGAAGTGAAAACAGATTTCCTGATATTAAGCTTATCTGTGCAAAGCCTTTTGCCGCACACGGAGAAAATTTTAAAAATCAGGATCTGTGGAGCTTGTCAAACGTTATTGAAAAGGCAGATGAACTCATATGTGTATCGGAAAGTTATTCAAGAGACTGCTACAGACTTAGAAATCAGTATATGGTGGACAGATCGTCAAAGCTGATAGCAGTTGTGGATGATTATAAAAGCGGTACGGGACAGACTATAAATTATGCCAGAAAACAAGGACTGAAAATAAATATAATAAATGTTAATAATTATATTTTAAAGAAAAAAAATGAAAAAAAAAAGGTCTGTTTTATCTGGACTGATTTGTTAAAATTGACAGTTGACAATAATAAGTGTCTTTTGGCAGACGAACTTTCAACTGTTTCAACAGAGTTTTCAACAATTTGTATAAACACTGTTAATAAATGTATGAACATGAAGAAAATCCCTGTAAATACAGGGATTATGAAAAAAAGGAGAAATGTATAATGACTAAAAAGAAAAAAAAAGAAATCGGGAAGTATAGCCATTCCTTTTCTGCTTACATTTTTGATTTCATTAATAGTAATCGGCGGAATTGCGATGATTATATACGATAAAATAGATAAAGACGATTCTTCGCTTCTTACAATGGTAAACGAGGCAGGCACTCTCTCAGAGGAGGACAATCATACTGTTATGCTGATACTTGATTTAAGTGACAGCGTTGATATTCCCGACGAAAGCAGCGAAGATAACGAAGATTATCAGGACGACGAATATTATGAAGACGATGAGACATATGACTGGGAGGAAACAGGAGAAGATATAGAAGAGGTTTATCCTGAACCTTATACGTTTATTGTGATGCGCTCTACTCCTGTTGACAAACAGATTCTGTTTATGGGAATACCAAGCAATATGCTTGTGGGAAGCGACAATAAAAGAGCTGAGGACGTCTATGTAAGCAGCGGCGCTGCGGGAATAAGCCAGAGTATTGAATATACCTTGGGGATAGAAATCGACAGATATGCGGTATTTGATTCTGAAAGCTTAAAAAAGCGTGTAATATACTGGGAGGGGTAAGCTACGCTGTGCCGAAGGGAATAGCAGGAGTGCCGGAATCTGACAGCGAACAGTATCTTTCACCGGAGCAAATTGAAAAAATTATAAGCTACGGCGGATATTCCGGCGGAGAAATTCAGCGTATTTCAACAGCTTCGGCAATTGTCACAGCTATGATGAATCAGACCAGCGGCGTCAGAATTGCGGAAAATCTTGACAATACTTTTGAAACTCTTATTAATATGATAAAAAGCGACATTTCAGCGATAGATTATAATGATAAAAAGTATGCGATCAAGTTTATGCTTAAGTACAGCGACCCTTCGGACAGCGAATCACGTTCCACGAGAGCAAAGTTTATAACTCCTTACGGAAATGAAGCGGAAAGTAATTTTGTTGCAGACAATTATTTTGCGGAAGATATTAAAATTTATTTTGATGAAACAAAAAAACCGACGATAATAATTCAAATGCGGAAAGTCAGGAGACTCAGAAAAATGAATAATATATTTGATTCTCACAGTCATTATACTGAAAGCGCTTTTGACTGCGACAGAGAGGAACTTTAAACAATCTTCCGTTTAAGGGCGTGGAAAAAATAGTTACCGTTTCAGCCTGTATGGAGGATTGTCCGAAAATACTTGAACTTACTTCAAAGTTTGACTATATTTACGGCGCTTTGGGAGTGCATCCCGAAGCGGCGGACTATACTCCCTGAGGATTTTTTGCCTCGGCTTGAAAAAGTATATACTTTCTTCAGAAAAAAATAAAGGCTCTTGGTGAGATCGGACTTGATTATCACTATGACGGGTATTCGGCAGAAAAACAGAAAAAAATTGTTTATAAGTCAGTTGGAGCTTGCAAAAAGCTTGATATACCGGTTATAGTGCATTCCAGAGACGCTTCAAACGATACAATGGAAATATTAAGAGAATATAAACCTAAGGGCGTTGTACATTGCTTCAGCGGTTCTGCTGAAACAGCAAAGGAAATAATTGCTTTGGGAATGTATATAAGCTTTACGGGAGTAATTACCTTTAAAAATGCAAAAAAGCCCTGAGGGCTTTGGAAAAAAGTACCGACGGACAGACTTATGCTTGAAACCGACTGTCCTTATATGGCTCCTGAGCCATACAGAGGCAAACGCTGCGACAGTAGTATGATTGAAAAAATCGCTGAAAAAGCGGCAGAAATAAAGGGAACTACAGCGCAGGAAATGCTTGATATAACCTGTGCAAACGCTATGAGATTCTTTTGATATAGTTTAAAAAAAGAGTTATGAAAGGAGCAGAATGAAACTTAAATACAAAATAATTATAATAATCAGTTGTGTATTTATTTTTCTTTATTTTTTATAATTTTATGGTATAACGGATTGATATGGCCTAATACTCCGTCAAAAAAGAAATATCCTGTAAGAGGCGTAGATGTGTCCTCTTATCAGGGGGAAATTGACTGGGAAACGCTGGAGAATCAAGATATTGATTTTGCATTTATTAAGGCTACAGAGGGCAGCGGTTACGAGGACGAGTATTTTCAGCAGAATTTTCAAAATGCGTCTGAAACAGGCATTAGAATCGGTGCATACCATTTTTTCAGCTTTGACAGTTCAGGAATTACACAGGCTGAAAATTTTATCAAAACCGTGCCAAAAACACAAAATATGCTGCCGCCTGTAATAGACCTTGAATTTTATGCTCAGCACGGCTCTGACCCTCCGGAAAAAGAAGAAACAAGATATAATCTTCAAAAAATGATAGACGCCGTTTATGATTATTACGGTTTAATGCCCGTTATTTACGTTACCGATATTACTTATGAGCTTTATATTAAAGGTTACTTTGACGATAACGATATATGGATAAGAAGTATATTTACCAAGGCTGAGCTGCCGGATGAAAGAAAATGGACTTTCTGGCAGTATTGCAACAGGGGACGATTAGACGGATATGACGGAGCAGAACAGTATATAGATCTGAACGTTTTTAATGGAACGAAAGAGGAATTTGAAAATTATAAGGGCTGACTGCGTGTTTTAGGGAAATGAATGTAAATGATTTACGAGTCTTTAAAAAGAGAATTTAAGGGTTTTATAAAACCGTCCTGCTTATTTTCAATAAGAGCCGCAGAAATCAGCTCGTCATTATAAAGAAGCAGCTCGGCAGTGACTTCTGAGTCTCCTCCGTAATTAAGTACCCGATATAAACATCTTAAAACTTCTTTTCCTTTATAATTTTCAAGCTTGAAACCGTCCTTACTCTGAATATCGGCATACTCCCTGTAAATACCCTCAAATTCCTCGGGTATTCTTACAGTTTGACAGGATATTTCCTCTATTTCCCACCCTCTGATATTTAAATATGCTTCACGCTGATATTCGTTGAGCACAAGAGGAGGTTCGTCTTGTTTTGGTTCAATTCGTCGGCATATAAAATTGCCGCCGCCGCAATGCCAAAGTACGGCGGCTATAGCTATAATTTTTTCTTCATATGTAAGCACCTCATTACTTTTTTTATGCGTAAAGGAGCACTTTTATGAATGTAAGACTGGATAAATTTTTTGTCCTCTCAGACCGATCTTACCAGAACTGATATAAAAAAACTTCTATGGAAACGTAAAATCAGCGTGAACGGAAAAATACTTCGTGACGGCAGTATAAAGATTGACCCCCGAAACATCGGAAATCATCGCTGACGGACGCAAAATCTTATACAGGGATAAAGTATATATAATTTTAAATAAGCCTGAGGGCTTTGTCTGTGCCACTGAGGACAAACATGAAAAAACCGTTATGGATCTTCTGGGTGATGATATAAAAAAGAAAAGATATATTTCCCGCCGGCAGACTGGATAAGGATACTATAGGAATGGTTCTTATTACTAATGACGGAACTCTGAGTCACCGAATATTATCTCCCAAAAAACATATTCCTAAATATTATATTGTAAAACTTGCCGAAAGTTTTCAAAGAAGATTATGTAAGACAGTTTGCTGAAGGCGTTATAATAGACGGAGGGGAGAAGTGTCTTCCGGCAAAAGTGAAGCGGTTTCCCGACTGCGAAAAAACGGCGTTTATAGAACTTCACGAGGGGAAATATCATCAGATAAAACGTATGTTTTCAGCTGTTGAAAACAGTGTTGAAAAATTGTGCAGAATTCAGATGGGAGGACTGCTGATGCCAGAAAAACTGGCGATTGGCGAGTATATGGAAATAATGCACAAAAGATGTTGAAAAACCTGTTGAAATCACAATGTTTTGAAGAAGTTTTCCGCAATATTACAGAGAATTTTTCGTCATATTGGATAAACATGCAATGATAACTTTGGATAATTAGTGACTTGAAACTTTGTTAAAAATTTGGTATTATATTATATGTAAGTTAATCTGTTATTCGGGTTAGCAGAATTATTATGTGGGAGGAATAGATAAAATGGCAAGTTTATCATTACGCGGAATTTATAAGAAATATCCCGGTGGCTTTACAGCCGTTAAAGACGTAAATTTAGAAATCACAGATAAGGAATTTATCATATTAGTCGGACCTTCCGGCTGCGGTAAGTCCACAACGCTCAGAATGATTGCCGGTCTGGAAGAAATCTCGGAAGGTGAACTCTATATAGGCGACCGTCTTGTAAACGATATCGCTCCTAAGGACAGAGATATCGCAATGGTTTTCCAGAACTACGCTTTGTATCCTCATATGACTGTTTATGATAACATGGCTTTTGGTCTTAAGCTGAGAAAAGTTCCAAAGGACGAAATCGACCGTAAGGTTAAGGAAGCCGCTAAGATCCTCGACCTGGGTCACCTTCTCGACAGAAAGCCTAAGGCTATGTCAGGCGGTCAGCGTCAGCGTGTTGCTTTGGGTCGTGCTATCGTTCGTTCACCTCAGGTATTCCTGCTTGACGAACCGCTCTCAAACCTTGACGCTAAGCTCCGTGCACAGATGAGAACAGAAATTGCTAAGCTTCACCAGAAACTGGGTACAACATTTATTTACGCAACTCACGATCAGACTGAAGCTATGACAATGGGCGACAGAATCGTTGTTATGAAAGACGGTATTATTCAGCAGGTTGATACTCCTCAGGCTCTTTATGAGCATCCGTGCAATAAGTTTGTTGCAGGATTCTTAGGCTCTCCTCAGATGAACTTTATTGACGCTGTACTGAAGAAGAATGGTTCAAAGTATGTAGTTGAATTTGGTTCAAGTGTTAAGTATACTGTTGAAATTCCTGAATCCAAGGTTGCTCCTCAGCTGGATAATTATGTGGGTAAGGAAGTTACTCTGGGTATCCGTCCTGAAAGCGTTCACGATGAAGAAATGTATCTTTCAAACGCTACAACAGGCGTTATAGACTGTGACGTTGATATTACAGAAATGATGGGCGCTGAAACTTATCTGTACCTTACATGCGAAGGTACTCAGCTTACTGCTAGAGTTTCACCTCGTTCAACAGCGAAAGCTCACGATAAGATCAAGGTTGCAATTGATCCAAACAGAATTCATCTGTTTGATAAGGAAAACGATACAACTATTATTAATTAATTTTTACTTTTTAAATTTTTGCCTTATCTTTCTTTATTTTATAAATTTAAAGACCGAAACTTTTTGTTTCGGTCTGTTTTTATATTAAAGCTTTTTTGTTCGTTTCTTGTTTCAAACATTCTACGCTTTGTAAAAGCGAAAGCAAAACATATTTGTCATTTTCTTTGATTGCCCAAAAGAAAATAACGAAAAAAATGCCCTTCTTTCTTTGTTCACACAAAAGAAGAAAGCAAAGAAACAAGTTTCTTTAAAACTTCCTTTTTTAACTTTCTTGTTTCGCAACAAGAAAGTAACAAAGAAATGCGCCCACTCAAACGCCGTGGGCGGCTTGCGGCACATAAAGTGCCGAATTTTATCCGTCATACAGTTTCTGAACTAATTGGTCTCCCCGTAAAAAAAGGCAAGACGTGACATCTAAAATTCACGCCCATGTTAGATGAGTGCAGTTAAGCGGAGAACGCAAGTGGCAAAATAGTCTCAGCACAGTTTTGGGAGAGTACTTTGCGTGATTTTTCACTATCAATTATGCAGTCGTTACATTTTTTGCTTCTTTTTTCGTGTGAACAAAAAAAGAAGTGTGTTCTTTGGTTCGTTTCTTGTCACGAGACAAGAAATGAACAAGAAAAAGATTTATTTCAGTTTATTTTTTATGTGAATCGGGATTATCAGTTCTTCCAAGAAGATAATCAACAGAAACATCAAAATAATCAGCTATTTTTTTTAATGATGTAGGTTTAATATTATCTTTTTTCCATGTTTGCAGATTAGAAAACTTTGCGAGTTTTTATAAAGCGTTTCAAGTTGATGAAATCCGGCATAAAAGTTTTGGTTCCGCTTTTTTCAAAAGCGGACGGCGTAAAGGTTTTTTGCTTACTTTTTTCAAAAAGCGAAGCCGCCATTTTTATTAAAAAGCCGGATTATTTCAAGTTTCAATCCACGGTATTCACGGCTTTCAAGCTGAGGATCCTTACTGATTATATCCTCGGCGATACTTTTTGTCAGATTCATCATTTCCATATCGGAGGCAATATCTGCGATTTTAAGCGGGGAAGTCCGTGCTGACGCTGACCGAAAAAGTCTCCCGGACCTCTCATTTTAAGGTCTTCTTCGGAAATCTTAAAGCCGTCCGACGTTTTGCTCATAATTTTCATTCGCCTGATGCATTCTTCACCTGTATTGTCCGTCAGGAGAATACAATGGCTCTGCTGACTTCCACGTCCCACACGACCTCTCAGCTGATGAAGCTGTGAAAGACCAAATCGCTCGGCATTTTCTATCAGCATAATGGAAGCGTTTGGAACGTCCACACCCACCTCTACAACGGTGGTACAGACCAGTAAATCAATTTTACCGTCCTTAAATTTACTCATTATTTCATTTTTCAGCGGCTTTCATTTTACCGTGAAGCAGACCGATTTCATAATCTGCAAAATCGTCGATTCTCAGCTTGTCCGCATAGCTTTTGACGGCCTGTAGATCGCTGTCACTGTCCTCGATCATGGGACACACAATATAAGCCTGCCTGCCATTGTCAATTTCCGACTTTATAAAATTATAAGCCCCTTTTCCTCAGCTTACCGGTTACTGCATAGGTTTTTTTACCGGCAGTCTGCCCTTTGGCATCTGATTGATAATAGAAATATCCAGATCGCCGTAAATAATCAGCGCAAGGGTACGGGGAATGGGCGTTGCCGACATTACAAGTCTGTGGGGACTGTTTCCCTTGTCGGCAAAGGGCGGCACGCTGTGCAACGCCGAAACGGTGCTGTTCATCAGTAATAACCAGACCAAGACGTTGAAATTCAACGTCTTTCTGTATTATTGCATGAGTACCTGCGGCTACCGCCGCTTCGCCTGATTTCAGTGCTTCTTTTGCAATAGCTTTTGTTTAGCGGTCATTGAGCCTGTCAGCAGTACTACATTTACGCCTATGGGTTCAAGAAAGCTTTTGAGGGTATTGTAATGCTGTACTGCAAGAATTTCCGTAGGCGCCATCAACGCAGACTGAAATCCGTTTTGACAGGCAAAATAGCATGCGGCGGCGGCAACAGCAGTTTTACCGCTGCCCACGTCCCCTTTGAAGCAGACGGTTCATAGGAGAATCTGTAGACATATCGTTTATAACGTCGGATATTGATTTTTTTTTGTGCATCGGTCATTTCAAAAGGCAGACTGCCGAAAAAAGGCAGTCATGTCCGTATTTTTATCCATTATGTACGCTGTTTTCTCACGACTGTGATTTTTCATAGTCAGCATACCAAGCTGTAGTATCAGCAGTTCGTCAAAGGCAAGACGTTTCCTTGCATTTGCAGCGTCTTGGGAATCAATGGGAAAATGAATGCTTTTCAGTGCGTGAGGCAGGGACATCAATTCGTTTTCCATCAGCAGATTTGTCGGCATACTGTCAAAGGGTTCGCTGTCCAGTATGGACACAGCTTCCCTCATATTTTGCAGAATTGCAGCGGAAGTAAGTCCTGTTGTAAGGTGATAGACAGGCTGAAAAGGCTCTGCGTCCGATTTTATAATACGGGGAGAATTGATCTCACGGCGTAAAAAGATTTCCTGTTATCTTACCGTAAAAGCAGTATTCCTCGCCCTCTTTAAGCGCACGGAATCCGTACACATTATTGTAAATTATAACAACAAAATCGTGAACGCCGTCTGTAGCGACGGCTTTAAAGATACTCAAACCCTTACGTATTCTCTGTTCGGGCATTTTTTTTACTATAGTTCCTTTAAGTACTGCATAGTCGTTTATATTAGCTTCAAGAGGAGATACGGGATTTGAAAAATCAACATAACTGCGCGGAAGATGATAAAGAAGATCGTAAACTGTAGAAATTCCCAGCTTTTCATAATAAGCAGCTTTTTTTTTCCCCTACGCCCTTTAAATATCGTACCGATTTGAAAAGCTCGTTCATTTTCTCTCCCCGAATATACGTTATTAGCTTTCTTTATAGTATATCATTATTTTTACTGATTCGTCAATAGTATAAAATCTTAAAATAAATTTTTCTTTAAAAGGTATTGACAAACTGAAAAAGATATGGTATTATACACTTGTAGTTAATCAGTCGACTAATTAACCAAAACAGAAAGAAGGCATGCAAATGAATCTAGACTTCAACAGTGAAAAGCCGATATTCGTCCAGGTTGCCGACGGATTGGAGGACGCAATTTTAACAGGAGCTTTTGAAGAGGGCAGCCAAATTCCTTCAATAACAGAGATTTCCGTCACATTAAAAATAAATCCTGCAACGGCTCTGAAAGGAATAAATATACTTACAGAAAACGGAATAGTTTATAAAAAAAAGAGGTGTCGGTATGTTTGTAGCCGAGGGCGCTTAAGAAAAAACTTACGGAAAAACGACGGAATTTATTTTTCGAAAATTATGTAAAGGAGCTTCTTGCTGAAGCCAAACGGCTTGGAGTAACAAAGGAAGAAATTATTATGATGTTGGATAAAGGAGATGCATTATGAGTATTGAAATAAAAGATGTTACCAAGGATTTTAAAAAAGTGCGTGCTTTTTGAATATGGTCAATCTTACCTTTGAAGAAAATAAGATTTACGGACTTTTAGGGCAGAAACGGCGCAGGAAAATCTACGCTTTTGAAAATTATTTCAAACAGAATTTTTTTTCAACAGAAGGTGAAATATTTGTTGACGGAGTAAATGCAAGGGGAAAATGATAAGGCTTTGTCAAAATTATATATTATGAATGAAAGCAATCTATATCCTCCGAAAATGAAAATTAAAAAAAGATTTTCAAATGGACTAAGGAATTTTATCCCGATTTTGATACCGAATATGCAATGAAGCTGGCAAATGAATTCAGTCTGAACGTCAATAAAACTCCTCGTTCTCTTTCAACCGGCTACACTTCGATTTTTAAAATTATAATTGCTCTTTCAGTAAATACGCCGTATATCTTCCTTGATCAACCCGTTTTGGGATTGGACGCTAATCACCGTGTGATATTTTCTATAAAGTTCTCATTGAAAAATATGCTGAAAACCCTTTCTGCTGCGTTATTTCCACACATCTGATCGAAGAAGTTTCATCGGTAATCGAGGACGTTATAATAGTGAAAAACGGAGAGATCATAAGAAATCAAACCAGGGATTCGCTTTTGCGTACAGGCTTTACCGTTGCAGGCTCAGCCGCCGCTATAGATGAATTTATAAAAGATAAAAACGTTATCGGTACTGATTCCATCGGCGGACTGAAAACGGCGTATATAATCGGCAGCGTACCGTCGGAGGGTATTCCGGTAGGACTTGAAATATCTGCAATGGATCTGCAAAAGCTGTTTGTTCAGCTTACTAACTCATAATGGAGGAAATCATATGAAGCTTAAATCAATTTACAAATATTTAATTTGGCAACAGGGAAAATCTTACCTGATTTACTTTGGGATAATTTTTGTAATAGTTCATCTGGGACTGCTTTTAACTTTAAGTATTGATACGAACGGCAGCTTCGGCGGTATGGAAATGGGCACAGTTATATTTATGATGATCTCGGGAATAGTATTTTACAGAGAAAGTTTGGCTCTTTCCATGCAAAACGGCATATCAAGAAAAACATTTTTTTATGGCATTGATTCTTGGTTTTATAACTATTTCAGTCTTAGCAGCCGCAGGAGATTCAATAATTAATATTATTGGTAATACTTATGAAAAACACACTAAAATGTTTTATGATTCAATGTATGAACAAATGTATCTTTATCAATCCGGAACTAGTATTAGCCCAAAAATTTCAGAATACCCTACAATATTTTTAATGGATTTTACTATGTATATCACTGTTTCATCTCTGGGTGTCTTAATAGGAGCGCTTTTATACCGTCTCAACAGAATTTTAAAAATTATAATTCCACTAAGTCTGTGGCTGATTTTTTCAGATAGGATCGGTATTATACTTTTTATTGACTTTAAATTTGCCGACAATAAAATAATCGAAGCTTTCTTGAAATTTATACAGTGGCTTGAGGAAAGTGTTTATCATCTTACAGCTGTACTGCCTTGCATTGCAGTACTTCTGACTGCAATAGCGTTCCTGTTCGTCAGAAGAGTTCCTCTCAATGATAATAAAAAATAAAGTTTAACCGCCTCGGTTTGTGTTATATGCACAAGCTGGGGCGGTATATGTTTTGTAAAATATTCTTTTATTCCCTGCAAAATTAACTTTGCAAGTATTTAAAAACAAAATCAAGTCAATAAAATTTGGCATAAAAGTTTTTTGCTTACTTTTTTTCAAAAAAGTAAGTTAAAAAGCGTCGGAATAAACTCCGAGTAAGGTTTTGACTGTTCCCTTTCCCCGGAAAGCTCAATTTTTTAATTCTCTGAAGACTGACATCGCCAAAAGACACCATATCGTTTAGATCTTCTCCGGAATATCCTATGTACTGAACATAATGACATCTGCACCCTCTCTGACTAAAATTAAGTTTAAAGAGAAGTCCGGAATCGGGGCGCTGAGATACTGCATATCAAGGGGGATCTGCTTATGCCTGATCAGTCTGCGGTTAATGGCAAACAGATTGCTTCTGCTGAAAGCGTCGTAAAGTACCGTCAACGTCTTTCATGTGAAGATGGCTGATAATTTTGGAATAATCGTAAATTATTCCGGTCTTTATAATATCGTTTTCAGAAACGGTTTTTTCAGAAGGCGTTTTAAGAGTAACTCTTACGTTATTTGTCCCCTCAATATAAGGATACCCTCCGTTAAGACGAAAATTGAAATTTGCAGCGGCGTCCCATAAGGTAGATCCTTCCTTTATGTAAATGTAATTTAAAAGCGACGTTGACTCATACGTAACATTTGGTATGTCAAATTCCGACATTAATGTAGCGAGATCGGAATCCGGCTTTAATCCGGGTTTGGGCTGATTCTGACAAAGCAGGGACGTAAATCCTTTGGATTTTACTTTAATAATTTTATAACCCTGCAATGTACAAAAATCAACACTGTCAAGAAGTCCATAGTGAATATCAGTTTGGTCAACTGAAAAAATTACTTCCTTAATATTTGCAATGTCGGTTTTTTTCAGTAAGAAAAACTCCTTCAAACAAAGTATACGGAGTGTATGCGTCTTTGGTGAAAAAAGAAACGCATCTTCCGAATTCATAATCTGTATTTGTCGTAGTACGTAATGTAAGCTTTAAATTCATTAGCTGCCTCCGTTTATGTAGCTGTCGCAGTAAAATTCAACAACGCACTGATGAAATTGTGAATTAGTCTGAGTATTTATAGAATATTTTTTCAGCTTTGCGGCATTAATATATAAACCGTCCATATTAAGATTGAATACCGTTGAATTAGTCATATGACCGTTTAGCTGAGCTGCCGGATTTATTCCTTCAGACTTAAGAATTCTTCCGGTTATTTTTATGGACGCCGGATGCCTGCCCAGTTCCTGAAATCTAATTCCGGAAACTGCCATAGGCTGAAATAAAAATTTATTTTCAGCAGATATTTCATATGCGTCAATATAAACTGTGATTCCGGAAATGTTTACCGAGCAGTCCTGCTCAAGGACTAAAAGCATGATTCATTATATTTCCGCCTCCGATTTCGCTTCAAGTGTAAAAATTCCCTCAAGGACAAAACGCTTTAATCCGTTATCCTGTTTAGGACCTTTTATCTCAGCGGATTTCAAGTAGTATCCGCCAGAAGCAAGACGGCTGATAACAGCGTTGTCCATGTAATCATAAAGAACAAGTGGATCTTCGTCCGGAAGTCCGAGTACTCTGACTTTAAGATCAATCAGCGTTTCATATCTTTTAAGACTGCTTTTGATAAACTGATTTTTCAGTGAGATATTTTCAATACTTGTGACAATATAAATATTATCGTGATCCTTAACGGGAATTTTTTCATATTCGGCAAATACGTCGGTGCGTTTAATTTATCAGTCCGTAAATACCGTAAACAAGATTTTTTAAGATCCATCAGCCGCACCTCCGTATCCTACCGTCATAAAACTAAAATTATCGTCGTAAAGCAGATCTCCGCACTGTCTGAAGTATTCCAGCATAAGTTCCTTTGAAAAGTCGTATTCAAGCTGGGAATTTCCCTCCTTTTCGGCAGTACCGGCATATGTATAGGCAACCTTGTTTTTTACGCAGGTAATTTGTGTATAACGGTAATTTGCAACAGCGGCGCAAAGATAGTCAAGACGTATGTCGTTAGAGCTTGCTCCCTCACGAAGCATATTCCTTACCTGAGTTACTGCGGAGCTTACAAGAGGAGAATATTTTTCCGTATCGGTTTCGCCGGAAAATAGAGTAAAAAGAGAATTTATTGTTGAAACGGTCATAATTTATTTTCCTTTCGTCATTTTGAAGCTTTCAGTAAAATCCTTTGAGCTTTCATATGCAAGCTGAGGATTTTTGTTTGAAGGTTCTTGTATTCCAATTCGGATTTAAAATCCAGAAGCTCCCGGACATTCATTCTGTCAGCGGCAGATTTTAAGATATCGCCGTTTTCTCCGCATAGAAAACAAAGTCTTGTAACGTCTTTTTTCAGATTTTCAAAAAGCTTCTGTGCAGTCTCATGATCAAAATTGCTTTGGGTATTATTGCTTTCAGAATAAAATTTACGTGTAACTCCCGCATTTTTTTTGTGCGGGAACAGCGACAAAGCTCCATTCATAGGCATCCGTAATAATGTTTTCAGTGCGGATAATGAAAACTTTTCGAAGTCCCTGTCAATCTCGTTATCGCATAAAATAACGTCAAAAATGTATACTTCCTCTTCTGTTAATTCACGTCTTGTGAATTGATTAAGTAATTGTAATTTTTCTGTATTTTCCATAAAAATTTACCTCCGTTTATTTTTAGTAAGCTTTATTGCTGCTTTCCGATTAAAGAAAGCAGCAAAGTACTTATAAGGCTATATTACTTGTCAAGATTAAGGGTTTTAGCCGCATCAGAAATAATACTCTTAAAGCCAAGATTCATAGAAACGGTAAAAGCGTCAAGCTGACGGTCAATGAGCTTGTCGGTTTCCATAATAAGCTCTGAGCTTGTAACCATTTCAAGAGCGTAATTTCTGTCAAAACCGATAATTGTATAGTCGTTGACCTGTGCCGACTTAATAAGAACAGTACCGAAAGGAAGAATAATATTTCCCTTTTCATCGGTTGAAATACTGTCCTGAACCTGCGTCATAGAAAGGATCAAAGCCGCATTTTTAGGAGAAGCGATAATAGTGTTCATATTGTAGCTTGTAAACTGACTGTAAAGATTAAGCAGATCGGAATATGCAAGAGCAGAGCCGGCAATATCAACTTCTGTTGCGCCTGTTTTAATTGTGCTGACAGCCGAGCTTGTAATAGCGTCGGCAAGCTTTTTGCCGATAGAACGAAGAGTTACAGCAAAAACGTCGAGTCTTTGAAGTCTTACCGCTTCATAGGACGCTGTAATAAGTCTGCCGTATTTCAAAAGACTGATTGAATTAGGGGGATTCTTTAATAGTAGTTTCCGGCAGACTGTTACCCTCTGATGTTTTAGTAGTGTAAGCGGCAGATTCTGAAATCAGATAGCCTCTGTACTGATTGCAGTCGGAACGAGTTTTAACCGCTACAATATCAGTAAGAATTGATTCTTCCATACCAAGAGTAATGGCTCTTTTTACAAATTCGGGAAACAGTACGGCGCTTTGGTAGTAACAAAGAATTTTTCTACCTTATCGCATTCCGGACCGCAGATCTTAATATCAAATCTTTTAAGCTGTCTTTCAAATGCGTCAAGACCGGCAAGTGAAGAATCTGCGTAATTTTCGTCAGGATCAGCCTCAGTCAGTGCCTGAGTAAAGCTTTTTCCTGCAAGATTGTAAAGTCCCTTTTCAAGTTTAATATCGTTATACATAAAAATACCTCCAAATTAAATTTCATTATTATTGTTGTTTTTAATTTGCTGTTCGATCAGAACAGCCTGTGCGTTTTTAAGTCTTGCTTCTGCAAGAGCAGTTTCGTCCTGTAAGTTGATGTTGTCCCATATGATGTCAACATCGCTGTCGCTTCCCTGAAGTCTCAGGAAGGCTACCGCAATTTTTCTGATTACAGGAGTAAGAAGTCTGCGGTAATACTCCAGTTCGGAAGTCAGAATGTCTGCCTGCTGTGAGGACATTCTTTCAGTAGTAGACCAGTTAAGTCCCAGCAGGAAAGGCGGAACAGAAAGCTTAGCAATAAGCTGTTCCAAGATCTGCCTTACCGGAACTTCCGTATCAAAAAGCTGATTGTCTGCGCCGATGACCTTGATGTCCACATCTCCTACAGCGACAAAATCACGTATGTCACCGTTTTTAGCGGCGTTCATTCCGTCAGACCATTCTTTAGCAATCTGCATTGCTCTGTCTTTGGTAAACGCCTTTTCGGATATGTCTCCTGTAGGCTTGTAGGTTACGGCGTATCTGACGTTTCCCGCACGTTCGTAATTCTGACCTATACATCTGTATATTTTCATAAGTACGGAACTTAAAGCCGGAAGTCCTCTGAGAATTGATATGCCCATAGTTTTTCCCGGCGGCGGATTCAGCGCAGAAAACAGAATAAGCTGAGGCTTTTCAATAGTTTTAAGCTTACCGTCAGAATTTTTAATGCAGTAAACAGGCAGCTCAGGACTGTTTCCCGGCAGAACTGCAATTTTTGACGGATCACCGTTGTAAAGGGCGGTAAGCTGCATAGTCTCACTGTCAACCAGCATTTCTCCCACGGCGTTTCCGTAGGTAAGCAGACTTTCAAGAAAGCTGTCGGTAAAGCTTTTGAATAGAATGTCCTGTAAGTCCAACTGGTATTTCCCCGGAAAAACAGTCCATAATTTCCTGCATGCTTTCGTCTCTGCACTGTATTTTGTATCCGCCTGTGAGCCTTACTATCTTGCTGATTGCGGCGTCAATAACAGGAACAGTATATCTGAGACGGTCATAAAGTTCTTTTTTCCCAGTGTTCCATTGAGGAATCAAAGGGTTCATAAACGTCATGACTTCTTGAGGCAGAAAATACTGCCGCCTCTCCGGAAGATACCTTTTGGGTACTTTTCTTTTTAAAAATCTTCATATTTCACCTCCTTTCACCGTGCAACGGAAACTGCGAAAAATCCGTCTGAAACAGGCGAACTCAGCGCCGTACTGACAAAATATCTCACATCGTCCATAGCATGGTCGTTTTCTTTCAGAGGAGTATCTCCTCCGGCTTTTTTCATTCCAGCAGTACATGGCAAATTCACGGAGACAATCCGTACAATCTTTTGAAAACATAATTGTTTTCGATTTCAAAGCGTCGCTTACTCTGCGTATACCAGAAAGAACGTCATTTTTTGCCGGGATCACATCAAATTCTCCGTGACGGCGAATGCACTCTATAAAGCTTGCCGCCGAAGGATCAGCAACCACATATTCAATGGTGCGGTTTCCTGCAAGATCGGAAAGACCTTTATAATGCTCCTCGTCTGTTCTTGAAATACCTTCACGGCGAGAATCGTAGTAGTACTCTCGTCAAGCCTGTACCACACTCCGCCGCAATGTCCCCATAAACCGAAGGAGGAAGGATTAACAGTACCGTAATCGCAGGAGATTATAAATCTGTCGCATTCCGGCGGACTATCAAACACATGCTTCGATTCCTTGAACATAGGATAAACAACGCCGCTTGCAGCAGTCCACTTGCCCAGAATAAAGCGTTCGTAGAAAACTCCCGAATAAAGCCGTTCATATCTTTCCCTGACCGCCTTTGTAAGCGACGGATTGTCCTTCATGGTAAAATGAATATAAAGAGCATTTTTTTCATCATGCTTTTTTATCCATTCCCTGTAGAACCAGTGATAAGGGTGATCGGGATTGCAGTTGAACCATAGCTTTGAACCTGCAAGGGAACATCTTGCCACAGCCTGTTCAACAAATGAACGGGGCATTAATGCCACTTCGTCAAGCAGAACTCCTCCAAGAGTAATCCCCTGAATCAGTGAAGCTGAGCTTTCGTCTCGTCCCCCGAAGAAATAAAATCTGTTGCGTCTTCCGGACATTTCAATGTCGATGTAGCTTTTGCTGAGCTTTTCTATATAGGTAAAACCCATAGCGCCCAGTGTTCCGAGAAGCGGTTCTACAAGATTACGCCGCAGTGATGTAACCGTTTTACCGCATAGTGCAAAAGAACAGCCGTTGTAGCATGTCATTGCCCAGCTTACAAAACCCATTGACATGCATAGTGTTTTGCCGCTTCTGACAGCCCCATCGCAGATGATTGCGTCTTTGTTTCTGTATGAGGGGTGAGTCCACCAGCCTATTGCAAGACGCTGTTTGGGGAAAATTTCTTAAACTTCAATTTTCCGATTCCGCCTCCAATCCTGTAAGGGCTTCAAGAAGATTTGAAGCTGCGGTAGAACTATTGTCGTTTGACGCAAATTCGTACATTTTTTCCATTGCCTTTTGCCTGTCAAACAATTTTACTTCAACGCCTCCGCCTTTGACCTTTTTAATTTCCGATACATTAAAAAGGTCGAGTGAAGAAATTTTTTCCGGCGACGGCATTTCTTCCGAGAATGCTAAGTAAACTGCGTCGTTGGAACTTCCGAAAGCCAGCCTTTCCAGTCCGGCTTTTACAAGCTTAGAGGGAGAAACAGTTTCAGACATAAGAACAGATATGCTTTTTTGATACTTTTTCTGTTTTAAAATATCCATACCGTTTACAAGCGCCGTATCCGGAGAAAAACCTGCCCGTACTGCCGCTTCAAAAATGTTTCCCAGCTTTGCATAATAACAGCAGAATAAACGCTCCTTTTTTGATTTGTCATTATCGTTCATATAAACCTCCTTGTAAATAAAATGTAAGATTGAAAAACATTTAAAAACGTCTTTCACCAATGGGCAAAAAAGGGCATTTTTTGCATATAAATATGCAATTAAGAAAAAAATAATTTTTCATTTCTACTTTTTGCACTGTTTTAGCTATAAAAATAAAGCTATATCTGTCAATTTTAACAAATATAACTTTTTATAAAAAAGTGTTGACTTTAAGGATAAAGCGTGTATAATAATATAGTCGCATGAAGCGGTAATAAAAAACGACTGAAACGATAAAAAATGGCGGCATAGCTCAGTTGGCTAGAGTACTCGGTTCATACCCGATTGGTCGTTGGTTCAAATCCTACTGCCGCTACCATAAGGCCGTTGGTCAAGAGGTTAAGACACCGCCCTTTCACGGCGGAATCATGGGTTCAATTCCCGTACGGGTCACCAAGAATCGAGATTTTTTAGTCTCGATTCTTTTTTTCCTTGTAAAAAAAATTTTTTAGATAGATTTTCAGTAAGACTGTGATTTTCGTCAAGGTACGGAAACTGCGGTCTTTTTTTATATTTTTCTGTTACACTTTTTACTTAGTTTTGCATGTATTTTTTTTTCAATTTTTTTTAAAAGTAGAAAAAATTTTAGCTCTCCGTATAGAATCGATGAGCTAATTAATAAAGAAGAAGGAGAAAAGCCTAAATGAGCTTTCTTATATGTTTTTTTATTATTTGAAGTATCTGTTAAGAAGTCCCTCAAATGCACAGCCGTGACGAGCTTCGTCCTTAGCCATTTCATGTACTGTATCGTGAATAGCATCCAGATTAAGTTCCTTAGCCTTTGCCGCAAGCTTTTTTCTTACCTTCGCATGCACCGTTTTCTGCCATCACTCTCAGTTCAAGATTTTTTTCTTTGTTGAGTCTGTAACAACTTCACCAAGCAGTTCAGCAAACTTTGCAGCATGCTCTGCTTCTTCGTAAGCTGCCTTTTCGTAGTACATTCCGACTTCAGGATAGCCTTCTCTATGCGCAACTCTTGCCATTGCAAGATACATACCTACTTCTGTACATTCGCCTGTAAAGTTTTGTCTTAATCCTTCTATAATTTCAGGATCAACATCCTTTGCAACCCCAACGACATGCTGATCGGCCCAAGCAAGACCTTCTGACGGAGCTTCAGTAAACTTTGAAGCCGGCGCTTTACACTGAGGACAGGCAGCCGGAGCAGCTTCTCCCTCAAAAACATAACCGCATACTGAACAAACAAATTTTTTCATTTTATTATCCTCCAATAATATTATTTGTATTTTTTATTTAAGCAAAGGTTTCCCTTTGACTGATTTTATTATAATACATACTTCTTTTTTTGTCAATGATTTTTTACAAGAATTCACAAAGTTTTCACATAAAGTATGTGGAAACTGCAATATATAATAATAACCATTATCATTTTAATTTTAAAGAAAAAGACGCATTCAACGCGTCTTTTTCTTAATATATATGTGATGATCAGGGAAAACATGAATTAATTCAAGTTTACTTTATAACATCGTCCCAAGTCGCATCACTTATACTCTTTTTTGCCATATAATTTGCAATAGCTGCAGCGTCTCTGGGAGTAGGCTTTCCGCCGTTTGCATTTACATTTGCAAAATACTGATTTTCTTCAGATTCAATAACTGATTCTCCAGTATACGATTTAGCGCAATGCTGAGCTATCATTGCGGCGTCCTTTGCACTGACTTTACCGTCCCCTGTCAGCATCTCCCCTGAGACCGGTCAATGTGTCGATTACATTGCCGTTTTCATCTTTCTTTTCAAATACCATATAATCAGTATGCTTTTTAGTTGCTTCCAAAACCTCAATTTCACTGTTTTCTAATTCAAAGTATTCAAAATCACAGTCAAGACCTGAAAAGCTTCTTATATCGTTAAATTTAACTTCATAAATGTCGCCAACCTCAGCTTCACTGGGAACCTTGAAATTAAAAGTTACAATAGGCTTATTATCCATAAACGGATTTGTGCTTACATATCCCACAATCGCTACATAATTGTCAAGCTCACTGTAAGCGTTTGCACCGACAACGCTTTCCAATTCAAGTTCCGTAGCATATTCAACTACAAGATCATAAGCATAACAATTGTTTCCGGTTTCCATTGTCATCTGTACTGAAACTGTTTTGCCTGCGATTGCCTGTGCGTCAGAAAGTTCGATAGTTTCCATAGAAATAACGTCATTTTTCTTAGTTCTTCTCATTGTTCTGGGAGCTGCTGTTTTTGCTGAAACTGTAGCACCGTTTGCCGCTGCCGCCATAACTGCTGAAGCTACGATAGCAGAAGTTTTCATTAATGTGTTCTTTTTCATGACATTTACCTCTTTCTTCCTTAATAGCGGCAACTTATTTTGAACAGGTTTAATCGTCGTTTGTTAATAAAAAAAACCGACCTTTTTTCATCTTTTAGGTCGGCTATATACGATACGCTGCTGTAACAACGCCATATGCAACCGGCTGTCATACCCTTAAGGCTTAGACCCTCAGTATTGCGTCCTTATTTTTCAATAAGTTTGTCATTTATTTTAAACCTATTATTTTACTTTTCTATGTTCTTAGTATATCATGAAATTTTTTCTATGTCAATATTTTTTATCGGATTTGTAGTATTACACTACTTTTTTGTTGAAACTTTTATACATATTGCATAATATTTACTTTTGCTTTATTTCTCCTAATACCTTTAAAATCGGATATGAAAAGTCATAATCCTTAACAATATCAGGATTCTCATTTGAATATTCATCTATTTTTACGGCAAGTCCGCATTCAAGAAAATCAACAAGCTCCCTCAAAGGACGGCTGAAAATTTCTCCGCACACCGGACAGACCGTTATAACCTTGCTTCCCTTAAAATTCATAACTCTGTAAGGCCAGATTTTGCAGTCAAACGGTTTTTCATCACCCAGAATACAGCCTGTATTTTTATCCAGTGCCGGACAGTAAAATATCTCATCATCTGAAAGTTCTCCGCACTTTGTAATATACGAATTTTTAGTCCTGACAAATTCCGTACCCGGTCTAAGAGCTTCCAGCTTGTTTTTTGTCTCTTCATTCATCACCGGCATTTCCCAGACGTCAGTATTGTCAAATCCGCAGCATATACGGCATTCTCCGCAGACAGATTTGCTTAAAAGTCCCTTTAACATCTTTTTCCCCTTTCCCCAACTTTTTGAAAAAAAAGTTGGACAAAAAACTTTTATGCCGATTTCCATTAACTTAACATTTCTTTTAAAGACTCGCAATGTTAATTTCATAAAATTTTATAGGTAAAATTTTTTTAGTTAGACAAAAACTTTTATGCCGATTTCCATTAACTTAACATTTCTTTATACCTATTTCATTTATACCGCTGTAACACGTTTCAACTACTAATCCGCTTATATTTAATTCCTGTCCTAAAAATAAACTATTTTATCAGGAACTCTTTTTATCAGTTACGGCAATTCTGAAAGAAGCTGTTTTTTTCCATATAAGAGACCGTTACAATATGACTTTTCTCAGTAGATACAAATCCACTTATATTGAAACCTGTTATTGTTTTTTCACTTCCGTCCGTATAAACTCCTCTGACCTCTATACCGCTCAGATCCAGCTTTTCACCCTCTTTATACTCTACCTTATCAGGACTTTTGTAAATATAAATACCCTTTTAGAGAATCTTCCCCAATTTCCTGATTGCTTATACGTTCCGCATAGTCAAGAGTACACCAGCCGGTTTTTCCATAGTATTCAGCTTTTTTTCCCCACAGATAACCGTCCGCTTCTACAGCGGCAGTTATCATGACTTTTTCATTATAGTCCAAAAATCCTACCTGATTGTAATTAAGACTCTCAGCTTTAAACCACCTGAAGCTGTTACCTTCCATTCTTCAGACAATTTTTCTATGCTTCCGGTATCTTCCCTTTTACTTTCTTCTGGATTTTCTGTGGGTTTTTCTTCTGTTATATCTGTATTAATTTCAGCGTCTCCCTCATAATTAAAAGATCCGCCGACCATATATTTTGAATAATCAAGTGAACACCACTGCTCTCTGCCCTCATAAAAAGTCTTGCCCCATAGCATACCGTCTTCTGTGATTATCTTTTTCGGTAACTTCAAAAATAGTGTTCATTAACATAAATCCGGTCTTTTCCGATGAAATATCAGGCTGCTCTCTTAAATTCAATCCTGCCTCGTTATTCACTCTCCATACTTCAGAGCATATATCTGTACGGTCTGACAGAAAAAGAGCCGTTTCTTTCTGTCTTCTGTTTACAAGTCCCTGCAATACGCTTCCTCCGGCCATTCTCCATTCGCCGAAGCCTTTTGCAATTTCAAAGCTATAATTTTCTGAACCGTTTACAATATAAGTTTTCAGGTCAAAATCGTCGTATACACCCCATATATTTCCCATATTGTATGTAAGACTTACCATTGCGTCAAACTGATTCTGTTTCAGTTCCACATCATATCTATCTGCAAATCTGTTTACATAACCTTCATATATCACAAGCGACTGTGCAAGAAGATTTTCGGCTTCCTCCTCTGTAATTCCGTACGGATAATCATTTACATCCACTCCCGTACCGTATCCGATAGTCCATTGACTGTAATCCCAATATTTATATCTGCTGAATCCTTCTGCTTCTTTGATAAGATCAATACAATCCTGACTTGCTTTC
>VOFF01000306.1_pt1 | contig 30000 bp, 38 predicted proteins | sample 5384061 | NCBI WGS metagenome assembly VOFF01 (sample SAMN12384725, study PRJNA508395) | human gut metagenome | isolation source: healthy gut E | host: Homo sapiens
GCGTTATCCATGTAGACCACCAGCTATTATCCAGCAAGGAAACGGGCTATTATATCGAAACACCAAAGACAAAAAGCGGTGTGCGTGATGTTCCCATGAGTGAGGAAGTGAAACAGGCATTTGAGCGTGTCATGGCAAACAAGGCAAAGGCAGAGCCGACAGAGATAGACGGGTACAGTGGTTTCCTCTTGACAGCTTACCAAAGATAACGCCCCATATCCTGCGTCATACGTTCTGTACCAGACTTGCGAACAGGAACATGAACCCTAAGAGTTTACAGTATATCATGGGACACGCAAACATCAGTATCACGCTGAACCTGTACGCCCATGCGTCCATAGAGAACGTCAAGGCAGAATTAAGAAGCATGATAGCTTAAAGTTTTACCACGATATTTACCACGATTGACCGTGAGAAAACGTGATGAAACGTAGCTGTTTGGAAGTATCAGCCGAAAAGAGAAATGCCCGTAAAGCTGATAAAATAAGGCTTTGCGGACATTTAAGAAGATATGAAAAGATAATCAAAAATTTATATTAAGTTTTATTTAATAATAATAATTTTTATCAGTTTCGAAGGAATAAGAAGAAGTGAAATATAATAAAACTTATCTGTTTCTATATTATATTTAACTATAGTGGCAAGCTATATTGTGCTAAAACTAATTTTGATAAGATATAGTAATTTGAGTGAATATGTAAATAAAATAATCGGATATATTTATTTATACTTTTTTATTATGCTTCCGATGCTGTTTTATGTTAAAGGAACACAGAGGAAAAGCTTGCGAAGGATTTCAGCATTTAGGTTAGTTAATGTATTTAGTAAACAAACGCTATCTTCAATAATAGCTTTACAGTTTGGCTATTTTATAACAAAACTCTGCGGTGTTTTAGAATTTAATACAGAGGTAGATCTTGATGCTTACAATATTATAGTTATGTTAATATTAGCTCCAATATGTGAAGAAATATTTTTTAGAAAAATTTTTTTTTTTTTGATTTGTATGGTAATAAAAATACAATACGGATGCTTGTGGTTAATACAATAATATTTGCAACGCCGCATCTTTTTTCACAAGGCTTACCGCAGGTGTTTATACTTTGGTTTTATCATTTATTTGGGCGAAAATATATTTGGAATATAATAAAATAATATATAGTATAATATTGCATTGGGGATCTAATGCAATAATGCTTTTTAACCAATATATCGAATATTCATTTTTTATAAAAATTACAATTTTTATCATGATAATAATTGTTTTAATTGGTATTATTTTTAATAAAGAAGAGCATATATTGCAATTTACAACATATAAATAGTATCATTTACAATTAGTTTTTTTCTAGGTGGAGACATTTTGGAGACAAAAACTTTGATGAATATGAATAATAGGGATAAAACAGATAATAAAAGATATTAAAAATCTTAAAAAACATTAGAAATACTAGGTATAATATCTGGCTCTAAACGATCAGATGAAGAAATCATTAAAATGTTCGACAGTGGAGCATTTAGCGATATTTTAAAAGCATACTGCAAAAAAGCAATGCAAAACTGCAAGATTGATGATGACACCATCGACAGGGTAATGAGGGAGATAAAATGGCTGCTTGATACAGAGAAGGCTACAGGAGATGCTAAAGCTGTAATGAATGTTGATGCTGCGGTGATACCGGACAGAAAGGCTTTAGAGATTAATGTGGGGATTAATAATACAATAATCTTTTTGCATGAAATGGGAATTGAATACTGTCCAAAATGCGGACGTGAACTGTAGTACAAAGTTATTGTTGAATACAGTCAAAAGCCAGCCGTTTGCAACCGGCTGGCTTTTTTGGAGTTTAGCTTATAAAAAATGTTTGTTAAAAAATTTTGTATCCATTTTGTCAAGTAAAGTGTCAGTTGAACAGGCGCAGAGAGTTAGTCTCTCTACGCCTGGTTTAATGAGTGTCTTATTCACTTACCACAACCTTACAATCCTTCTTAAAGCATGCAATTCCATATTTGATGAAATTGCGCATGCCATCCTGCTTCAGCTTATCCACATATGATTTTTCTTCAATCTGCTTCAGTGCCTCATCGCAGGCTGCATCCATATCGCCGTTTTCGGCATATTTAAGCTCTATCACGATGCCGGTTCTGTTGTTTGGTACTTCAACCAGGATATCACTGTAGCCGGTGCCCGATTCGGTGTTTGATTTGATGAGCCAGCTTGCTTTGTAGCCCAGCAGACCGAGCAGTATACCGTGGTAGAAATTTTCTTTTTTATCTTTGGCAACTGCGGTATCCCTTATGATTAGCGCCTATTAGGAAAACACACTGTCAAAGGGGTTTGTAGCGGGGGTTAGCCCGCTACTGCGGTATCTTCCGTAGTGTTAATTTCAATGTACTCTGCAATCTTGTGGAACTCGTCAGCAAACTTGAATTTCACGCTGATATTGCCGTTTTCATAGACCTTGATATAGTCCACAAGCTCAACCAAGATTTCCCGATTGAGGGCTTCAATGTTTTGATACTTCATAAAGGCTACCAGTGCGGGATGCTCATTGTCCACGCCGTTTGCCAGTTCTGCGCGTTCAGCGTTCAGCCGGGTAAGCACCGCGGAAATATCAGAAGTCTGCCGTTCATAGTCAGCCTTCATATCCCGGTATTCCTGCTGGGTGATTTCACCGTCTTTCCAGTCCTGATAAAGAGATTGCTTGTAGCGTGTTATCTTTGTCAGTTCCCGCTCTTTTGCAGCTATCAGATCGTCCAGTCGGTAAGACTGGCTTTTTTTGATTGGAGCGGAATTGATCTGCGTGACGATTTCCGAGTAGGAAACAGCCAAATGTACCTGATGCTGTACAGCGAACAAAACAGCAGCCTCCAGCCGTTCATGCTTGATTGAGTGCATGGTGCAGGCTGTCCGGGAACGGTTCTTGTAGGTTGAGCAAGAATAATATACATTGTTGTTCTTGCCAACGCATCGGGTAATGGCCCGCCCGCAATCGGCACATTTCAGAAAGCCGCTGAATAAATGTACCTCACGGCCTTTCGGGGAAGTACGGGTATCACGCTGTAAGAGAGCCTGTACCTTGTCGAAAGTTTCATAGTCGATAATGGCCTCATGCGTTCCAGCCACTTCCACCCATTCCTCGCGTGGAACAGCTTCAATCTGGTGTACCTTGTAGCTTTTCACCCGGCTCCGGCCTTGGGCTAAATCCCCGGTGTAGGTCGGATTGGTAAGAATGGAGTGGATCATGCGGGCTCCCCACATAGGATCGTCATACCCTCTTGTCGAAACAGGCAAGCCCTTTTGTACCTTGTAAGCCGAGGGGCTCGGTACGCCGTGTTCGTTCAGGTACAGCGCGATAGCACGTTTTGATGACCCTTGAATAAGCATTGTGAAAATGAGTTTGACATTTTCAGCAGCATCGGGATCAACAATCAGCCTGTGCTTGTCCTTTGGGTGCTTTACATAGCCGTAAGGAGCAAATGCTCCGATATACTGGCCGTTGCGCCGTTTGTAATCAAATACCTGCCGGATCTTTTTGGAAGTCTGATAGCAGTAATTATCGTTCATCACGTTTGTAATGGGAACGATGATATTTGAAACGCTGTCGGGGTTCTTGTAGCTGTCCACATTCTCAGCAAGGCTGATAAAGCGAACACCCATTTGAACAAACAGGTTATCGATCAAACTTCCGGCATCGCTATAATTTCGTGCGAAGCGGGACAGGTCTTTTACTATAACGCAGTTGATTTTGCCACTCATGACATCCGCCAAGAGCCGTTGAAAATCTTCACGGTTGGCGTCCGTTCCAGTATGACCATCATCCACATATTCCGTGATGCTTTCAAACTCGTCAATGTTGCGTCGGTAAAAATCGTTCAGTAGGTCACGCTGGTTCTTTACGCTGTTGCTATCGTCTTTTCCTTTTTTCAAATCTTCCTTTGAAAGCCGGATATATTTGCCCAGCCGCCAGCGGCGGACCGTATAAGAGGGAGAGAAACTCTGTTGATACCCTCTGTTTTTTGTTCGTGCCATTGTTCCTCCTTCCCTATCACATTACATCTATATTATAACTCTGTCCGGGGAGGACAACAAGGATGCCTCCACTTCGGGACACTTTGTCTCGAAGAAGCAAAACGAGCTGTAACCGAAGTTACAGCCCGCTTCTTTGCCGCAGCAGGAAATCCGTCAGCTTGTCTTGGAGAGATGGCCCGCTTTCAGCAAATTCAATTTTCACGCCAACACCACCGATGCAAAAGCAGTATGGATTTTTGACAGTCTGCAAAAATCGAGAGATGCGCTCCTTTCGGGAAAGCGCATTGTCAAAGGTCATACCGCTCACATCAGGCAGGGACTCGGCAGCCACCGCGCCAATGTCAACGCTTCTCATTTGTTCAAGTTTCTGTGTAGTTAATTTCACGGTAAACCTCCTTCGCAGATTGATAGAACGCCTCCCGCTGTTTGGTGGGGAAACGCAACAGGCCAGCACCACCGGGATGCTGGCCTGTTGCCTTACTCCACCTTGGGACACTTTGTCTCGAGGTTCATTATAGTTTTTGAATATTAGAGAGCGCCGCACATATTTACTTGGCCTGTCCAAAGACAATCGTTATTTTCTGTGCGGCGCTCTCAACGCAAGTAAAGCGACAAGCCCGGAGGAACAGGCAGCCAACCTGTTCAGCGCCGGATCATGGCCTTGGGATGGCCGGGCCCATTTACAGTGTTGGTGTTGTTCGCTCAATCTCTTTTGGGAAATGTCACCGCGCACCCACCGTCTGGCTCCACGTACTTACTCAGGGTTGTCGTTATTCCCTTGCGTTAGGAAGAAAACCTCCTCTCATAAACCGAGACATTTTTTCATCAATTCCAAGTGGGTTAAGAAGAAAAAATCAAAAAGTTTTTTTCATGCGTTCAAGGCCACGCTTGATCGACTGGCGAATAGACTCCTCATGTACGCCCTCGGCCTCGGCAATTTCCTTAATCGACTTGCCAAGAATGATATGTGCGTCAATTCTACGGCCTTGGATCTCCGGCAGAGAATTGAGAGCGTTCCACAGACGAAGAAAGGTTTCCATCCGTTCAAGGAGCTCCTGCATAACCTCCAATCGGCTACCGTGTCCCTGCAAGTCGTCATAGGTTTGTGTAAACGCAAAGAAACGGCGGCTCTGAAAATCAAAGCCGCCGTTTCAAATGGGCGTGTCAAATTGTCTGCTCTACGACGGCTTTTTTTCTTTTGCCGTCGTCCGGCAGAGTATTATTCAATATTTAATTCAATGTTTCCAGTGAAATTCTCACATTCAATGCCAATATAATTTCCACCATCAGGAAGTGTAATTGTGTCACTATAAGTTCCGGTTGCTTCAATCAACGTGACTGCTTCATCAGATCCAGAAATCCAAAATACTTTTGCAGTACCTTCCGTAATCTCCAAGGTGCAATCAATGGACAGCTCCTTACCGGCTTCTCTCTTTATGGAAGTTCCTCCGAACAAATACTCTGTACCTGAAAAGTTCGCATAATCAGCCGTATAAGTCCCTGTATAATCATCAATTCCTTTTTCTTTTTCCCCTTGCAGTGACGATTTCCCTGTCAGTTCTATGGAGCCCGCAGATTGAACAATGTTATTGTAATGATTGAGAATTTCATCTTTTGAACAGCCAGCAAGCATAAAACTTCCCACAAGGACGAATGTTAATGCTAAAACTATTTTCTTAATAAAATCATCACCAGCCTTTCTTTGGAGCTACCTTTTTGGCCTTTTTCTTTGTTTGGGTTGCTTCTCGCTCTTTCATGCACAAAATCAAGATGGCAGAAATAACGACAGCAAGCGCAAGACTGCAAGAACAGCTTCCGATATTCCAGTTGACTGCGGTATCATAGCTGCGGTAGCCTACCATTCCAAGACTTGCGGTAATCGGATAAAGGTTTGCTAATGTCATATTTCCTGCGGCAAACATCCCTCCATATCCATAGACAAAAGCAATGATTACACCGACTAAAAAGCTGCCTGCCCTCCGACAAGTAAGAGCGATAATCGGCAGAACCGCAAGATATAAAAAGAAATTAACCGCAGTAATCTGCAAGGCTGCTTTTAGAGCTAAGGAAATCTCAAAGCCGGGAAATCCCACAATCATTTCTGCTATGATTGTAAACAGACTGCATATCAGCCCGAAAATAATAGACAATACGCCGCACACAATCAATTTTCCGGTCAGCAGTTTCTTAAAAGAGATCGGCACAGTCAGAATATTTTTCAATGTGTCATCCGTCTGCTCACGAGAAATCATATATCCAGCAATTAGGCTGATACACATCGGAAAAATCATGGACATATTGTTTTTGATGACCTGTTCTGTAAGATAGGCGAAATCCCAAACGGAACCATCATTCGCCATAGAGGTAAACAAGGTCAGCAGGACGGATAGGAGCATGAGTGCAACGCCCGCCCAAAGGATATGATACCTTTTCAATTTATAAAATTCTGTTTTTACAATGCGAACCATGTTTATTCCCCCCTCTGCTTATATAATCTGTCAATCAGTAAGAACGAAACGAATGCCATGATCCCAAGAATGAATACAACTTGAAATGTTGAAGGAATTAGCCCTGTCATTTGCTCCAAGTCCATTTTTATTCCATGAGCCGCCATATCTCCCGCACTCCAAAATGTAGTCAGTGGCGTGGGCAGAAGCCATAACATGGTTTTAGGCAGTGTGTCAAACAATGCCGTAGCACTCATGTTCAGAACGCTGTAAAAGACACACAGCAAAATGGAAAAAACATAGGTCTTACTGAAAAAGACAACAAGGACAATCAACGGGAGTGTTCCTGCCGTAATGAAGATCCCCGTTTCAACCGCCAAAAACAGCTTATAACCAATTCCATAAACTTCTAATGTTCCAATTCCGCAAAGAATTGTTGCAATAGTAGAAGCCACGCAAAAAACAATTCCAAAGATAAAAAGGACAATGATCTTTGCAAGTACCATTTGCGTGCTGGTTACTGGAATTGTACGCAAATTTTTGAATGTATCGTTGTCGCGTTCCATAAAAAACAGGATGGCGGCAATCACTCCGATAATGCAGGGCAGTAAAAACTGGATACCATATCCCAACACCATGTTAAATAGTCCATCGAAAGCATCTGCCCGATCCGTATATCGCTCCATCATAGAGGGCGTTGTCATCAGATAAGTCAGCGGGATTGGAAACAGGAACGCAGCCAGAATAATCAGCGGAATAAATTTCTTCCGTTTCAATTTCAAAAATTCGCATTTGATTAGTTTAAGCAATTCCTTCGCCCCCTGTCACACGCTTGAAGTAATCTTCAAGACTTTCTTCACAGGTATGTGCTTCTGATACCTCCAATCCGTTTTCTACAAAAGCAGTTACAATTTTCCCCACAGGCAGCTCCATATTGTGTAGACGCAGATTGTGGTCGTCTTGTATGGAAAAATGGGTTTCATGGAAATTGCGTTCCAAAATTCTTGCCGCCTGTGCAGTATCCGAAAGCGTAAAACGGATATGCTTACTGCTTTTTTGCTCCAGCTCAGCAAGGCTTTCTTCTTCCAGCAATGCGCCGTGGTCGATAATTCCAATATCGTCAGCCAGCAAGGAAATCTCCGAAAGAATGTGACTGGAAATCAAAATGGTTTTTCCTCGCGCGTCACAAAGCTCACGAATAAAGGAACGTACTTCTGCAATACCGATGGGATCGAGGCCGTTGATCGGCTCATCCAAAATCAAAAGCTCCGGATCGTGCATAACGGCAAGGGCGATGGCAAGCCGCTGCTTCATACCAAGAGAATACTGTGAAAAGAGCTTTTTATCTTTGTAGGGCAGTCCTACCAGATCCAGAGCATCTTTGATGGCATGATTGTTTGGTACGCCCCGCAGGGTAGCAAAGATACGCAGGTTCTCTGTGCCGGTCAGATTGGGATAAAAACCGGGGGACTCAATCAGGCTTCCGATACGGGGCAACAGCTTCTTTTCATTCCCTTGCAAAGATTTTCCCCAGATTTTGACCTCCCCGGAAGTCGGCTTCGTTAAGCCCAACAGCATTTTCATAGTAGTGGTTTTTCCGGCTCCGTTTCTGCCCAGCAGACCATAAATTCTCCCACGCTTCACATGGATATTTAAGTCAGCCACACTCTTTTGTGAGCCGTATTGCTTTGTCAGATTTTTTGTTTCAATGATATAATTTGTATCCATATTCAAAACCTCCTGTTCTGTAAGGTATTCTATCATGCCAACCTTGCATTAACCTTGCCGCAACCTTGCATTAACCTTGCAATTTGAAATCCGGTAAAATAGACAAAGGCTCCCGCCATAAAGACGGGAACCCGCTTAAATCTCCAAGGGAAAAAGCAACATAAATTCAGTTCCTTTTCCCGGCAAACTTTCAACTGTTATACTTCCACCCATCTTTTCTACAAGCTGATGGACAATAGAAAGACCAAGTCCGCTGCCTTTTTCAGAGCGTCCTTTATCACACTTATAAAGCCGTTCAAATATGTGTTTCAAATCTTCTTTCTCAATTCCCACTCCATTATCCGCCAGCAGCAGCTCCATGTTATTTTCCTTCTTCGATAGGGAAATTTTAATTTTGTCCGCATGACTGTGAGCGATTACATTTTGAATGAGATTATTGATAATCCTCATATAGCTATCCATATCCAATCTTACCCGGACAGGCTGTTCAGGAATATCAATGTCATAATCAACCTGTTTATCCTCAAAAATCGGTATCCAGTCAATCAGGATATTTCTTGTCAGCTCTGCGACCTCAACGCTCTGGATCTCCAAAGCAAACTCGTTTGAATTTAACTTGAACCAGTCAAAGAGTACATCAATGTATTCTTTCAGATCATGGGCTTTCCGGCGGGCGGTTTCAATATAATCATCCCGGTCTTTTCCTGTGACCAGTCCTTTGTGTGCAGCGTCAAGATACCCAATCAGAGTAGTAAGGGGCGTTCGCACATCGTGGGAAAGGCTCGTCATAAGCTGGCGGTTGGTTTCTTCCGTCTGTCGCACAGCAGAAAGCCTGCTTTCATAAGCCACAACGATCTCATTGATTTCATAGGCAAGAGGGGCTGTTAGTTCATTTGTTGCAGACAAAATACGCCGGTTGCCATTTCCGTTTTTCACATCAACCAGCACATCGGTCATTTCTGCTATTTGTTTTTTTACACGCCGAACGAGAACGATGGAAGTCAATACAGCCACAACAGCAATCACAATGGACAAGAATACGATAATTTCCATGCTGACTACACCTCCTTATTAAACCGGTAGCCAATCCCTTTGACCGTTTGTATATACTTTGGGCTTGAAGGATTGACTTCTAATTTTTTACGAAGCCGACTGATAATCGCCATAATGTTACTGTCATCATAGAAATATTCTTCGCCCCATACTTCCTCATAAATCTGCTGTTTGGTCAAAATTTTCCCTTGATGTTTTGCACAGTACAGGAGCAAATCAAATTCCTTTGGGGGCAGTTCAAAAGTGCCGTTTGATGTAGTAGCAGAACGATTTTCAAGGTCAATCTGCAATCCGTCAAAATTTAGCTTTTGTATGGCTCCAGCTTGCTGATTAAAGCGAGTGTAGCGGCGAATAAGAGACGCAATACGGGCAATCAGTTCATCCATATCAAACGGTTTTGTAAGATAATCGTCCGCTCCGGCCCGTAAGCCCCGTACTTTAGAAATGCTGTCATTTTTAGATGTGAACATCAAAATCGGCAAGCTGTACTCCTTGCGAATTTCTTCCAGCGTTTCAAACCCGTCCATGCCGGGCATCATCACATCCAGCACCACAAGCTGGTATTCCTGCTCTCTTAATTTTTGTAAGCCCTCTTTTCCGGTATTACAAAAATCAGCTTCTATGTTTTCTGCTTGTACGCTACGTTTAATCAAAGCGCACAGCTCTTTGTCATCATCTATAATCAGGATTTTATTCATGGCGCAACTCCTTTCCTTGTTTTGTCCTTCCGTCAATCGGCTTTTCCGCATCTTTTGGAATTAGCCAGATAGTTGCCATCTTTACAGCACCAGGAATACGCCCGGCAGCACAATAGTAATTTACTCTACGAGGTGTCACGCCCCATTTTTCGGCGGCCTCTTTTAGTGTCATATAATCCATTCTGCACCTCCATAGAGTATATTATAGTTCTTCGACTCGAACAATACAAGTTTTGGAAGAAAAGAATGTGAAATCAAATAGTCAGTAGTATGAAATACACAGTCGTTCAAATAATATCACATGAAATGTAAAATCATATCAGGTGATGTTATGAAGATAGAACGAGATGAAAGACGCTTTGATTTTCACGATATAGGGCTCGCCATCAAGCGGGCAAGAGAAGCCAGCGGCATGACGCAGGAGCAACTGGCCTATATTGTCGACCGCGCTCCGCGTACCATTATGTATAACGAAAATGACGGCCAGCATCCAAGCCTCAACACCTTTTATCAGATGGTAACAATGTTTGATATATCGGTGGATCAATACTTTTACCCGTCCCAAAATAGCGGGAGCGAGTGTAGAAAGCGGATTGATGCCATGTTGAACGCCTTGGACGAAAGAGAATTGAAAATCGTTGAAGCTACAATCCAAGCGATGAAAGCATCGAAAGAAACGGAGGAAACGTAGAAAGCGTAACCTCCGTTTTTTTGCGCCATGTTGCGGGTTGCGCGTTTTGGCAAGCAATTCGGGTGTGGCCACACTCCCGAAATTTTTGCAGGGCGCAGGGCCCGCAAAAATGCTTGTTGGGGAGCTCCCCAAACCCGCTGTACTTCGGGACAAATTGTCCCAAAGTCCCGGTGCGTTGCACCGTAGTCTGCGGCCCGTCACTATCGTTCCTGGGCCTTATTTTCACGCTCGTCTGTTATGCCGAGCAGATGATCAATGTTCGCTTTTATTGCCACGGCCTCCCGCATTTGCCGCTGGGCATCCCGGTATTCTGCATAAAGCTCTTTCTTTTGTCCCGCCAGCTCACGGCGGGATTTTTTTAGTGCTTCAATCTTAGGGAGCTTTGCGCCGTTCAGTATGGTGTTCATGGTATCCTTTGCCGCCCGGTAAGTGGCAAGCTCCACTTCATGCTGGGCCAGATACTTTTTGCTGTACCGCGCAGCCTTGTACCCATCGAACACCGGGCGGGTCTTGGCATAGTCCACCGTGGCAGCCATCAGCTCCGAGGTTTTGGAAAGGGCCTCCTCCGTTGTGCGGAGCTCGTCAGACAGCTTGTGAAAGTGATCCACAGCAGCCTCGGTGCGGGCCGTCAGTGCCGCATAGTCTGTCAGATGATGCTCCTGCAAATACTGGAGCGCGGCGGCCATTTGTTTTAGGTTGTAGACCTTGGCCCATCGTTCATAGGCCGGGCCCTTGCCTTGGGCCATACGCTCTTGAATGTCGATGATGAGATTAACTCGCCGTGGCGGAACCGTGGGCTCCTCTGGTAGTTCAGGGAGTGGACGTTCCCCGGCAATTACCGCCTTGATGTCCTCCGGGTCAAATCCGGCTCCCAGTGTAGAAGCCCGGAGCCGGGTCGGTTTTTCCTGTCCGGGCGCAAGGAATGAGATGACACCGCCGCGCCCCTGTTTTACGGAAAAGCCGGACTCCTCCATGAGACGAAGAAAGTCGGCAAAGTCCGTGGGCTTTTTCTCCAAAGCGGCGAGAACAGCCAGCCGCACCCGCTGCTTGGCAGAGGGCGGCTTTTTCCCGATCCACTGGCCATAGTGAAGAAAGCGGCCCTTGCTGTGCTGGCGCGGATTTTGAATGACAGACAATTCATGTTCGATGCACACGCGGTCAGAGAGCCGCCGCAGGGCAAAGGACGAACCAATAAAATTATGAAATTTCCGGGAGCGGTCAAAGGCCGTTGCATTAAAATAAATGTGATTGTGGATATGGGCCTTGTCGGTATGCGTACAGACAAAGAATTGATGCTTTCCCTTTGTCCAGCGCATCGCAGTTTCATAACCGATACGGTTTGCTTCTTCCGCCGTAACCTCCCCGGGCAGAAACGCCTGCCGGATCTGAAAGAACAGTGCCCCGCGAGATACGGCCCGGCCTGTCTCTGCAAGGTATTGACTTTTTACCAGAAGAAACTCGGCGGGAGCCGTGTTCAGATCGCAGAGATAGGAAGATACGGCTCCCAGCTTTTCCGGGTTCAGACCATAGGTGAAACGATCCTCCATCGTTTGAATTGCACTTTTTCCCGCCGCTGTTTTATAAGGGCGGATGTAGGTGGTCGCCGTAAAAATCCCTCCTTCCGGCAAACAGTATTTTTACTTTGGGACACTTTGTCCCGAAGTAGAAAAAGCCGGGGAGCGGTATCAACCACTCCCCGGATGGGTCAGAGCTCTACCAGCGCGGAGAGCTGTTTCAAGAGATCAGACAGCGGCCCCCACAAAGCGGCATAGTCCCGCTGCAAGGCCGCGAGTTCTTCGGGATAAATCGCGCCGTAGGTGTTGGCTTGAATTGCCACTTGGTTCAGATTGTTGGAGCAGCGCCGCTGGAGCGAAACCAGCTCACGAACAGGCGAAAGGTCAACATGAAGCACATACCCACTCAGGGCCATTTTCCGCATATAGGCTCCCATATTACGGATGCCAGCCTCCGCCATACGTTCTTGGATCAGGGCCTGCTCCGCCTCCGACACCATCACATGAAGATGGATCGGACGGCGTCGCTTTTTTGTCATCGCTCCTCACGCTCCCGGCTGCGGCAGGCGCGGGGCGGCTCCTTTACCTTATCCAGCGGCTTTTCCTGTTCGTCTGCCGGAACAGGGTGCGGCAAATGAAATTCACGGTGCAGGCGCAGCACCTCCAGTACAGACAATTCCTGTTCACGTTTCTTTTCCATATACGCACCTCCTTATCTATCGCCACGGTCAGGCTGCCTACGCTGGGGAGCCGGAGCCTCCGAGCCGCGATCTGCCTCCGCCAACTTTGCCGCATTTTTCATCTGCTCGGCAATCGGACGGGGCCTGTCGGGATTATCAGGCGCAGGACGCAGCTCATAGTCGGATGCCTGTTTTTCCGTTAGCGGGCGGGTATAGGTAAGATAGCCCCAAGCCAAGAACGAGCCATTTTCCACCGGGATGCGCTGATCGTAATTGAAAATTTCATCCGGCTTGTTATAGGGCGGCTTCGGGAATGTCCCGATGTCCACAGGCCGCTGGGTCGAATAATACTTGTAAAGACCGGGAGCCTCGGTCTGCCTGATCCCGACGTTATAAATACGCTGATAGTCCTGCACCCGGTCTGTGAAATCCTGTTCCATTGCGGTGCGGTCATTTCCATAGTGGCCCCATTCGTACTGCCGCTGGCCGTCCTTGTCATCATAGCAGGCCCATGTGACATAGCGGGATGGCGCGGTGGGATGTTCGCCCAATGCAAATCCCCGCCCATTTTCCAGCATGACCGCCTTCAAAATAGCATAGCCTTGATTTTTGTCCATAGTACACCTCCCATCATCGAGACATTTCTTTGTTTTCTCTTTTCACAAACGGCTGGAGCTGATAGGGGCTTGTACCGTCCTCGGGTCGCAGAAAGTCTATCCGGGCCGCAGCACGGATGGCGTTCTGGTTAAGCTGCCGCTGCCATGCCCCTTGGCTGGGAGCCCACTTAAAGCCATTGCTTTTCAGTTCCTGCCGCTGATCGGCATCGGGCTTTTCCTCAAAAATAAGCTGCAAACGGTTTTCAGCCTCGTTGATTTTGGCCTCACCTCCGGGGAATGTCCAGCCAGCAAACTCGGAGCGGCTGCTCAGTTCCCCAATGCGCTGGCGTACACGGCGGATGTTGGCGTTGTTGTTGGAAAGCAGATAGGCGGGGTACGGCTTGCTTTTGTCCAAGTGCCATGACTGCGCCATATCTGCTTTGAGCTTTTCTGCCTGCTCCGGCGTAAGCTCCGGGCAACCGTCCAGCGTTTTGTGTTTCCGAAAATACGCATTGACCTCCTTCATGGTGGTCTGCTGGGACTCCAGCCCCTCCAGCTTTTTTGTCAGTTTTTCCACGGCAAGATCATCGTCTGCGCTGATCCCACCCATACCAACAGAGCGGATTTTATCAAGCAGCTTTGAAATCTCTGCATACTCGCCGTAGTTGCGATCCCGGGCGGCGTTCTGCTTGGACTTCTTTGCCACAGGGAAGTTGCCGCCCCCGGAGATCAGAATAGACGGCACCCGGGCATCAATCACATTGCGTTCATTCAGATTTTCCGCAAGTTTCCGGGCATAGCGATCCACCAGAGCGTCAATCTTATCGTGGTACATGGGATCGACACGGGCTTTCTGGCGTTCTGCCGCTGCATACGCTTCATCGACCATTGCCCGGTAGCCCGCCGTAGCGGAGCCCGGCTGATAGTCGGAAAAGCTGTTCATATCTTTTGCCCGCTTTGCGGCTTCTTCATTGATCGGATAATATTTCGGCATAGTACCTCCTTCCACAAAAGCCGGAACTTTGGGACAAATTGTCCCAAAGCCCCGGCAGCTAAAATGTTGACAGCATCTCACGGAAACAGGGCCGGACATAGAAACATACGCCTCCCGCAGAAAAGGGCCTTAAAAAGCCTTGTCATAAGCGGGTTTAGGCTGGCCTAATTGTCAACACATCAGCCCCGCTTTTTCCGCATATATTCCCGCTGCTGTCTGCGGTGTGCCGCCTTTGCACAGGCCGCCGAACAATAGGTTTGCCGTCCATCAGGAGCCACGGCTCTGCCACATACCGGGCAAGCCTTGAAATCCGGCCTTGGCCCCTCTGTCAGCAACGCAGCCTCCAGCGCCGGATCAAGGGGCAGAACTGCCTCGCGGAAGTAGCGGCAATAAGCCCCCGTCCAGCATTTCCCAAACATATAGCACTCGCAATCCAGCGGCAGGCAGCCGCAGTCCCGGTCATAGTTGGCACACCATTTTGACACCAGCCTGCGGATTGCCGCTTTTTCTGTCCGGGTCAGTTCTCGGCCCACAGCATCACCTCCCGTTGCCCGGTGGTTTGAGCTGCTCCCGGTAGCAGAACACGCAGCCGATCCCGCGCCAGTAAGGGCAGCCGTCACAACGGGAGCCCTTCGGCGGCAGGCTGGGCGGCACACCCTTAAAGTAGCTTTTTTCTTTCATAAATCCCTCATAGGGGTTGTTGGTAAATCTCATTCATTATCCTCGCTTTCGGTATCGTCCTCGTCCCAAGGCGGCCCATCGTCCTCGGAATCGTCATAATCAGCCAGTTCCTCACTGTAATCTTCTTCGGGTACAGCAGCTTTTTCGTGCTTCGGGCGGTAGATTTTCAAGTACCAGCCTGCACCGCCGCCCAGAACAGCCACTGCCAAAATCAGCAGAAGCGTCCCGGTATTACTTTTCTGCTGGGGCTCGGGTTCCGGCTCCTCCGCAGGTTCCGTCACCGGAGCGGGTTCGGGAGCTGTGCCAGCACACTCGGTCATGTTGACCGCGCAGACCTCGCAATCCGTATGGATGGCTCCGGGCGCACATTTTTCTGTGCAGGAGCAGGCCGGAAGTTCTCCGCCAGCGGCCTCCAGTGCAGCCAGCAGATCGGCTTCATCCACCATGTTCAAAAAGTAGGTGTGATACTGTTCGCCGTCCTCGTCCACGGGCTTGTCATAGTCAATGACAATGTAAAAGGTGCTGCCGCCGTTGGTTTCCACCGTGATGAACTGTTTATTGGTTGCAGCATCATAGAGCAGATCGCGGGTCACAAGGTTTCCATCCTCCGAAAAGCCCTCGCCCGGGGTAATGGTAGGCGCTGGCTCCGGGGCCGGAGTTTCTTCCACAACAGGCGGTTCCTCATTCCCGCCGTCCGAATAGGCATAGGCCGGGATTGCAAAGCCGCATAAAAGAACGGCGGAGCAAAGCCCCGCCGCCAACATACGAAAGTGTTTCATATTCAGTTTTCCTCCTTTTCTTCTTCGGACTTCGGGACACTTTGTCCCAAAGTACCTCCATCCTTCAGCTTTTCAAACAGCAGCGGGAGCTCCGTAAGGGAAATGCTCATACCGCGCACAATGTCCACGATCTCGCTGTTTTCCGCCTCCAGCTTTTTCTGCTCCAGCTCCTTGAGCCGGGCCTGCTGTTCACTGATTTTGGCCTTGACCTTATCAATCTCGGCCTGAATTTTCATGCTTTTGGTAGTTGCCATTTCAAAACCTCCTGTCACGGTAAACGCCCGTAGGCGTAAAAATGAGATTGCCAGTAGCTTGTATTCAAATTTGCGTAGCCGATGGGATCTCCGCAATGCAGCATTTTTCCATCACCGACATAAAGCCCGCAATGGCTCACACCCGGCGTGTCATAGGTGCCTTTGAAGAACACCAGATCACCGGGTTTGGGAGAACTGGTCGGCGTACAGATGTTATAGAGCCCCTGGGCTCCCAGCCTGCCCACATTCCAGCCGGAGTGATTGATAACCCACGAAACGTACCCCGAGCAATCAAAGGAAGTGGTGGGAGAACTGCCGCCCCACACATAGGGATAGCCGATGTATTTCTGCGCTTCAGCAAGCATTGCAGCAAAGGTTTCATCGTCCAGATATTCTCCGGGCACTTCGTAATCACCGGGTTTCCCGGTAATGTACTTGTTCACATAGGGAGAATCTGGGAACAGATCGGGGCGGTTTCCCAGCGTTGCCATATAGATGGCATACCGTGAAAGCTGCTCCTCGCTCATGACATATACGGGCACATGGGATAAATCAAAGTTCTCCAGCGTGACCGTACAGATGTAATAGTCGTAAGGCACCTGATAGGTGTCCGTATGGGAGTTGCCGTCCTTGTCCGTCCATGTGTCGGTTTCCGTGCGATACCGGGTTTCCACCACCACATCCTCGGTCAAAATGTACTGGCGGTCAAAGAGCATTTGCAGCGTTCCCTGTACCTCGCCTATTGTCCATTGTCCCTCATGGAGCGCACACAAAAGAGAAAGCAGCACATAGGGGTCATGTTCGATTTCGTCCAGATCGAAGTGGTATTCGTCATAGTCATGGGTGCTTTCATAGGTGTCCAGATAATGCTGCAAATCATCTTCCAGCGCACAGTAGGCAGCTTCGGCGGCCAGCATATCCCGATCCTCGCAAGGATAGGTGCTGGCCTCCTAATGCACCGGCCCCGGCGTTCCCCAGCATAAGCATGGTAGAGGAACAGGACTGCATAGCAAACAGGAGTAACACACAGAGCACCGCAATCACAGCACCTGCGGGATGACTTTTGACAAATTCCACTGCCCGGGCGGTCAGGCGTTCTGTGGCTGTGGCAGTTTTCCCCGCCGCAGCCGCGCCCTGCTTTGCAGCCTCCTTTGCCTGCTTGCGATATTGCCTGCGGAGCCGTTGCTTCTGCCAGTAGCGGGTAAGCGCATTTTTCGTCAGCTCCGGGTGCTCCTGTGCGGCGGTGTGAAAATGGTAGTCCGCCGTGTACTTGGTATAGCGGGCCTCGGCCTTGCGTACCACTTTTGCCGGATGTTCCCGGACTTTACGACGCACAAAGCGGGAGCCATGCCGCAGCGCGGTTTCTCCCACAAGCTCAGAACGGTGTGCGCCTTCCGTGCCGACATTTTCCTGTTCCACTTCAAAAATCTTGCCATGCACGAAGCTGTGAACGGAACCGCTGGCAACACGGCCTATGCGTTTTACCGGGCCGGGCTTTTTCGGCGGCTTTTGCTTTGCCAGCTTCTCCCGGGCCTGTTCCAGTTTTTCGCCTTGGGACTCCATGCGGAGCTTTGCCACCGCAGCCTGTTCCTGCTGGCTCTTTTTGCGGAACTTGGACTTCGGGACACTTTGTCCCGAAGTGTCGGAAGCCTCCGGCCCGGGCTGTTCCCCGTCAGGGGCGTGGGCGGTCTGCGACCAAGCCTCCTCCTTGGTCTTATTCGTTTTTCGTTTCATTCTTCATATCCTCCGGGCGGGTAGTCAGCAGGTTATAGATTTCTCCGCGAGGGAACCGATCCACAAACGGGATGGTGACATTTCCATAGAACAACAGGCCCTCGCCGGAATTGCTGTGTGTGATATAGGAAAGCTGATGCTCGGAAATACCGAGCTGTTTTGCCAGAATGGTACGGTCACTCTGCGCCTGCGAAAGCAGAATCATAAAATCCGTGTTGTCCAGAATGTTCTCGATTTCCCGGCTGGCCAAAAGGTCTTTGACGTTCTGCGTCAAAGCAGACGGCACACATCCTTTTTTACGCAGCATTTTCCAGACTGCCACAAAGTAGCTGGCTGTCAGCGGATCGCGGAGCAGGATATGAAACTCGTCAAAGTAGCACCAAGTCGCCGCACCCTCGTGGAAGTTCTGATCCACCGCCTGCGAAACAAACTCATTTGTGATGTGCATTGCAATCTTTCTAAGGTTTTCGCCCATGTTTTTCAGAACGATGCACACCACACGGCTGTCCGTCTTGACGTTGGTAGGATGGTTAAAGAGATTGAGGGAGCCTGTGCAATAAAGCTCTAAGGCAGTTGCCACGCGCCGGGCTTCGGGCTCCGGCTGGCGTAAGAGCTCTTCGTACAAATCCTGCAACAGCGGTGTTTTTGCAGTTTCCAGTCCGAGCGCCTGTTCCCGGTACACCAAACGCACACAGCGGTCAATGACCGTCTTTTCAATGGGCTGCAAGCCTTCCTTGCCGCCGACCACCAGCTCGCACAGGGATAAAAGAAAATCCGCCTTCATGGAAAGCGGGCTTTCTCCGGCGGCCATATTGAGCTCCACATCCATCGGATTGAGGTGGTGCGGGCTGTCCGGGGCAATCTCGATCACCTGGCCGCCCAGCCTTCGCACCAGTGGAGCGTATTCGCCCATCGGGTCAACCACGATGATCCGATCCTGCGGGATGGTGAGAAACACATTCAAGAGCTCGCGCTTTGCGGCAAAGCTCTTGCCGGAGCCCGTAGAGCCCAAATACATCCCGTTTGCCGATTTCAGCTTTTTGCGGTCAGCCATGATGACATTGTGAGAAAGTGCGTTCATGCCATAGTAGAGGGCCTGCCCAGCCATGCGGAGCTCCCTTGTCATAAAAGGAATAAAGATGGCTGTGGAGCTGGTGGTCATACCGCGCTGGATTTCTACCTCGTTGTAACCAAGGGCCAACGAGGAAACAAAGCCCTGTTCCTGTTGCCAGTCCAGACGGCGCAGAGCGCAGTTGTATTTCTGCGCGATACCGCTCACCGTGAACACATCGTTTTCCAGCCGCTGCCGGGTGGGAGCAAGATTTACCACCGTAAAGGTCAGCAGGAACATTCGCTCGTTGCGGGATTGCAAATCAGCCAGAAGCTCCGCTGCGTCCTTGCTGAATGTAATCAGGTCAGGGGGAAGAATATCCGGGTCATAGCCGGAGCGCACAGCCTTTCTCTGTTCCTCCACTTTCATTTTTCCGATGTCCGAGATTTTCCCCTTGATGGTCTTAATTGCCTTGAGCTGATCCACGGTCTGAATGTGCATGGTCACGGTCATTTCCGCATCCAGCTCCAAGATTTCCGCCAACAACTTATCCGAAAGCTCCGATGCCATAATCTGTAAGTAGGACACCGCGCCCCAATACTGGCCGATGCGGAATGTGCGGGACTGGCGGAAGTCGAGACTGTCCGGGGCAATAAAGTCTTTTGTGCCGAGCCCGGTCTGCGGGATGTCTTTCCACGAAAAGCGGAACGCCTCACGGCTCCCCGGGTGCATCTGGCTATGAAGCAGCGCAAGGCGGGCCCGTCCGTCCATCGGCTCCGAGGGAACGCCCAGTCGCTTAAAGTTTCCCATGACATCGGCCTCCACACGCTCCAGACGGGGCCGTGCCTCCGCAATCCCCTCGGCGGGTATGCCAAAGGTGATGTATTTTGAGCGTTCAATGCCGTTATTGCTTTTGGCAATCTGATTTTTCAGCATCCCGGTAAACTCATCCCGGACGCTGTTATAGTTGTCATCCGCTTTCGGGATATTGACTTGATAGCGGCTGCGGGAATGGGAACGGCGGTTGATAAAGGAAAGCTGGAACGGCAGCGAACTGTCAAAGTAGTTGAGAAATGAACTCCATCCGCTGAATATGGCGGTCTGATCCTCGGTGGATGCCACGGAGTAATTGATGTCCTCATATTCCACGGTTTTTGTATAGAGCCCACCCGGGAGCTTGCACACACCGTCCGGGTGCATGGACAGATACGGGATTGTCTGTTGGGCAGACAGGGCCGCCCGGCCTTTACCCTTGGCGACGGCTCCATTGTTTTTCTTCTTTGTGTTTTTCAATCACATCCTCCTTTCCAGCGCCCGACCCGGCAAAGGGCGCATAAATGTTTTCGGTTCGGTAGGCCCTGATCCCCGGCCTTAGAAACTTGGCCCGGATGATATTCCGCACCACCTTCTCAAAGGGTAAGCCGTCCTTTTCATACATGGCCAGCAGGAACGCCGGGAGCATAATTCCCAGCATGAGAAACATCGCCCCGGTATTGCCGAGGGTGCCACGGGTCAGCAGATAGGCCGGAATCCCTACTGCGCCCGCGCTGCCGAAGCAGACAAGCTGGCGTTTGGTGAGGTTGAAAGCCATCTTTGTTTTGATTTTGGATAAATCGTTTGGTACGTTTACATAGGGCATAGATCACACTCCTTTCTGTACTTCGGGACAATGTGTCCCAAAGTCCGGGATGGTTGGTGTTACTTCATTTCCCCATACAGCCCAGCCGGGCGGGGTCTGCCTGGCAAAGAGCTCCACGCGGGGCAGATCGCCCATCAGGGAAATGATTTTGGCGCGGGCTCGTCCGGCTTTTTGCTATGGGCTTCAATCGGGGAAATGATGAATTGATGAATGTTGGCAGCCTGCCGCTTTGGATGTCCCTTGGTTGCCAGCAGGCAGATTTCTGCATTGCCCCTTGTCCAGAAGCCAAGGCCGTAAAACCAGCTATCCGCCTTCTTGTTCTTTTTCAGCCAGACGAAAGCAACGCTTTTGTAGGTGAAGCCCCAAGCCTCGATCAGCCGGAGCGCCTCCGGGAGCTGCGGGAAAGTAGCCCATAAAAAGAGTGCGCTGTCCGGGGCTGCAAGATCAGCCACAGGCAACGCACATAAATCCTCAATGCTCATAGTGGGATAATGATTTTCCGCCGCGCCCTGTACTTTCTTAGCCGAGTAGCGCCAAGGGGGATCGGCGTAAATGATAGAATACTGCTGGATAATTACACTCCTTTCTCGCCGGAGCTTTTTACTGCCTGCGCCGCACGGATGCGCTCACTGGCGGCGGCATAAAAGGACGGGGCCGTTTCAAAGCATACAAAGCGGCGTTCTGTGTTGATGGCTGCAATCGCGGTTGTGCCGGAGCCCGCGCAAATGTCCGCAACCAGTTCGCCGGGGTGGGTATAGGTGCGGATCAGATACTCGCAGAGCTCCACGGGCTTCTGCGTGGGATGGATGCCGCCGGACACCGTAGGCACAAATAGTACATTTCCGGGATAGCGGCGGCCATCGTTGGACTCGGAGCCCTGCCGTTCAAATTTCCCATAGTTGGAGCTTGTACCGCTTCTGGAATGTACGCGGGTATAAGGCTTGCCATAAGTAAACTGCGGATTGTAGACCGGGGACTTTTGGTAAAACACCAAGATATTCTCGGACTTTTTCAGCGGAGCCCGGTTTGCATTGAGAAAGCCCGTTGCCCGCGCTTTGTACCACACCCACTCATAGCGGAGCATGGCGAGGTTGGATGCGCCCAGCACCTTGTCAAAGGGGCACTGCGCGAAAACAGCACCGCGCCATTCGGCTTGACCGCCCATTTCACCGCCTCCCACAGCTCCGGGAGCGGCAGGGGCACATCCCAATAATTCCGGGTTGTGCCGTAAGGCGGATCGGTCAGCAGCATATCCACGCTATGTTTGGGCAGGGAGCGCAGGCCCTCAATGCCATCCATGAGAAATAAGCCCTCCTTCGGGACACTTTGTCCCAAAGTGCGGCTATCGGTCATTACGGGCCTCCTTTTCCTTGGCAGGCGCAGGCCGGGCAGCGTTTTCTTTTCCCGCTTGCTTTGCAGCCTCGGCCATCTGCTCCTTGATCGGGGCAGGCCGTACCGCCTGAGCCCGCGCAACAAGCTGTTCCACCGCCGCATGATACGCTTCCACACCAGCCGCGTTAATCCGTTCCTGTGTGGCGCGGTCAGGAATCCGAACCGTAGCCCGGTATCCCGTCCGGCTGGCAGGATCGGGTTTAGAGGGAGCTCCAAGAAAAATTCCGTTTTTCCCGTCCACAACCTTAAAATCATCGATGACCACACCGCCAAAATTGACGCTGGCGAAGCCGATCAGTTTTCCCTGTGGCTCAATCGGGCGGACAGATACCGTGATCGGAACAACCGCCTCCTGCAAGACAGCATCTGTCCGCATTTTTACTGCCTCATCAATGCTAACGCCCTTGACTTCTGCAAGCTCCGCGATGGGAGCATCAAACAGCCAGCGCCGTTCCTCCGCAGCAATCTGCTCCGGGGTCAGCAATACATCGTCCTTCTTACTCAGATAAAATTCCTCCTTTCCGCTTGCCGGAGCAGGCTGGGCGGGGTCGTCCATCAGCTCTTTTTTTTGCAGGACGGCCTCCGTTTCCGCCATAAAGCGGTAAGCGTCCGCTTCAGTAAACTCCTCCGGCGTTTTTCCATTCCATAAGCGCGTTCCATCCGCCCCGTATCTTCTCGGCATAAGCACCTTCTCCTGTTAATGAGCGCCAAAGATACGCTGGGCAATATTTCGATAGAAATGTGTCTTGTTTTATCGCTGTCTATGCTCTCATGGACAACGATTTCTTTAATCAGGCGATTAAGGGTAGCTGCGTCCAGTTCCGTGATGTCGGCGTATTCCTGAATGGCTTCTACCCACTGGCGGGCGTCATACGCAAGCCGGATTTCATCGGCCAGCTTCTTCCGGCCTTCCTCAACTCTTGCTTTCAACTCGGCCTGTTCCTTCTGCGTCTTTTCCATCAGCAGATTGAAGTTTGCTTCGCTGATACGTCCGGCAACCATATCCTCATACAGCCGCAGAACCATCTTTTCCAGAACGTCAATCCGTTCCTCGTCTTTGGCAAGGGAGCGTTCCAACGCTTCCCGCTGGCCTTTCTGCTCGGCTTCGCAGGTGTCGGACAGCTTCCCGGCAACGGCTTCCCCGCGTCCATCAGGGCGGCTCTGGCACACTCCCGGATTTTGTTCAGTACAAGCCGGTACAGGGTGTCGTACTCAACCCGGTGCTGGGAACAGTGCTGTTTCCCGTAGGCATTGTAGGTCTTACAGGAATAAATCTGCTTCGGGTGCTTCTCGTTGGTGTAGCGGATAGTCAGCGACTTCCCGCACTCGCCGCATTTGATAAGCCCCGCAAACAGGCTGATTTCCCCGGTCTGGCGGGGGCGCTGCCGGGATTTCAGCTTGCGCTGCACGATGTCAAAGGTCTTGCGGTCAACAAGCGGCTCATGCTGGTTCTCCACGACAATCCATTCCTCCGGCTTCTTCTCCCCGATGGTGCCGATTTTGAAGCGGTATTCCTTCTTCTGGGAAGCGATAGCGCCGGTATAGACGGGATTCATCAGGATGTCCTTAATCACGGTAAAGTCCCAGATATACCGCCCATTTACCGGGTCTTTCTTTTCCCACTTGGTTGACACGTTCCGCAGCCCCCCCGTACCCGGTTCCAGTAGGTCGGGCAGGGGATTTTTTCTTCTTCCAGCCTGCGCCGGATGTAGTTGGGGCCGTGTCCTTCCAGCGCCCACGCAAACAGACGCCGGACAATGGGTGCCGTTTCCTCGTCAATCAGCAGGTGGTTTTTGTCCTCCGGGTCTTTCTGGTAGCCGAAGGGGGCAAGGCAGCCGGTAAACTGGCCTTTCTGCGCTTTCAGCAGATAAGAGGAATGAACCTTCTTGGAAATATCCTTGCTGTACATCTCGTTGAGGATGTTCTTGAACGGCGCAATGTCGTTGTTGTCCCGCATGGTGTCGATACCGTCATTCATGGCGATATAGCGCACGCCGTGGCGGGGGAAGAAATCTTCAATCAGGAAGCCGGTCTGCAAATAATTCCTGCCTAACCTCGATAAATCTTTCGTTATCACAAGGTTGGCCTGCCTGCGCTCGATGGCTTTCAACATCCGTTTCAGGTCGGGGCGCTCCATGTTCAGCCCCGTGTAGCCATCGTCCTGATAGACTGCAACAACCTCCCATCCCTGCTTCTCGCAGTAGTTTTCCAGCATATCCCGCTGGTTTGCAATGCTGGCGCTCTCCCCGTCAAGGTCATCGTCCTTGGAAAGCCTGCAATAAATAGCCGCCCGGAAGCTGCCCGCCAGTATTGCGTCCATGCCTGTATATTCCATTCCGTTCATCATAACCGTTTACCCGCACAATCCAGACGGAACACGGTCATGCTGAACCTTGTCTTTATTATACTCTAAATCTTGCTTTTTCGCAAGATATTCTTTATCATTTCTCTGGCTGTATTTCTGTGCAATCAGGCTCACGAAAACGTCCGTAGCGTCCAGTTCGCCGTCAAATACCGTTGTGACATGGATTTCAGTTTTGTTTTTTGCCATAGGCAGTTACCTCCATAAATGAAATAAGCCAGACAGGAGAGGGTCGGCAACGAAGTCCGGCAACGGGCTTCAAAAAACCTCGAAAACAATCTCTGTCTGGCGGGTTATTGTTTATTTACTTTTTCTTTTATTTTTCTGTTGCTTTGGTTGTCAGAGGGGAGAAAAGCCCGCAGTTACGGGCTTTTTCCCGGCAACCGGCTCGGCAACGGGATAGCAACGGGGTCGGCAACCGGCTGTGGTTTCCCCGGATTTTTCAGAAGGGAAGTTCCATCTGCTCCGTGACTTCCACAAATCCGTCCGGCGTTTTTTCACGTCCGTTGTCAGCGCCCGTTGCCGGGGCTTCCTGTTCCCAGCCCTTCTGCCTGCCGTATCCTTCAAATATCCGGGGATTGGAGAAATACTTCCATCCCGTGATACAGTGGTTCATGATGTCATTGACTTCCCGGATTTCCCATTGCTTCGGCTCGTCAAAGGGGTGGTTCAGGGCTTCTTTGAAAAGCTGCTTGGAGCATACGGCGCTGCCAGTGTAGCGGTCAAGGTATGCCTGTATCATCCCGGCCTTGGTGTCCTCCGGCATGAAATCCCGCTGGTGTTCTTTGAGGTACTGTATCATTTCGGGCGTAAAAGACAGCTTAAAATCGCCACTTTTGTAGGTTGTCATGGCTTCCGCCCATACCTGTTCAATATAGGCTCTGGAAGCGGCTTCATCGTCCAAAATGTGTATCTCGGCCTGTCCGGGGTAGACCATGACCGGCAGGAAGCGCCGGTTCCCGGAACGGTCAAGGGGCAGGAAGTCCAGCGCATTGGAAGTCCCGCCGAACACGCATTGCCGCAGCCTGTCCTCCGGGTGGGTTTCGTAGGGGATTTTATAGACCTCCTTCTGGCGGCTTAAAAATGACTTGATTTCCTCTATGCTCTTGGCGTTTGCGGTGGCAATCATCTCCGACATTTCAATTATCCAGTGGCCTTGTAGCTTGCGGTACACGTTATCATCGTCCAACTTCCGCAAATCATCGGAAAACCACTCGTCTTTTACGGCCAGCAGCCGGAAGAAGGTGGATTTCCCGGCTCCTGACCGCCAACCAGACAGAGCATGACCTCAAACTTACAGCCGGGGCAGAAAGCCCGGTGGATGGCTCCCAGCAGGAACAGCCGCAGGGAATGGTAAGTGAAGTTGTCTGTGTCGGCTCCCAGAAAGTGACGCAGGCAGTAGCGGATACGCTCTTTCCCGTCCCAGACAAGGCCGTTCAGGTAGTCCCGGATGGGATGGTAGCTGTTGGCGTCTGCGGCCAGATCAGCGGCGTCTGCTATCTTTTTCTCGCTTGTCAGGCCGTAGGTATCTTCCAGATACAGCCGGATATATTTCATGTCCGTGTCGGTCATGGCCTTGCTGCCGGTTCTGCGTTTCCTGCCGATGGGCTTTAGAAGGTCAATACGCTCGGTCAGGAGATTTTTTGCAACCGCCCCGGAAAGAATGGGGTCATACTGGAACACGGTCAGGCAGTTGTGGATACTGTTCCGCACGCCGCCTTTCTCGGTGCCCTCCAGCATGGCCTTGACTTCCTCAACGCTCCAGGGCGGGGGTGCGGCTTCGATGGTGTCCGTCACGGCCTGCCGCAGTTCGGGCGGCAAGGTCTGCCATTCTCCGCTCAAGGTTCCTCACTTCCTTTCCGTAGCTGGTAATCAGGGCAGCCCGTTCCCCTATGTCGGAGAACAGCAGCACATCCAGCAGATATTCCACATGGGATTGTTTCTGCAAGGCTTCCACGAAAAGCGGGTGCCATTCTTCCTCCGGCGTCTTGGGGGCATAGTCCCGCTTCCAGCGGCGCAGCAGATTGTGATAGTCGGACAGTACCCGGAAGCAATATCGCTCCATGCGCTTAAATTGCTGTTCCGGGCTTTCCTTCCGGGGATTTCGCTTCGGGCGGCTCCTGCTTGGTGGCTCCTTATCCTCATAGGGGATGGAGAAGTCCTGCGCCAGCATGAGGGCGGCTTCCCTGGGGCTGACGTTTTCCAGACGGGAAACAAAGTCAATCACATCCCCGTCTGCCTGACAGCCGAAGCAATGGAAGCGCCGGTCAACCTTCATGCTGGGGTTTTTATCGTCATGGAAGGGGCAGACGCACATCCCGTTTCTCCCTACCAGGATACCGTAATGCTCGGCAGCCTGCCGGGTGGTAACAGACTGTTTCACGGCTTCAAATACATTCAATAGGCAAATCCTCCTGAAAATAGAAAAAGCGCCTGTCATTCTCACGGGGAAAATGGCAAGCGCCTGATTGGTTAAAGTTCCATATCCTGTTTTTGCTGGCGGCGGGGCTGCTGGTGTTTCTCTGCCTGTTCCTCCCGGATACGCTGCTCCCGGCCTTTGACCGCCTGCTGGATGGACGGTTTCTTTCCCGGCTCTGCGGTCTGGCGGTACTGCTCGGATGGTAAAACCTGATTGAGCCAGTGGCGCACATCCCGCAAAATCTTTACATCCTCCTGTACGGCAGTCAGCGCTTCCGTCTTGGAAGCGATATTCTCTGAAAGCTGTGCCTGTTCCCCGGCCAGCTTCTTTGTGCTGTACTTCGCCCCATCAAGGTGAACCTTGAAATACCGCAGGGCAGCGTTGTAGGCGTCCAGTTCCTCCTTATGGTCGGCGGCAAATTTCTCCTTGGGTTTCTTCCAGCGGATAGCGGCATATTTCGCATGAACCGGCTTGTTTGCTTCAAAGTTCCCGATATGGAAAAGCAGCCGGTCAATCTCTTTTCACACGTTTCTCCATCGGCCTGATTTCCTCACGGATGGAAACGGCCTGTGCGCTGGCTTCATCCAGATAGGCGTCAAGGCTCTCTACGGTGGAAATCTCTTTCTGCCGCAGGAAGTCAAGGGCTTCCATAACCTTGTTGAAATCTCCAACGGTTCCTTTTAACTTCCCCTTGGAAGTCCAGCCGGTACGTTCCTCGCTCCGTTTATCCAGATACCGGGAAAGCAGTTCGGGAATGGTCGGCTCCTTTGCCTGTTCCAGCGCTTCCAGCAGCGCCGCCTTTTTCTCTTTCAGGCCGGACAGCCAGCCCTTTAAGCTGCGTACCATCTGCCGGATAGACTGCATGAGGGAATTGGCGGCTTTGATGTCCCGGTTCAGGTTGCCGATGTTGGTCTGTATGCCTTTTTCTCCAACTGGCTGACCGCTGGCCCCATGTGGACAGTGGGGATTTTATCAATCCCCTGTCGGACATAGGAGCGAAGGTCAAGGCGCTCCGGGCTGCCGATGGCTTCCAGATAGCGGTTCGCTGTGTCAGCCCAGCCCTGCCGCCATATCTCAGCGTACTTCTGGTCGTTCCAGTCCACGGTATCCTCCTTGTGGCTTTTCCATCTGCCGGACGCAAGCCGGATACGCTCGCCGTTCTCGTCAAGGTCGTAGACCTTCCGGCTCTTGGAAAGCCACTTGCCCTGTTCGTCCATCGCCCGCATGGTAAGAAGGATGTGGGCGTGGGGATTTCCGTCCCCCTTGTCATGGATGGCAAAATCGGCAATCATGCCCTTGGAAACGAAAAACTCCCGGCAGTAGTCCCGGATAAGGTCGGCATACTGTGACCGGGGAAGTTCCCTCGGTATGGCAAGCACGAACCTCCGGGCAAGCTGGGAGTTCCATTGTTTTTCGATGGCTTCGGCGGCGTTCCACAAGGTATTCCGGTCTGCGTACTCCGGCGGGGCATGGGGCGGCAGCATGATTTCGGTGTGGACGATTTCGCTTTTATGGGAATAGTATTTCTGCTTCTGGTCGTATTCAGAAAACAGCCGTTCCCCGCTCTGGTAGGCGGCAGACGCAACGGCTGACTGGCGCTTGCTGCGCTGGATGATTTTCACATCAAAGTGCGGGCATGGCAAGCAGTGTCCTCCTTTCTCCCGGCGTCCGGGCATAAAAAGAGCAGGGAACCTGTTTCAAGATTTCCTGCTCGGTGGTGCCGCCGGTGGGCGGCTGGTATTCAGTTTTGAAAGTTCGGGTCAGGTTGGCCCGATGATGGGATATTTTACAACTCAAAATTCCTATCTCAAATCAAAAAGAACGCTTTCATAGTCCTTTACGAAATACTTTATATTTGTGCGTCCTTTCTGAATAATTGTGTGGCCTTCTGCTTCCAGTTTTTCCTTTTGTGCTTCTATACCGCCGGGATATTTTGCGTTCAATTCCCCGTTTGCCTTTAAGGTTCGCCAATACGGGGTTTCATCTTCGGAACGCTGGTAACTCGCCCATGCTGCAATAGATACAAAAATTCCTGCTGTAATAGGCTCTGTGAAATCCGCTCCATTCAGTTCAGCAAAATATTCACGGATTTTTCCGACAGTAATTACTTTGCCATAAGGAATTAGTTTCATTACCTTGTCATAATCGATTGGCGGGGCAAAATACATTCTGCTTCCGCCATATTTCTCAATGCTTTTCTGGTCGGTAATGGTCTGAAATTTAGGCATATCCTTGCTATCGTGTAGCATGGCATTAAAATCTTTTTTATCTTCATTCGCCATTTCTCAACACCTCCTGCCTTAATTATAGTGGAGTAGACTACTCCATGCAATGAGACGGTTTGAAAATAATCTTGAAAAATGTAATTGTGATTGGATTTGAATAAACTTGCTGAACGGGAACAGCTTGCAGCGCAAGGTGTTTCCGGGCGGCAAGTCCACAAAGGGGTAGCTGGCGGCAGCCAGCGCAGGGGAAGTGTAGCTTCCCCTGTGATGATTGGCTGGAGCCGGAACGCTGCGGGCAATCATCCGCTTTCCGCAGGAAGCCCCCGGCAGGGCGCAACACACTACCTTCAGGTGGTGTATAGTTGCGCCCTCTTTCAGAGGGGCAGTCCACGGGCTGCGGCTCTGAAAGCAATCATGGCCGTTTCCGGCCTGCGTCCTCTCCCTGAAAATTACCGTTACCGGCAAATACTTTTTCCATGAGCTGACGGAGTGCTGTCTTTGTGGAACAGCAGCTTCAAGAATACGCTGACCTGTTCATCCGTGATGGCTTCCGGGTGGGGAAGGTAGCTTTCCAGCATGGCGGCTCTGGTGCAAAGCCGGTGCGTCCGTTCCTTCCGTGTCAGCGTCTTTATCTGGTGTTCCAATATCTTTTCTTCATGCTGCGCCCTCTGCAGCTTCTTTTCCGTTTTCTCTATCTCCTGATTGAGTGTTTCCAGCTTTTCATTCATAAGCGGCTGTCCTCCTTCTTCGGAATGAGTACATATATCTTGTTGGGTTCCCCGAAGCCCTGACGCACTCGCAGTATCAGTCCGGCGTCCTCCAATTCATTCAGGGAACGCTTCACGGTCATGGTACTGCGGGCAAGTGCCGCCGCCAGTTCCACGATGGGGAAATGGATAAATAAAATCCCATTGGTGTCCTCTATGCCGGATACAAAAACAATATCCAACATTCGGGCGTACATGACCTTGGCGGTGCTGCTGATCGGGAGCCGCAGCATGGCTCTCGGCAGCGGCATACAGGGCGGCAA
>VOFF01000590.1_pt1 | contig 30000 bp, 55 predicted proteins | sample 5384061 | NCBI WGS metagenome assembly VOFF01 (sample SAMN12384725, study PRJNA508395) | human gut metagenome | isolation source: healthy gut E | host: Homo sapiens
ATCTTGTACTGCTGACACGCCATAGCTATCAGCGCGCCGGAAGCTACCGCCACAGCGTCGGCTCCCCATGGCTATAGCCTTAGCAAAATCAGAAGAGACTCTCAGTCCTCCTGTGATTATCAGACTTATATCAGAATTGATGCTGTCAAGATATTTTCTTGCCCTGTAAAGAGCATAGACCGTAGGGACGCTGGTGGAATCTCTCAGGAGTTTCGGAGACGAACCCGTGGCGCCTCCCCTTCCGTCGATAGTTATGAAATCAGGTTCTGCATATACACAGAATGCGAGGTCCTTTTCTATGTGCCCCGCCGCGATCTTTATACCTATAGCTCGTCCGTCGGATTCATGACGCAATCTCTCCACCAGAGCTTTCAGATCCTCTTTGGAATCAACCCCGGAAAACACGAAGGCGCTATGACGTCCTGTCCCATGGGCTTGTTCCTTATTTTGCTGATCTCTTCTGTCACCTTATCTCCCGGAAGGTGACCTCCCATGCCAGGCTTGGTGCCCTGTCCTATCTTGATCTCTATCGCATCCGCATTGCGGAGGTTCTCGGAGTCACGCTGTAAAGATTCGCTACATATTCGAATATATACTTGTCAGCTGCTTCCATTTCCTCAGGGATGATTCCTCCCTCGCCGGAGCACATTGCGCTTTTGGCCATCGAAGTGCCTTTGGCTAAAGTAATCTTAGCTTCCTTAGAAAGAGCGCCGAAAGACATGTGAGACACATATACCGGATTTTCAAGAACCATAGGTTTCTTGGCGTTTTTTTGCCTATGACAGTCTTTGTCTCAACTTCTGCATGTTCGTCCAACGGCATGGGATCGAGCTGCGCTCCCATTATAAGGATATCATCCCAGCCGGGCATAGGCATGGCAGTAGCCATAGCTGCCGAAATGCTCTTTCCCGAAACTGCCATCTCATGAATCTCATCCATATAGCGGCAGGATGAATCCCTCCTCTCAAATTCAGCGGGATAAGCCAAAGGATTTTTCTCCTCTTTTTGACTCAGAGACGTCTTCTTTTTTTCTGTCTCCTCTTCTAAAGGCTCAAACAAAGATGCCGGTGAAAAACACGCGGGACATTCTGTTACCTCCGAAAACGGCTTTCCCTCCTTTTTTCTTCATCATATACATATCCGCACATCAAACATTTATATTTCACGATACCTACCTGTGGCACAGATGCCTTATCCTTTCCGCCTGTAATTGAGGCTTCATTTTATATCATTATATCATTTTTTTGAGAATGATTCTCAATCTTTTTTATCAAAAAAGAATTTTTCTCCCAAAATTGTGAAGGATTCAAAAGAAAATAGTCCAAACTCTTGACCTTTGGCCGTCTTCTGTGAGAAAATCAAAAAAGCTATTAGAAATTTATCGCGAGGTGAAAAATGAAAAAAGTACTGATTATTTCTACCAGTCTGAGAAAAGACAGCAATTCCGAATGTCTGGCAAAAGAATTCGGACGCGGCGCAAAAGACGCCGGTAATCAAGTTGAAACTGTGACTTTAAGGGGAAAGGATATAAGATTTTGCATAGGCTGCATGTCATGTATGGACACTCACAGATGCGTTCTCAACGACGATTCCCAGGAAATCGTCTCGAAATCAAAGAGTCGGACGTATTAGTGTTTGCTACCCCGGTATATTATTATGAAATGTGCGGCCAGATGAAAACCCTTTTAGACCGCTGCAATCCGTTATACAACTCCGACTACAAGTTTAAAAAAGTATACTTGATGACGTCGGCTGCCGAAAATGAAGAAAGCGCCATGGACGGCGCAGTTAAAGGCATGGAAGGATGGATAGAATGCTTCCCCGGAGTAAAACTCTCAGGTGTTCTCCGCGGTGCAGGCCTGGAAGATCCCGGTGAAGCCGCCCGATCAGAATATGTAAAACAGGCGTACGATATGGGAAGAAATATATAAGATAAGTTATAAAGATGCCGGCTCGTTTCGGCATCTTTTTTGCTTTATCTTTCAAGCATCAGAATTCTGCTGCGAGGCATCCGCACCGTTATCTGTTCGCCTTCCTTTATCCTGCCTGAATCCCGGGATTTCTCTCCCTATCCTCAAAGTCATGGCGCAGCCGGCCGGACTTCTGAAACGTATTATTTTATCCTTCGTATCTTCTAAGATCCTCTCTGGTCTTACGATCATCATGTTTTCCTTAAGGGATCCATCGATATCGTCACTTTCAGCATCTGCCAGTTTAAAGTCTTCCGCCCTTAAACATGCGATCGCCGCGTTCCCCTTCAAAATCGCATCTTATTCTTATTCCCCAGTCTTCGGCGTAAAACAAACCGTCTGCCAGTTTCTTAACAGCAGTAAAAATTCTCATATCCGACGAGCATGGCGGCGGCCATGGAGGACGGGCATGTGAACAGTTCGCCCTTGGACTTGATTTCGGTTATATACCCTTTATCCATTACGGCAATCCTGTCTGTCAACCTGTAGACTTCATCTCTGTCGTGAGATACAAACAGAGCCTGACCTCCCAGAGCGTCTGATGCCGCCAGTATCTCCCCTTCCAGATTTGATTTCAGATGGCTGTCCAGAGCGCTGAAAGGCTCGTCAAACATGATGAGATCAGGAGAGGCCGCCAGCATCCTGGCTATGGCCGTCCTCTGCTTCTCTCCGCCGGAAAGCTGATGCGGGTACAGTGCTTCTTTGCCGGTGAGATAGAACTTTTCGACGTATTCAGTGACGTCCTCCGAAGGACATCCGCAGGCTATGTTTTCTCTAAAACAGTCATATGAGGGAAAGAGGGCATAGTCCTGAAAGAGATACCCTACTCTCCTCTTTCTGGCCGGCACATCTATACCCGCATCAGAATCAAATAAAACTCAGTCTCCCAGCCTGATCACCCCCCTGTCAGGCCGTTCTATCCCCGCTATACATCTGAGGGTCATGGTCTTTCCACAGCCGGAAGCCCCCAAGATAGCAAAGACCTCTCCATCGGTCTCAAAGCGGGCCATCAGTTTAAAATCGTCTAATTGCTTTTCTATATCGACATAAAGTTTCATCTTTTCTTCGCCCCGTTTCTCCTGCTCTGCCTGTCATTCCACAGATTCATCAGCAATATCACGGCAAGAGATATGGCCATGACTATGGCGACCCATATGTATGCCTTTTCTCTGTCTCCGCCCTGCATAGCCGTATAAATGGCTATGGACATGGTCTGCGTCTTTCCCGGTATATTCCCAGCCAGCATCATGGTCGCTCCGAACTCTCCCTAATGCCCTGGCAAAGGATAGGATAGTTGCCGCGGCAATACCGGGTCTTGCCATGGGTATCATGATCTTAAAAAGATCTTCCCCTCAGACATGCCAAGAGTTCTCGCCGCATCTGTAATATTGCGATCCACCTGTTCCAAAGCGCCTCGGCAGGTTCTATACATTATGGGAAAAGATACTGCCGCAGCTGCAATGACGGCTCCCTGCCACGTAAACAGCACGCTGAACCCGGCCGACGCTAAAAGCGCCGCCTATAGGGCTGTTTTTTGCCAAAAATCATCAGCAAAAAAAGAAGCCCACCACGGTGGGAGGCAGCACCATAGGCAACGAAAACAGCCCGTCGGCAAGACTCTTCCCTCTTTTTCATGGAGATCACCAGTCTGGCAGCGGCTATGCCTAAAACAAAAAGTTATCAGAGTGGCGAAAAACGCCACTTTAAAAGATATCCACAGAGGTGAGAGGTCGTTCATCACAGCACCGTAAACCCATATTTCTCAAACAGGTCGGCAGCAGAAGGGCTTTTCAAAAAATCCATAAACTTCTCAGCGGCCTTCTGGTTATCCGATGAGCCTATTATACCTGCCGGATAGATCACAGGCTTATGCGTATCTGCAGGAGCCTGACAGATCATCTCTATATTTTCGCCGGTCAAAGGCGTCTGTCTCATAGACCACTCCGCAGTCTACCGCTCCTGTTTCCACCCACGAAAGTACCGTCCTGACGTCAGAACCGAAATTGGCCTTGGCCTTTACCTGATCCCAGACGCCCAGAGAAGTGAATATCTCTTGCGAATACTGGCCTACGGGAACGCTTGAAGTCTCGCCGAGACCTATCACATCCGCTTTGACCGCATCTTCAAAAGATTTTATTCCGGCGGGGTTTCCATTTGGAACTATAAGCACTACCTTGTTCTCCAAAAGGTCTGTTACAGAATCCTCCTTCATGAGTCCCTGTTCTCTCAGTTCGTCCATCTGGCGCTCTGCGGCTGATATAAAAGATGTCCCCGGGGGGCGCCTTCCTCTATCTGAGCCTGCAATGCTCCCGATCCTCCGAAGGAAAAGTTGAGAGTAATATCGCCTGTTTCCTCTTCAAAGGCGGTCTTCAGCTCATCGCACACATCTGTCAGAGAAGCCGCAGCCAAAACAGTGATCTCCGTCTTGGACTGTTTCTGTCCGCAGCCTGCAAAAGCTGTTACCAAAACTAATATCATAATCACAGCCAATATCTTTTTTCATACTATCCGCCTACTTTCCGAATCCGCAGTTTGGAAATGTACATGTCTCACAATTCAGACACAGTCCTCCCTGCCCGTAACATCCTATATCGTCTATCAAATCTCCTGCCAGCACTCTGGGCAGTATCAGATCAAATACGGTTCTCTTAGAATACATGACGCATCCGGGAAGCCCCATCACCGGTATTCTGCGGCCATTTTTTTCATAATAAGCCAGCAGAAACATCGCTCCCGGAAGCACGGGAGCTCCGTAGAAGATTATATCCGCTCCCACTCTCCTGACCGCTCCCGGAGTCTTATCATCGGGATCCACGCTCATTCCTCCTGTACACAGTATGACGTCGGAGGAGTCGGCCGCATCCGATATGGCTTCGGTGATAATTTCAAGATCATCAGGCACGATTTTCCTGCTGATCACTTCGGCTCCGTATTCTTTCATCTTTGCCTCTGCCACAGGGCCGAATCTGTCCTCTATCTTTCCTCCGGCTACCTCCCCACCGGTGACGATGACCGACGCTTTGACCTTTTTAAAAGGCAATATCCTCAGAAGCGGCTTTTTTCTCCGCAGACGGCCTTTGCCTTGTCCATCTTTTTCCGCCTCGATCATTAGAGGTATCACTCTCATGGCCGCTATGACATCTCCCTTTTTAACGAGGAAAATTCCCATGGCGTGTAGCTATCATCATCTCACCTAAAGAGTTGACTGCCGTCAGACGCCGGTCGTCTACTTTGAACAGGCCGTCTGCTTCCGCCTTGATTTCTATCTTCCCCTCTCTCGGTTCTCCGGTTATGGCCATACCGTCATTTAAACACACGCCGGCCAGGATATAAGCAGCTTCATCCTCATGAAGCATGCCCTCCTGTTTCTCCCAGATATATAGATGTTCTTTTCCAAGTTTCAGAAGTTCCGGCACGTCTTCGCTTCTGACCACATGCCCTTTTTTGAATCCCGTCCCCTTAAAGCTTCCGGGTATTATCTTCGTTATATCGTGGCACAGCACGTGGCCTACTGCGTCCTCAGTCTTAATATACTTCATTTACTTCTCTCCAAGCCCGAAATATTTTTTTTTACACATGAAAAATCCCCGGATATCATCTCTGTCGAATACAGGTATCTGATTTATCTGTCGGGGATCTCTTTCGGCCGCTATACAGATCAAGGTCTTGGGATCGCAGACGCTTTCTCCGCCGGATCCTGTCATCTCTATCTTAGGATATGGAGAGTTCTTAAGTCCTTCTATGACGACTACGCCACATTCGCTGAAAAAAATTCAACAACCGGGCGTCTGACGCCGTTTCTCTGAAGTTGAGTGAGAATTGCTCTGCCGCAAAGATTGCGGTCTGTCTCGCTCCCGCCCGGAGAAACTCATATGTATCAGTCCCTTTCCTGTCCATCTCATATCTATGACCGTCATGCTTGATCACTCCGACCGAATACCCCTCTGCTATAAACTCGTTTATCAGTCTCGTTATCAGAAATGTCTTTCCGCTGTTCTTGAATCCGCTCACGCAAAAATACTGCCTGAGGAAAAGTCTTCTTCTTCGGCTTTCTGATCACGGTATTAGTCAGGATTTCACGTCCGAAGCAAGTGTACTCCAAGCTGATATACTTCACTCTTGCTTTTTCTGAGAAGGTTCATCAGCTTATGATCCCCGGTCCTCACAGCTTCTTCTATCAGAGGAAGCATGGTTTTTGAGTATATGGCGCACAGGGGCTGTATCCGGCTTTCATCGGTCAGGCAATAGCAGTCGTAATCCGAACATATAAATTCGGACATATATTTGACCAGCTTTCCGGATATTCCCGGCATATCCGATCCGCATACAAAGATATGATCTTCTCCGGACGCCGATATAACGTTATACAAGCCTTTCAGCAGACTGCTGTCCTCCATCACCGTGCCGCACAGATCTTCATAGTCTTCTTTTTTTCGCAGCAGAAATCAAGACGTCTCCCCATGCCGTCCAGTTCCTCCATCAGCTTGCTTATGTTCATTCTGTTGCCGGCCTTGACCTTGGCACAGTTAAGGCCTTGAGCCCTGCTGCCGGCCAGAATGCCTACCGATATCTTCATACTCTTCAAAGCCCTTTGATATATCTTATTCTCACCTTATCTCCCGGTTCTACCTTTTCTCCCGGCTTTTAGGTCGATAAAGCAGTTGCATCTTGTCAGATTGTTTATCACCGATGATGAATGTATTTCTGTGGGAAGATATACAAATCCTGCTTCTGCCCTTGCTCTTATCAGTCTTCTCCTCTTGTTCACCTTATCATATCTGTCTGCTAAGGTCAGATTGTCTATAACAGGCCTCAGTTGGCCGCAGCCTGTCATGGCAGCCATCATATCCCAGAAATAGATCTCGAAGTTTGCAAGAGCCGCATAAGGATTGCCCGATAAACTGAGGATTATCTTTCCCTTGAGGCATGAGGCCATGGTAGGTGTTCCAGGCTGTATATCGGCTCCGCGGAACAATATTTGCGCTCCCATCTCTTTCATCAATGAGGGGATAAAATCCTTTTCACCTACGGAAACGGCTCCTGTAGTTATGATCAGATCAGAAGAGGCGGCAGCTTCTTCTATGAGCCGTTGGGCTTCATCGGCCTCATCTCCGCACAGGTAAGGGCCTTTAACTTCTATGCCCCGGCTCTCTGCGGCAGCAGAAAGCATATATCCTGCGCTGGCGTATATCTTGCCCGGGCTCAGATTCTCTCCCGGTTCAGTGAGCTCGCTTCCGGTGGAGATCACAGATACCACGGGTCTTCTCAAAGCTTTGAGGCCCCTTTTTCCGATGGAGGCCAGGAGTCCGCATCTGATGTGGTCTATCATAGCGCCTTTCTCTATCACTACATCGCCGGCCTCCGTATCCTCGCCTACTCTGCAGTAATTTTCCCATGGTCTTGCTGCTCTTGTCACGTTGACATAAGAGTTTCCCATATCTGTATCTTCTTGTTTCACTACGGAGTCATACCCCCTGCGGTATATAGGCGCCTGTCATGACCCTGACGGCGCTGCCGGGGCTAAAAGGCGATATCTTCAAATTCTCCTGCTGTGATCTTGCCATTAACCTTGAGACGGACGGTTCTGCCGGGCCCGGCGGGCGATGTGTCTTCTGCCCTCACCGCATATCCGTCCACAGCGGATCTCGGAAAAGGCGGCACCGCAAGCGCAGCTCTCACATCTTCTGCGGCAATCCTGCCCAAACACAGGCTCAGAGGAACATATTCAGTCCCTTCTATAGGCCTGACCGAATCCTGAAGCAGTTTCAGGCAGTCTTCTATCTGAATCATGATTTAATCTCCCTGTAAAATCCATAGCCGTTCCGTTGTCGAAAATCAGGATATTCTTTGGCATCCGGCAGACTGCGCATGTAACATAAAGATCTCCTGCTGCTCCCATCACATTGAATATCTGTATGATATACAGATACCAGAAATAAGTCTCCTGTACATCTTTCAGCAACAGCCCCAAAACCGCTCCCCATATCACTACGGGAGACAGGGCTATGATGATATAGGGCCATTTTCTGAAATACCAGCTGCTAGAAGCATGTGCCATGCCGTGTTTAATATCAAGGCCAAAAGACGCCAAAGTTCCGGTAAATAGTCTTATAAATATTCCATGTATACTCTCATGAAGGAAGACGTAGACTATCATACCCACGATAGAGGCGGCGAAGCAGAATATAACCTTGCCTGTCTCCATATAAAAAGCATATTCTATCGGATGCACAAACAGCATCGGCAATATCATCGCCAATGCTGCTGCTAAATTCCAAATATTGATGGCAACTAATGAATTGCGGTCTTTGGTCAGATCTATTTTTTATAGAGATCATACCCTCGGGCAGAGCCCGGCAAGCATAGGCCGTGCTTCCGCTTTCTGTGCCCGCTTTTTCTGTGCCATTATTCGAGGACCCCTATGACGACCTCGCTCATCTCATCCTTTGCGCAGACTCTGTCATGCAGTACCGGCTTATCCTCCAGATCTCTGAGTCCGGAAGGTACTCTCACTCCGGTGGCCTTTTCCAATGCTTTTACATAGTCAAATCCTGTAGGTTCTGCCGCCGAATTTGCCAGCACTTTTACTTTTCCCACATCCAGCCCGCATGCGTCCGCTACGCTTTCAGCGAACTTATATGCGCTGGCAGTAGAAGCTATCACCGCCGGCGTCTCGTCTCCAGTCTCCTCTGCGTAATCTCTGTAGACTTTATAAGCTACAGCCGTGTGAGTGTCGACAAGATATCCCTCTTCGTTCCAAAGGGCTGCTATCGCTTCTCTGGCCTCTCTCTCTGTACAGAATCCTCCGTAAAAGTCCGCAAGGCCTTCTCTCACCTTCTTAGACACCTCATATACCTTATCGGCTTCAAGGGCCTTCATCCAATCAGATACCGCCTTGCCGTCTCTTCCGCTGAGAAGATAAAGCAATCTCTCGAGGTTACTTGAAATCAGTATATCCATCGACGGCGAACTGGTAAGATAGAACTGCCTCCTGGCGTCATAGACGCCCGTCCTGATGAAGTCTGTCAGGACATTGTTCTCATTGGATGCGCATATCAGCTTTCCTATCGGAAGCCCCATCTCTTTGGCCATGTAAGCGGCCAGTATATTTCGAAATTGCCTGTCGGCACTACTACGTTCATAGGATCTCCCTCTTTGAGAGCTCCTTCTTCTGTTAGCTTCACATAGCTGTATACATAGTAGGCTACCTGAGGAACGAGTCTTCCTATATTTATAGAATTGGCCGAAGAGAGCTTTATACCTTCTGCGGCTAATTTTTCTTCATCTCATCGTCGGCAAATATCTTCTTTTTACGCCTGTCTGGGCGTCGTCAAAATTGCCTCTTATAGCTATAACGTGAGTATTGTCGCCTTCTTGAGATACCATCTGTCTCTCCTGGACCTGACTCACGCCTTTCTGAGGGTAAAATACGATTATCTCCGTCCCATCGACGTTGGCAAAACCTGCAAGCGCTGCCTTTCCCGTATCTCCCGAAGTGGCTGCAAGGATGCAGATCTTATCTTTCTCACCTTCTTTGCGGCAGGCAGAGGTCATCAGATACGGCAGTATGGAAAGAGCCATGTCCTTGAATGCGGCGGTCTTGCCGTGATACAGCTCCATAAACCATGCGCCGCCCGCTTTCTTTACAGGAACTATCTGCGGATCCTCAAACTTTCCGTCATAAGCCCCTTCTATACAGGATTTCATCTCGCTATCGGTATACTCGTCAAAATATGCGTGTATTATCTCAAATGCTATCTGCTGATAAGTCTTTCCCCTCATCTCTTCTATTTTTAGAGGAAGAGCAGGTATTTCCACCGGCACGTAAAGGCCTCTGTCTTCGGCTATTCCTCTGATGATAGCCTCCGTACTGCTCTTATATTCCCTGCTTCCTCTGGTGCTTTCGTATCTCATCTATCATGCTCCTCTCTTATATATCCTTCCGATCGCAGACCTCGCCGCCAGGGCTTCTTCCTGCCCTTTGCCTCCTCTTATACGTTTTACGGTATCGGCGAAATCTTCGTGTTTTATATTCCTGACATCAAAGTGCAGAATCTTGAAAGTATATTCCATTATGGTGCCAATGCCAAACACGGCTATCACAGTGCCTATGCCCACCTTTGCTCCCAGCAGCCATCCAATCAGAAGAACGGTTCCCTCCAGAATACCTCTTACCAGGCCTATAGGAAATTTTTTCAGTTTCTTTCCCATGGCTACCATGAGAGCGTCTCTGGGGCCGCAGCCAAGTCCGGCGCCTATATAGAAATAGCTGGCGACACATATTACTACCTGTCCGGCCAGCAGTACTGCCACGCCGGCGGCGAAATTTTCCATCTTTGGTATAAAAATCAAGCCAGTTGCATAGGTCCACCACTTTTCCTATCATTATGGCATTCAGCACCGTGCCGAAGCCTATCTTCTCTTTCAGCAGGAAGTCTATCACTATGATGACTACTCCTGTCAGAACTACTATATCTCCATAGAGCATTCCCTGTCTTATAAAAAATGCCCATACTGAACGCTTCCCACGGAGCCAGTCCGACATTGGCCTGTATTCCCATGTATGAACCTACTCCATACAAAAAAAGTCCAAATATGAGTCTTATTGATCGTTTAGTGTACTCTTTACCCATGATGCCTCCAAAATTATGCTATATATCAGTTTACAATGGAGCGAAGATGTTGTCAAGGAAACTGACGATATTACTCGGCCTCTGATTTCCGCCTACAGAAGTCTGCAGCGCGGCCGTTGAAATACCTATTTTTGAGGAGTTAGGCAATTGATCGAAGATGGTGATGCGAGGGTTCGTGGGATAGGCCCACTCGGAGCGGCTTATTTTGTGTGAACGAGCGGGGTGACGCCCACTGAAACAGGTTATTTTGCAAGAACGAGTGGGGTGCCGCCCACTGAAGCGGCTTATTTTATGAGAACGAGTGGGGTCCTGCCCACTCGAAACGGTATTTTTGTGTGAACGAGTGGGACGCTGCCCACTCGAAACGGTATTTTTTGTAAGAACGAGTGGGGCGCTGCCCACTCAGAAACAGCTTATTTTTTGTGTGAACGAGTGGGACCTCGCCCACTCGTTTCCTCTTTTTCTGCTATTTGAGTGGGTATACTCCCTTTACAAAAATTCCATTTAATTACATAAACTGGAATAATAGGCCGGTTGCGAGCCTTTGGCAGAATTTTTACCCACTCAAAACGAGCATTTTTTTTTGAAAAACGAGTGGGCCGTGACCCGCTCGAAATAGCTATTTTATTGAGAACGAGTGGGGCGCTACCCACTGAAGCGGCTTATTTTTGTGTGAACGAGTGGGGCCCTGCCCACTCGAAGCAGCATTTTTTATGAGAACGAGTGGGGTCCTGCCCACTCAAAACAACATCTACCATCGAAACGAGTGGGCCGTGACCCGCTCGAAATAGCTATTTTATCAAGAACGAGTGGGGCGAAACCCAGCCGCTCTTGTGTTTCCCCCTGAAGAGGCAATGCCAAAGCCGGCAGTTCTCCTGCCGGCTCTGTGCAATCGTGCGATCTTAATAATATCACCATTTTTTAGAAGGGAATTCGGGTTTTTCTTATTGTAAAAAGCATCCAGCCCTTCCTTGGCGTCTTCGCCGGTGAAAGCCTTGTAGCCTAACATGGCCTCAGTTTCAAAGGCTTGTTCCAAAGGTATTTCCGCAGGGCTATTACGGATTCCTTCGCGATCTGTACCGCCGAGGTGCTGAGAGACAAGAATTTGCGAGCTATTTCCACGGCCTTGTCCATGACCTGTTCCTGCTTCACCACATAGTTTAAGAGCCCCATGTCCAGAGCTTTTTCTGCGCTTATCTTTTTCTCCCGTCAGTATCAGTTCCATGGCATTTACAAACGGTATCTGTCTGGCCAGCCTTGCAAGCGTGCCTCCCGCCGGAACTATTCCCAGCGACACCTCCGGAAGAGCAAACACTGCTTTTTCAGAAGCCACTCTTATGTCTGTCCCCAGCATTATCTCAAAGCCTCCTCCCATGCACATGCCGTTTACGGCTGCTATGACAGGCTTGTTCATCTTGATATGCTTAAAATGAGCGGCGTCCCACTCGTCGATATAATGTCCCCTGCTGAGATAAGGGATAGATTCCGTCAGATCTGCTCCTACGCAGAAAGCTCTATCCCCCTCTCCGGTCAATATCACTACTGCCACCTGCGGGTCTTCCTGAGCTCTTATAAAAGACGCGCCCAAATCGTCGTACATGCTGAGAGTCAAGGTGTTGAGCTTCTCAGGCCTGTTGAATTTTTTTATGACGGCTATGCCGCCCGATACTTCATAAGTTATGTTGGACATCAGAGCACACCTTCTTTCTCCAGTTTTTCTATGTCGTCTTTTTTGAGTCCCAGCATCTGTCCGTATATGCTGATGTTGTCCTTCCCTATTTCAGGAGCGGCGCCGGAAGTATCGCAAGGAGTCAGGCTCATCTTTATGGGGTTTCCAAACAGCTTGCCGGAGGCCTTTCCGTAGCTGTAGTCTATGAACATCTCTCTGAAATTCAGCTGGGGGTCTTCCAGAACCTGATCCATGGAGTGGATGGCCGTAAGAGGAAGCTTTTCTGCCAGAGCGTCCTGAAGTTCCTGACATGTGTACTGTGAAAACCACTGGTTTACCTTTGGGAAGTATTCTCCTGTTATACACTTCTTCGTTGAACCTCTTAGGCATGGTATCTATCTCCGGGTCGCTGAGCAGTTCAGGTTCCCCAAAAATTCACAGGTAGTCTTCCAGAATCTGTCGGTATAGCCTCCGAAAAACACATATCCGTCTTTGGCCTTGAATTCTCCGTAAGGCCTGCAAAGAGGATGATCGTTGCCCAGCGGCTGCTGAACCTGATTTCCCACAGTATAGTTGGATACGGCGTTTTCTGTCAGAGCCAGAGAAGAATCCAGCTGCGCCACGTCTACCAGCTGTCCCTTGCCTGTCTTCTGCGCATGAATATATGCGGCCAAAGTTCCGATAGTCCCAAAGAAAGTAGCTGCCAGATCTCCTATTATAGTGCCTATTCTGGTAGGTTCTCCCGGCATGCCGTTTAAAGACCACAGGCCGCTCAATGCCTGACCGCTGTTATCATAAGCCGGCCACGACGAATAAGGCCCTTTCTGTCCGAAGCCTGAAATGGCCGTATACACCAGCTTCGGATTATACCTTCGCAAGTCTTCATAGCCAACTCCCAGCTTATCCATGACTCCCGCTCTGTAATTCTCTACTACTATATCGGCCTTTTTTTGCTAATTCTCTGAATATTTCTTTCGCCTTCTCCTCTTTGAGATTGAGGGTTATGGCTTCTTTATTTCTGTTATACTGAGCGAAAAAAAGCGCTCTGCCTTTTATCGTCATCTATGAGATAAGGTTCAAAATCCCGTGTGTAATCCGGGTCCCTCGGGTTTTCAATCTTTATTACTCTCGCTCCCAAGTCTGCCATGATCATGGTAGCATAAGGTCCTGCCACTACTCGCGTAAGGTCAAGTACCGTAACTCCTTCTAAAGGTCTCATTTTCTTCTCCTCCTCGCATAATCGGGAAGGAGCCGCCGCTCTGCCAAAAAATATTCTCAGCCTGTTCAGACGGCCCCTGCTTAAACGTATTCTGCCGGCTTTCGCCGCAGATCTTCGGGTAGAATCTCATTTAGTTATATTATTTATGTTTTGCTGCCTTTTTAGCAAGTTTTTCTTCTTTATCGGCCAGATAATATTTTCCCGGCGTGTTAAAGTATTCTTTCTGAAGCTGTACTACCTGCGGAACCAGCCAGATGACGGCTACCATGTTAGGTATTATGAACAGTCCCGTGAAGAAGTCCGTCAGCTGATACATCACTGTCAGTTCCATACCGAAAGTGACTATCACCATTGTAGCTATAGCGATAAATCTCCATGCCACGCCTGCTTTTAGGAGTCTTGAACAGGAATTCCGCCTGTCTCTCGTCATAGAAGATAACTACCGTTATGGTGGTTATTACGAACAGAAGAACGCATATAGATACAAAGTAATCGCCGGCAACACCGAATACCTGGTGGAAAGGCCGCCTGACCGAGGGCGCCTGCTTCGATGGCAGGGTCCTTCCATACGTCCGTAACTAAAACTGCCAGAGCCGTAGCCGTACAAACCAGCAGAGTATCTACGCCTACTTCGAACACGCCCCGGACGGCCTGTCTGATAGGGTGATCCACCTCAGCCGTAGCGTGAGCCGAAGGAGCAGAACCAAATCCCGCCTCGTTAGAATAAACGCCGCGGGCGGCTCCCCACCTCAAGGCGAGACCTACGGTAGATCCTGCGAATCCGCCTACAGCTGCATGTGCAGTAAATGCGTAGACGAAGATGCTTCCGATGGACGGAAGAATGTTGTCAGCGTTCAGAGCCAAAATTACCAAGACGCCCAGAATGTATACCGTAGCCATGATAGCACGGCCTTTTCCATTACCTTAGCGATTCTCTTGATTCCTCCGAAGATGATGACTGCTACGATAGCCGCTACTATTATGCCGAATACCGTACCGTTTATTCCGAATACGGCGGCTTGGGCTGTAGCTGACAGAGTCTGAGTAGCGATGGATGGAATACCTGCTATCATAGTGAAAAATGCACAGAATACGGCTATAGCTTTACCGAGTTTTTTGCCTCCGAATAATTCCTTTACATAGCTGAAAGATCCCGCTACCCATTCGCCCTTCTCATTCTTCTTTCTGTATTTCATAGCCAAGGCTATCTCCACATATTTGGTGCAGCAGCCCACTATAGCCAAAATCCACATCCAGAATATGGCTCCCGGGCCGCCCAGAGCGATAGCGACAGGGACTCCACGATATTGGAAGCTCCTATGGCTGATCCCAGCGCAGAACATGCCGCCGCAAAGGAGAAATTTTATCCCCCTCTGCCTTCGTGAACATCTTTCCGAAAGTCTGTGAACATATGTACCCTATCTTAGTTATTTGAGGAAAACCAAGGCGCATACTCATGTATAATCCTCCTACGCCTATTAACAGAAGCACTGGGATTCCCCAGAACCAGTTTGCGCATGTAACGCAAAAAGTCTATTATAGCTTGCATGATTTTATTCCTTTCTCAATCTTTATGAATTGTTCTACCCTTATATTTTTCAATCAACTTTTCTTATAGACCAGCTCGCCGTCCATGTAAGTAGCCTCTACGAAAATATCGTCTATTTCTGACGAAGGCACTTTCAGTATATCGCCGCTGAGCAATGCAAAGCTGGCTCTGTTTCCTGCCTTGAGAGTTCCTATATTTTTTGAAGCCGGCTATCTCTGCCGCTTCTCTGGTATACATCTGTATGGCAGTCTCTATATCTATGCAGTTATTGCGGTCCGCAGTCAGTTCCGTCATAGGCGTATCTTGTGACTGCACATTTTATGTTAGGGAACGGATCCGACGGCACCGCCCACGAAGTGGCCGGAGCGTCTGTAGACAAGGCTACCTTTACGCCTGAGTCTATCATGTGCTGAATAGGATAGATCTCCTTTATCCAGTCCATTCCCAAGTTGTTTACGTAACTTTCTATCTCCGAATACATGAATATGGACTGCGTGACGAAAGCAATCTTCTTGTCGGCCGCCTCTCTTATGGCCTCTTCCGACGGGTCGGTCACGTGCTCTATCCTCATGTGAGGGAGGCCGATCACCCACGGCTTCTCATTACAAGTTCTCTCTATGATCCTGTCTATGGTTCTCTTTCCCATGGCGTGGAAAGAAAGCTGGCACCGGTTCTTCTTGCAGAATTCCATGGCGCTGTCGATCTCTTCATCGGTACATACCGAAATTCCGTACTCGTCGTCGCTGCCTTTATACGGTCTGTCCATCCATGCCGTTCTGCCCCCTACGCTTCCGTCGGCTATGATCTTGATACCGCTCATATGTATCTGTTTGTCTCTGTCGGCTCTTTTTATCATCCCACCTGAAAAAGGATTCTTTCTTATCAGATCCCATATATAATACATTCCGACTTCCTGTCTGAAGCCTTTTTTTCAGCCGCTTCAACATAGTAGTCGTAATAGTCTACGGAGTCGATGTTTCCCCATGTCGCAGACTGCCACTATTCCCTGAGAAAGCAGCAGTTCTCCCAAGTCCACGATTCCGTCTACCACCTGCTGCCTCGATTTTTCAGGCAGTATCTCTCCTACAAGGTGACGGGCGTTCTCCCGGAGAATACCGGTAGGCTCTCCGTTTTCATCTCTGTCGATCTCTCCGCCGGAGGGGTCTTTGGTGTCTTTCGTTATTCCTGCCAGCTCCAGAGCTTTGCTGTTTACCGACCTTACGTGAGAACAGGAGCGCAGCAGTTCCACAGGGAAGTCTTCTGTTCCTTTGTCCAAATCCCATCTGGTAGGGGCTCTGTGTTCCGAGAATTTCTCCTCGTCATATCCCCAGCCCTGAATCCACTCGCCTTCTTTTTTTTATTTTTAGCCGTTTCTCTGATGACTTCCGCCAATTCTTCGATAGAAATGACTGCCGGAGGCAGACAAGAAATCTTCTTGGCGCAGTCGGCTAAAAATGACGGGTGCATGTGACAGTCTATGAGCCCCGGAATCACTCTCTTTTCGCCCAGATCCACATACTCGTATTCGCCGCCGGGCATGTCTTCTCTATTGCCTATCCACGTTATATATCCGTCTTCGGCTATAAAGCTTTCGGCATAGGGTTTTTCTCTGTCAGAGGTGAATATTTTTTGCCGTTTATAAAGGCTTTTTCTTTTTCATACGAATTCGTCTCCTCTCTGCTATTTGCTGTATTTTTCAAACAATTCCTGCGCATACTCGAGCCGCACTTTTTTTCTCTCTTACCATCTGCTTTACTATGGTCTCAAGAATTTCTCCTTTTTTTGCTCCTACCGTGTTGGCTAAGTTGCGGGCGTGAAGAGACATGTGGCCTCTCTGTATGCCCTCTGTGGCCAGCGCTTTCATGGCCGCCATGTTGTTGGCAAGTCCTGCTGCCGCTATGATCTGTCCCAGCTCGGCAGCAGACTTTACGCCCTAAAATCTTTACTGCCGCCTGAGCCGCAGGGTGTATCTTGGTGGCTCCGCCTACCAGTCCCACCGCCATAGGAATCTCTATGGAACCGACCAAGTCTCCATTTTCATCTCTTTTCCCAAGTGGTCAGAGATGTATATCTTCCGTTTCTGGCCGCATAAGAATGGGCCCCCGATTCTATGGCTCTGGTATCGTTTCCGGTGGCGATGACCACTGGGACTATTCCGTTCATCGTTCCCTTTGTTATGGGTTGCGGCCCTGTAAGGATCGGCAGCGGCAAAAGCATATGCGTTCAGCATCTTGTCTACTACTTCAGTTCCGCCGATGTCCTCTTTTTCTTCCACGTAGCTCTCACTCTGACCAGTCTTCTGTCTGCCAGATTGGAAAGTATTCTCAGCTCCACGCTTCCCTCTGTGATCTTTCGATATACGGAGCCACGGCCTCCGCCATGGTGTTCACTGCATTGGCTCCCATGGCGTCGAGAGTATCTACCAGCAGGTGGACGATCACCATAGGGCCTGCCATGGTGTCTATCACTCTAACTTCCACATCTTTTACGCCGCCGCCGAAATTTACCAGTACAGGATCCTTCTCGTTGCATATTCTGATTATCTCATCTTTTCTCTCTAATATGCTGCTGCTCTTGGCGGCGAAAGGGGCGGCCACGCCGAGAACCTGTATCTGAGCGATCATCACATTACCCGACGAAGAGGCTTTGAATCCCCCGAGGGTCTTGCCATCTTTGCTGCGTTGGAGCAGGCAGCCACTACTGACGGTTCCTCTGTGACCATGGGGATTATCACATCTTTTCCGTTTATGACAAAATTTATAGCCACTCCCCATGGGAAGGGCGAATTTTCCTATCACGTTTTCTATCATGTGATCTGCCTTGTCGTCATCCAAAGAATCTGCGGAGCCCAGTATGGCTGTCTCCCTTTTCATCAAGTCCCGCAAACTCTGCTACTTCTCTGAGTCTTTCCTCTGTGGAAAGTTTAAAAAATCCCGAATAACTGCTTGTTTTCATCTCTGTCTCCTCCTTGGTTCATTCCATGGCGGCGGTAAACGAATTCAGCTTTCTTCCCAGTATCCGCTCCATCATCTTCTCTATTTTGTAACATTTCTTCAGGTCTATACCTGTGTCTATTTTCATAGCTTCTGCCATAGAAACAAAATCGCAGGTCTCTACCAGTCCCGTACGTTCTGTCTGGAAATAATATTCTCCCGTACCTTTTACAGGGACGTTATCCACTATATTAGCTACCTGTCCGCCTATGCCCCCCATGGTACAGTCGAAAGAAGCCACGCCCGCCTCCATGGCCGCATAATAGGCGGCAAGACCCATTCCTCTTATATCATGTACGTGGAAAGAGTGCATCTTGGCGTCCGGATACTTTCTCATGACATTTTCAAAATACTCGTACACTTGGTTTGGCGCGGCGATGCCGTCCGGATCCGAATGTTCTATTTCGTCAAAGCCTATATCAAAAGCCCTGTCCACGAATTCATACGCTTTCTCTATAGGTACTTCTCCCTTTATGGGACATCCGAATATAGTGCCTATGTTGGCGAAGACCTTTTAACTCCTATATTATGTAAAACTTTTCACATTCTTTTCAGCCTCGGCAAAGAGTTCTTCGTGGGTTCTGTTCATATTTTTTTCTTTGCATAGGCCTCGCTGGTGGCCAGCTGTCCGCACAGGACTCTGTCGATCTTTGCGCCGGCTTCAAGAGCATCGGCGACTCTCTCGCATGCCCTGGTGTTGAGAGCCAATACCGTATATTCAACGTCTCTCTGTCCGGCAGTCCTTTCAGAACCTCGAGAATATCTCTGAACTGCGGCACGTACTTTATGTGGCTGAAAGTGCCTACTTCAAATCTTCTGAAACCGGCGTCTATGAGTTTACCGGCGATCCACAGCTTGGCGTCCGTGGGAACAAAGATTTCTTCATGCTGCAATCCGTCTCTCAAAGTTACATCCAGAATAGCTATCTTCTTTGGCAACGTATTGTTCACTTCGATTTTTCTCCTATCTAAAATTTTGTAAATATAAACAGCAATATCTGTGCCAAAAAATCATCCCTATTCTTAATGAATCTCCGGATACATTGAAATCACACCGTTTTAAGCCACAAAAAAGCGAAGATATGATATCTTCACTTTTTTCTAATCTTCGTTCAGGTCCACGAAGTGCCATAAACGGCACAAGATTCCCGCTATGATGTCGTGCCATTTTAGGCACATATCAATTATATGCCATTTTGACACTTCTCACCATCTCATCAATCATCTTATCTCCCGATTCTTTTCAAGCCACTCTGCCGCGCAGCTTGCATATATGGCCGCTCCCAGTTTTAAGGCTCTCTCGTCCACTACCATATCGGGGGGCTGTGGAGGGGCTTTCCCTGATCTCCGCCGGTTCCCAGATATATCAACATTCCCGGTACTTTCTCCGTCACATAGCCAAAGTCTTCTGTTCCGGCGGAGCAAGGCACGGTGAGCCGTACCGTCTCCGGTGATTTCCTCTATAAACGGCAGCATTTCTTCGCACAAGTCAAAATCGGTATATGTAGACGGTGTATGAAAATCTGTCAAATCGTAATTGCCTCTCCACATTTTGACCGTATGATCTATTATCTCCGGCACTCGCTTCAGAAGATGGGCCCGTACTTCCTTGTCAAAGGTCCGCACTCCTACGGCGATTTCGGCGGTATCCGGTATGATGTTGGACGCTGTACCGCCTCCCGCCTTGCCTACGGTTAGAGCCACTGTCTGTCTCGGATCGGTCTCTTCCGCTTAGGAGGTTTAGGGCCGTATAGAGTTGATTGGATATGAACAGAGGGTCTATGCAGTCCTGGGGTGTTGAACTATGGCCGCCCTTTGCCCTTTATCTTTACCATGAAGGTGTCCATGGCAGCCGACATTATTCCGGGAGTATAGACCACCTTTCCCACGTCTGTCCTGGCTGTCTATGTGTATGGCGAAAGCCGCGTCTACTGCCGGATTGTCCATTATTCCGGCTTCTGTCATCAGCCTTGCTCCGCAGCCACATTCCTCGCCCGTCTGAAACATCAGTTTCACGGTGCCTTTCAGCTCCGGCTCCATTTCTTTTTAAGAATAGCTGCGGCGCCAAGAAGCATGGCCGTATGGGTATCGTGGCCGCACATGTGGGCTGCTCCCGGTCTTTCAGAAGCAAAATCCACCAGCCCCGCCGCCTCTGTCATGGGCAGAGCGTCCATCTCCGCCCTCAAGCAAAATACAAGGGCTGCCGCTTCCTATGGTTGCCGTTACGCCGGTGGAAAACTTTCATATCCGGATACCCTGCCGCCTGAAAGCTCTTTCTCGTCTTCATATCCACGGGGCCGCCGCAAAGCTGAGAGGCGATACCCATATCGGCGAGGCGCTGTCTCACATAATCGGCGGTATCCGGCAGATAAAATCCCACCTCGGGATTCTTATGTATATGTCTCCTGTCAGCTATTATCTGTTTCTCGTTTCGCAGCGCAGCGTCTAAAAAATTGTTCATTTATTTCTCACCTCATCAAAAGGAATATAGTCGAAGTCAAATCCAAAGTATCTCGGACTGAATACTTCGAGAGCTTCCTCTGTCAGATACTTATCGTGGATAGGCGATACGACTATACTCACGTTCAGTCCGTCTTTGAGGTGTGAGTTTAACACCGGCCGTCCTGTATCCGTATCTATCACTGTTATGAGGTTGGGACTGGTGGCGTAAGGCTTTCCGTTTTTCCACAATATATGATTCTCATTTTTTGAACCATATCTTATACATGTCTCTGCCGGTGTAGATCTGATAAGTTCCCCACCAGTAGCCGTCATGGTCTGATGTCTCAAGGACGGTAAGCTTGCCTTGTGCGACTACAAATCCTCCGGAAGCTGCCGCAGCTGCTTCGGCGGCTTTCCCTCGGAGCTTCGTTCATGGCTTTTTCCCACCTGATAAGCCTTGGATAAAGAACGATGCACGAGAATCTTTCTCACATCGCTTCCCTTTAGCACGTATCCGGCTTCTGCCATCTCTCCGTACGAAGCCTGGCTCATGAACTTACCGATTCTTTTCGGTAGCCAGATCGTTAAAGGTTTTGGTGGTTATGCTGCTGTTTCCCCATGCGTCAAAATATACCACAGGGAGACAAGGCATCTTATATATCTCCGGCAGCCCCATGGTAGCCTCGGGAATCGCCCTGCCGGCAGGGTCGCCATCCAATATGGGAATTCCCATCTTCATCGCCGCCGCTATGCAGCAGGCTCCGTTGGTTCCTCCCGGCTCCGCCACGAATATGCCGTCTACCTTTCTGCCGAGGAACTCCTCCATGTTCCTAACAGCTCCTATCAGGATATCGTCCGGGTCGTATACTCTCTGAGTATAGCCCATCTTCTCTATCTCCGCTAAGGTCTCGGCGTCTTTGGAGCTATGCTCCCCATGAAGAAAGCGCAGCAGTAAGTCTCATCGTCTTTCATGTCGTACGGATCTTTGAGCGCTATATCAAGCCCCCTGGTCAAGACAGCTGTTCAAAGAAGCTCTGCCGATAGCCACGTCTCCTCCGCCTCCTGTGCCGTAAAAGGCGCAGCCTGCAAGGAAAGTCTTCTATATCCTGTTTAGTCTTAAGTCTCAGCTCTTTCATCAGGCCTCTCCTTTCGGTCTTGCCATATGGCACCTGACCATGTGTTTTTCATCGTATTTGATCATGATAGGATCTTCGTCGCGGCATTTTTCCGTAGCGAAAGGACACCGTGTATGGAAGCTGCACCCGGTGGGAAGATTAACAGGACTCGGTATCTCACCCTCCGGACGGCACCTGTTTAGGCTTGTAATTTTCTTCCTCCTCGCTGACTACAGGTATAGACGAGAGGAGCATCTTGGTGTAAGGGTGCTGCGGGTTTTTGAAAAAGCTTTCCGTCGGCGCAATTTCTGCTATTCGTCCCAGATACATTATGGCCACACGGTCAGCCACGTTTCTCATCAGGCTCAAGTCGTGAGTTATGAACAGGTAGGACAGGGACATCTCTTTTTTTTGTAATTTTATAAGAGTGTTTATAATCTTAGCCTGTACAGAAACGTCCAGAGCGCTGGTAGGCTCGTCGAGTACGATGAGAGACGGGTCGGTAGCCAAGGCTCTTGCTATGGCTACCATCTGCTTTTTCTCCGCCTCCCAGGCTGGCGGGATATTTGTACATATAGTCATAAGGAAGTTCTACAATATCCATCAGCCTTTCGATGTACTTTATATAGTCCTTGTCGCCGCACATCTTATGAATTTTAAGGGGCAGCTTCAATATGTCGAATATGGTTCTCTGAGGATTGAGAGAAGTTCCAGGATCCTGAAACACTATCTGTATTTCTTTTTTTTTAAGATCCAAAGGTCTCTTGGCCAGCGGCGCACTGATGTCATGCCCTAAAAAGTTATCTTTCCGTCAGTCATGGTTTCCATTCCCACCACGTTGTAGGCAGTAGTGCTCTTTCCGGAGCCCGACTCCCCTACCAGCCCGAGGGTCTCTCCTCTCGCCAGATCGAAGTCTATACCGTCTATGGCTTTTACGAAAGCGTCGCTCTTTCCTCTTACGGGAAAGTATTTTTTCAATCCCTCGACTCTCAGTATTTCCTCTCCTGCTTTTATATTTTTATCCATGGAATTTCTCCTTATTTAGAATTGCTCTTGCCTTCGTAGAGATAGCACGCTACGTAATGTTCAGGCGCCGCCTCAAACATAGGAGGCTGAGCCTCGTTGCAGCGTCTCGAGGCATAAGGGCAGCGAGGTGCAAATCTGCATCCCTCAGGCGGATCCAAGTAATTAGGTATGTGCCCCGGTATTCCCTCGGCTATTCCTCCTCCGGCCAGCTTAGGTATGCAGCTCATGAGGCCCTTTTGTATAAGGGTGTAGACATTCTTTGAATATCTCTTTCGATGAAGCGGTCTCTACCATGTTGCCTGCATACATGACGTATATCCTGTCGGCCATCTCTCTGGCCACGCCCAACGAGTGAGTAATCAGTATCAACGCGCTCTCTTTCTCTTCTACTCTCTGTCTCAGAGTCTTGAGAACTTGATCTTGTATGGTCACGTCCAGATTGGTGGTAGGCTCGTCGGCCATTACCAAGTCCCTCGGAGTCGCCAGTGACATTGCGATGCAGATTCTCTGTCTCATTCCTCCCGAAAGCTGGAAAGGGTAGCTGTCCATTATTCTTTCCGGGTCCGGCAGGGAAGTTTCTTTTAGGGCGCTTATGGCTTTCTCTTCCTGCACCTTTTTGTCGCCGGCTCCTTCTATACCTGAGTATCTTATGACTTCTTTGAGCTGCTGGCCTATGGTGAACACGGGGTTTAAAGAAGCTATCGGATCTTGAAATATGATAGAGACGTTTTCGGCGCGAACCCTTTTCAGCTCTTTCTGAGGCATGGTCAGCACATCTTTTCCCTTTGAAGTATATTTCTCCCTTATCAATTCTGGCCTGCCTGGCCAGGATCTGGGCTATAGCATTGACTGTAGTGGTCTTTCCGCAGCCGGTCTCGCCCACTATGCTTATTCTCTCCTTTTTTGTTTACGTGAACGTTGACTCCGTTCAGCACGTGAGGATACCCCTTTAAAAGTACGGAAAGAAATGTGCAGATCTTTTACATCGACCACTTTTTCTGTTGTCAGTTTATTTTCCATCTCTTCCTCCCTTACTCTTCGCTGGACAGCATGTCCTTGATTCCGTCTCCCGCCAGGTTGAAGCCCAGCACTATTATCATGATGGCCAGAGCCGGGAATACCGACATCCACCACTGGTCGGGCAAGAAGTTTACTCCGCTTGAAACCATAGCCCCAAGAGAAGACGGAGTAGGCGGCTGTTCTCCCATTCCCACGTAGCTCAGAGTGGCTCCAGCCATGATAGCCCAGCCCATATCCAAAGTCACTTTTTTGTAAGAATAGGCGATAAGGTGTTTGGCAATATCTCTCTGAACAGTATGTGGCTCCTGCCGGCTCCGAGAACCTCCGCAGATCGGATATACGTCTCGTTTCTCGTGGAAACCACTATGCCGTATACCAGCCTCGTATACCAAGGCCACCAGGAAACACTGAGAGCCAACATGGCGTTGGTCATGCTGGGTTCCATTATGGATGAAACGCACATTACCAGTATCAGCGCCGGCAGAGCCAAAAAATACATCTGATACTCTCATTATGAAATTGGATATGAATTTCCCGTTCCAGTATCCTGCTACAAGTCCCAGTATGCCTCCGAAAGGCACAACTATTATCAGACATCCCACGCCCATGGTCAGGGCTCCCTGAATGCGTATATGATTCTGCTGAACATATCTCTTCCTGTAGCGTCAGTTCCCAGCAGATGTTCTGCCGAAGGAGCCTGAAGGGCTTCCTGGAATTTGACTACTGCGCCGATATCCTCCGGATACGGCACTATGAATTTATAAAATACAGCCAGAAGAATGACCAGAACTATTATTGCAAGTCCTACTACAGACATCTTATTCAGAGAAAATTTATACCACGTCTTTTAAATTCCGTCAGTCTGTCCTTGTGAGGCAGTTTGGCGGCATCGACAGAGGAAATGTCTATTTTAGTCTTATCGTTATCCATTTTTTCTCCTCCCCCTTCTACTTTTTTCCTGGAGCCTTACCCGTGGGTCTAAGGCCCTTATCACCAAATCTGCCAGCAGATTAAATATTATCACTATGATTCCCAGTACCATCACTACGGCAGAAACAGCAAAGACGTCTTTGTTGAGCATGGCGGTCAGTCCGTAATTTGAAAGTCCCGGATAGCCGAATATCTGCTCTACGAGAAACGCGCTTCCGAAGATGCCGGCTATATCTAAAGCCATCACTGATATGGTTGAATTCAGAGACGGTTTCAGCAAATATTTATGAAGTACCTTGTTTTCCGGTATGCCGTAAGCTCTTTCCGCATAAGCATACGGCTTATCCAGATTTTCAACCATGCTGGATCTCGTTATACGAGCCGCTTGGCTGATTCCCGCGAAGGACATTACTACCGCCGGCAGGATTAGATGCTTAAGGGCGTCCAGCGCCCCCGCCACGTCGCCCTGCAACAGGAAGTCTATGGTGTACATGCCTGTAACCATGGCCGGCGGGCTTATTCCTGCGCTCAGCCTTCCCGATATAGGCAAGATAGGCAGCATGTATGCGAACAGCAGCATGGCGAACACGGCCCATAAGAATGCCGGAGCGCATATGCCGAAATACGACAGAGTCCTGATGATACCGTCAAGCCATTTTTCCTGAATACTTGGTGGACACTACGCCCAGAAGTATGCCGAATACTATAATCAGTACCGCCGTAATCAATGCCAGCTCCAGCGTTGCCGGCAGATAAGATTTGATGTCGTCCAGCACAGGTCTCTTGGTCACTATGGATTCTCCGAAATCACCCCTCGAGTATGCCGGCGATCCAGTGCCCGTACTGTACTATGTATGAATCGTTTAAGTGCATTTCTTCCCTCAGCGCCTCTACCGCTTCTTCCGGCGCCCTCGGACCCAGAGCCATTCTGGCCGTATTGCCCGGCATGATCCGGACGATAACGAAAATCAGAATGGACAGTCCAACCAGTACGAGGAAGTACGCCAGGATGCGCTTGAGCACCGTCAGTACTTTTGTTTTCATCTTTTTTGTTCCTCTTCTCTTAAAGTCGGCGAATATCATCTTCGGTTTCTATAGTCTGAAATCCATGAAATACATCTGATAGCCCGCAGGGTAGATAGAATCTGTTCCGCTTTCATAGTCGTCTGCCACAGGCATCTTTTCTATGTAATCCGAGCGATATACGAAGCTGGCGGCCAGATCCGACGCCCAGATGGTAGGGACACAGATCTACCAGTTTTCTTGAGATCTCTTTTTATATTTTTCATTTCTGAGTCTTCATCTACCGTAGCCATCGCTTCTTCTATCAGCTTATCTATCTCGCTGTCTTGCAGCCATTCCATCTGCTCCCATGTTCCGCAGGAGGAAGAATGGTATCTCGGCTTCAATGCAGGACCTCCGTCGGCGTAAGCAGGGTTAAAGCTTACGAAAGACGCGTTAGAGTACTCTCTACCGTCGAAGCGTCGGTCATCATGGTGGCGAAAGGTTTACCCTGTGATCTCCACAGTAACTCCAAGCTGGCTCATGCCGGCCTGCATCAGAAGAGCCAGTTTTTCCTGCTGCTCTCCTCCCTCTGTACAGTAAGAAAGGTTGACCTTCATCTCGCCGCTGACCAGCTGATCGTAATAAGGTGACTGCTTCAGTTCTTCCATAGCTTTGTCGATATCGTACTTGTACGGATTTTCATCTTCCGATAATGCGGAGGCCATACCTGAGATTATAGGGCCTGTAGGCTTTATGCTTCCTACATATATGTCATTGTTTACAGTGTCGTAATCGAGAGCGTATGCCATAGCTCTGCGAAATGTACGTCGTCTGTAGGAGCCAGCTGAGTATTAAGAGAGATGTTGAAGTTTCCTCCATTGAGCACTCTCACCAGCGAAGCGCCTCCCTTTTCTACCATTGAATCCAGAGTCTCAGGAGTCTGCGCAGTGTCGGTAACGTCAAGTTCGCCTCTTGAAACCATGGTCTTCATGGTAGAAGTGACTACTCCTCCAAGAAGCTTTGCCTCCTTAGGTGCGTTCTCATCTATTTCTCTCCAGTAGTTATCGCTCTGTTCCATAAGTACATATTCTTCGGTGCGCATTTCTTTTGATTTTATAAGGACCGGAACCTGCGTCGTTTGTAGTGAGCCAGGCTTTTCCATAATCGCCGAATTCTCCGTAAGAGCCGCTGGGGTCTATATTCTCTTTTACCAGAGCGCTGTCAAGTATATAGAGTCTTGTCAACGCCGTAGGGAAAGTTCCCGAAGGTTCGTTCAAAGTGAATTTTACGGTATGTTCATCTAACACTTCTGTGGACGAAACGACGCCGTGGTACAAATACGCAAGCCCTTCTCCCATGGCCAGCATCCTGTCCATAGTGAACTTGACGTCTTCTGCGGTAAGCTTGTTGCCGCTGTGGAACAGTACGTCATCTCTCAGATAGAAGGTATATACCTTTCCTTCGCTGTCAGATTCCCAGCTCTCGGCTACCAGCGGGCTTATGGTTCCGTCATTGTTGGGGAAAGTAAGGCTGTCGTACATATTCACTGCCGCCATCATGTCAGCATCCTTGCTGGCAACGCCGGGATCGACGTATACCGGCCAGTCGATGTTTACTACGACTTGTCCTTCCTGATGTTCAGACGCTGTCTCTTTCTTTCCGCAGGCCGCCATCGACAATATAAGTGTCAGTATCAGTGCGCACGCTGCGGTTTTTTTGAACATGCTTTTCATAAGTGTTCTCCTCTCATTTTCACTTAGGATTCTTTTATAGCTCCGTCACCTTACAGGTTTACGGTAACTAACGTCATTGTCTTGAATATACTTTTCTCCGTCTATATAAGTCTCTTCGACAAATATCTGTCCTATATCCTCTTGTCTGTATCACAGTACTGTTATGATACCGGCGTCTCCGTCGACTTCCACTTCGGCCTCCTGCGGTATGGCCATAAGTTCTTCCTTGCTTATACCGTCTATCATCGGTATATCTACGTCGTAGAAGGTCTTTGCCATGACTCCGCCTCCGGCGGTGATGGTCTCTATATTGCAGTTTACTATGGCGCAAAGGGGCGCAGCCCGTTCTGGCAAGCTCCAGAATTATTGCGGCTCCTACGGTGGAACCTCTTCCCTCAGGGTATATAAACACCTTGCCTTTGATGCTTTCTCCGTATAATTCGTGCCACTTGTCTATTACTACTCCCGTTTTTCGGATTTACTCCTCCGAAAAATCCGAAACGGCCTTTCTGATACTACAGCCCGACCGCAGGCCTTACCGCCTACGATTCCTTTTCCCTGAATCTTCTTCATTGCCTCCTCCTTACTTAAAAATCTCAAGCTTGCCTGATACGGCTGATTCTACACATTCTTCCACACTGGCGAATATCATCTCCGTACCACATTCGGCAGGGCCGTAATACGAGCACTTGCCTGAGTCGGTCATCATAGTCCTGAATCCCCAATCCTTTACGGGAGATATGATCATACAAGTCTCTGCTCGTATAACTACTCTTAGCTTCTCAAGGTCTTGCCTTATGCCCATCTTCTCCGCCAGTCTCAGGGCATATGAGTTGGCATAGATCCAGAATGCGGTGTCATGGTTTATCTCTCTTCCCGCCAGGAGTTTATGAACTCTGACTATTTCGTTTATAGTGTAATGAGGACATCCCAGAGCCACAAAATCCACTTTGTCTGTGGTGTTGCTGCACATGGCCTTTCTCGTGTTTCTTATATCTTCTTCTGTAACATCTATAGTCTCCTCCGGCTCATGTGCATGAGGGCTACCGAGCCGGCAGCAGCAGCGGCTCCGCAGAAATTCTTAAGATCTTCGCTGTTAGGGGCTTCCTTTCATGCCGTCTACTACGCCTATCCTCGCTCCCAGCTTCTGTCCCAAAAGGTATCCCAACGCCGGATACTCCCAAGTTTCGAGAGGTCTATCTATGTGAAGATTTATCAGCACCTGTCCTTTTCTGTTCTCATCCAGGTGAAGGCCTGTGTAAGGCGCTCTTCCGACTATGCCGCAGAAAATATCTACTATGGCAGTCTGTCTGTTAGTCCTTGCGCCGCACGCAGTGTTTGCATAAGTTACTGCGGAGCTTTCTGACCAGGCCAGGTGTTCTCCCCATCCTCGGAGCCGTGAATCCGTAATAAGGCGTACAGGTCCAATTCGGTATCACGCCCATCTTCATCACCGCATCCTCAAGCCTCATCTGCTTGTTGTCTGGCATAATGTTCCGGAGTCTTGGCTCCTCTCCAGTCTTCCGCGTCCATTCCGTAAGGGTCTATGGTGACGGAACGCAGAAGCGTCCTCCCATTTGGGCAATTTTTCGGCAGTCTACTCCTGCGTCGAAGGCGCTCTTATAAGCGTGAAGCACAAGGTGTACATTTTTGATAGGCACAAACTTTTCGGCTCCGTTGATTTCTCCGATTTTCACCAGAGTCTCCATGGCCAGCTTTGCCGCTTCTCCTCTCGCCCCTGCCAGTATGTCTTTTTCTTCAGCAGTCAAATACATGTTTTCACTTCCCTTCAGTATATTTTTCAAATAATTCCTGCGCATATTCGATGCGCACTTTTTTTTTCTCTCACCATCTGTTTAACTATTATCTCCAGAACTTCTCCCTTTGCTCCCACTGTATTGGCAAGATTGCGGGCATGAAGAGACATATGCCCTCTCTGTATACCTTCGGTGGCCAGCGCTTTCATTGCGGCCAGATTATTGGCAAGTCCCGCGCATGCTATGATCTGTCCCAGCTCAGCCGCCGTATCTATCCCAAGATCTTTACTGCCGTCTTAGCTGCGGGATGTATCTTCGTAGCTCCGCCTACCAGTCCCACCGCCATGGGCATCTCGATGGATCCTACGAGATCTCCGTTCTCATCCTTTTCCCACGTCGTCAAGAAGTATACCTGCCTTTTCTCGCAGCATAGGAGTGAGCTCCGGATTCTATGGCTCTCGTATCGTTTCCCGTGGCTATGACTACCGGCACGATTCCGTTCATAATTCCTTTATTGTGGGTGGCGGCTCTGTAAGGATCTGCCTCTGCAAAGGCATAGGCGTTTAGAATCTTATCTACTACTTCCTGTCCTCCTATGTCTTCTTTCTTCCATACTGCTCTTTGCTCTCACAAGTCTGTGGTCTGCAAGGTTTGAAAGAATCCGAAGTTCTACGCTTCCGCCCGTGATCTCTTCTATGTAAGGAGCTACAGCCTCTGCCATGGTGTTCACGGCATTAGCACCCATGGCGTCTCCCGTATCTATTAGCAGATGTACTATCACCATGGTTCCTTCTAAAGTCTCTATGATCCTGACTTCTACATCTTTTACTCCTCCTCCCATCTTCACCAGCACCGGATCTTTTTCGTTGCAGATTCTGATGATCTCACCCTTTTTTTCCAGTATCATGCTTTTAGAAGCCGACGGAGTCGGTACCCCCCA
>VOFF01000616.1_pt1 | contig 30000 bp, 36 predicted proteins | sample 5384061 | NCBI WGS metagenome assembly VOFF01 (sample SAMN12384725, study PRJNA508395) | human gut metagenome | isolation source: healthy gut E | host: Homo sapiens
TTATCGAGGCGCTGCTGTTCAGCCTGATTCGCGTAAACCTGTCCCTGCCGGGCATCGCAGGTATCATCCTGTCCATCGGTATGGCGGTTGACGCAAACGTCATTATCTTCGAGCGCATCAAGGAGGAAATGGCTGCCGGCAAGACCGTCAAGAGCGCCATTGACTCCGGCTTCAAGCGTGCATTCACCGCAATTCTGGACTCCAACATCACCACCCTGATCGCGTGCGGCGTGCTGTTCTTCCTCGGCACCGGCACGATCGTCGGCTTCGCTACCACGCTGGGCATCGGTGTTATCGTGTCCATGTTCACCGCGCTGACCATCACGCACTTCCTGCTCAACCGCATGGTTGATTTCCACATCCGCAACCCGAAGGCTTACGGTCTGCGTGAGCGCAAGGAAGAGAAGAAGCATTTCCCGATCCTCAAGAACTTCAAGATCTTTGGCGGTATCTCTGTCGTACTGGTCGCTACCGGCCTTGTCGCGCTGATCCTGCTGCCGTTCGGCAAGAACCTGTTCAACCTGAGCATCGACTTTGCCGGCGGTACCGAGATGGAGTTCAACATGCATACCGCAGTTACGCAGGATATCCAGACCGAGGTCAGCGATCTGTTCAAGGACGCAACCGGTGTGGACGCATCCTCTGTAACCTCCTCCGGTGACGGCAACGAGGACGTGCTGATCCGCTCCACCTCCATCGATTCCGAGCAGCGTGCTGCCGTGATCGACAAGATGCTGGAGAAGTACAGCCTTGCTGATACCGATATCCTCAACAACAACGACGTATCCGCTTCTGTCGGCAGCGACCTGCAGCGTTCGGCATTCATCTGCTCGATCCTTGCAATCCTGCTGATGCTGGTGTACATCACCTTCCGCTTCGAGCTGACCAGTGGTCTGGCTGCGATCTGCTGCCTGGTTCACGACCTGCTCGTTCTGAGCGTTTGCTGCAGATTCCGCTCGACAGCAACTTCATTGCTGCTGCACTGACCATCCTCGGCTACTCCATCAACGCGTCCATCATCGTATTCGACCGCGTTCGTGAGAACCTGCGCACCGCGCGCAAGGAGCCGTTTGAGGTCATCGGCGAGAAGAGTATCTGGCAGACCATGGGCCGTACCATCAACACCACGCTTACCACGCTGTTCACCATCGGCATGGTATACATCCTCGGTGTTCCGTCGCTCAAGCAGTTCACCCTGCCGCTGATCGTCGGTATCTTGGCTGGCGGCTGGTCGTCCGTTATGCTGTCTACCGGTCTGTGGGGCTTCTTCCGTAAGAAGTTCCGCCGCCGCCGCAAGATCTAACGACTATCGAAAAGGCACCCGTTCGGGTGCCTTTTTTTGCGTCCGTTTCTCGGCGCAGGGGGAGCGGGGAACACGAACCCGCCTGCGGCAGTTCGAGTGCCCCGGTCAGCCAGTGCAGAAAGAAGCCGCCCGGAGGGCAGGGCAGGAAAAGGTACCGCTTTATCACAATAAAAATTGACTTAACAGCACCCCACGTAGTATAATAACAGCAGACAGATAACAAACCACGCGCGTGAAGCGGTGTTCACAAGGGGGAAGTACGATGAAGTGCCCATTTTGCAGCTTTGAAGACAGCAAGGTCGTGGACTCCCGTCCGACGGACGAGGGGGTACCAGCATCCGCCGCCGACGTGAATGTCTCCACTGCGGAAAACGCTTTACCACCTACGAGACGGTGGAGCGCATGCCGCTTATGCTGATCAAGCGCGATGGCACCCGGCAGGCGTACGACCGCCAGAAGCTGCTCAACGGTCTGGTGAAGGCGTGCGAGAAACGCCCGGTTTCGCTCATGCAGCTCGAGCAGATCGTGGATAATGTGGAGCAGAAGCTGTTCGGCTCTCTCGAAAGCGAGGTCTCCAGCAAGGTCATCGGTGAGCTTGTCATGGAGCAGCTGCGTAAGGTTGATGAGGTCGCGTATGTGCGGTTTGCCTCGGTCTACCGCCAGTTTAAGGACATCAACACCTTTATGGAAGAGCTGAACACGCTCCTCAAAGATAAATAATTCGGCGGGTATGGCGCAGGCTGTACCCGTTTTTTTCATATCGAAAGGAAGATGGATTTATGGACGAACGGCTGCAGAAACAGCTGAATTTCATTCTCGAGATCGACAAGGAGAAGAACATTTTCCGGCAGACGCATCTCCGGCCACGGCCGCCGCGAGAACGACGCCGAGCACGCATGGCACATGGCTGTCATGGCGTACCTGCTGCAGGAATATTCCAACGAGCCGGTGGATGTGGCGCGCGTCATGCTCATGTGCCTGCTGCACGATGTGGTGGAGATTGACGCAGGCGACACCTACGCCTACGACGCCGACGGCCTGAAGACGCAGAAGGCGCGCGAGGACGCGGCAAAGCAGCGTATTTATTCGCTCCTGCCGGACGACCAGAAACGCGGGCTGATGGCTGTTTTTGACGAATTTGAGGCCGACGAGACCGCCGAGGCGCACTTTTGCCCACGCGATGGACAATCTGCAGCCGCTCCTGCTCAACAACAGCAACGGCGGCAGCGACTGGGCCGACCACGATGTGACCGCCAAGCAGGTCTACGGCCGCCAGAGCCGCACGGAGAAAGGCTCGGCGTACCTGTATGAGCTGACAGACAAAATCCTGCAGGCGAATATCAAAAAGGGTGCGCTCAAAGAGAAATAAAAAATAAGAAGAATTTTCGACCGAGTTGACCATTCGTGGTCAATTTTCGCCGCCGAACGGCGTATGGGTGCAGGCACTTATGCGAAGCAAGGAGGTGAAAACGTGTCAGCTGAGATCATCATTGCGGGACTGAGCCTGCTGGGGACGCTGGCGGGCACGGCCGGCGGCATTATCGTCTCCGGCAAGCTGGTCAATTACCGCATCGAGCAGCTTGAAAAGAAGGTCGAAAAGCACAATAACCTCATCACCCGAACCTTCAGGCTGGAGCAGGCAGTCGCGCTGCTGGACGAGCGTGTCCGCGTGGCTAACCACCGCATCAGTGATTTGGAAAAGGAGGAAGTCGAGTGAACTGGAAGGTGCGGCTTAGAAATCCGGTATTCTGGGTGCAGATTGTTGTGAGTGCGTTCGCCGCGGTGCTGGCGTATGCCGGTCTGACCGCCGCTGACCTCACCACCTGGGAGAGCGTCGGTGCGCTGCTCTGCAATGCGGTACGCAATCCGTATTGCCTGTTCCTTGTGCTGTCGAGCGTGTGGAACGCCGTCAATGACCCGACAACTAAAGGGTGTTGCGGACAGCGAACGGGCAAGAAGTTATGATACGCCAAGCAGGTAAAGGAAAATCCCTCTCGGAAACGAGAGGGATTTTTCGTTGTGCAGAATGGAAAATTGAGAATGGAAAATGGAAAATGAATGGATAGTGCAGGTTGGTATGAAAGCCGGTGCATACCGTAAACAAAGGACGCGCAATGCGTGTCCAAATTCCAACAAATTTGCACAATATAAATGAAAAAATGGAGAATGCTCCATCTAAGGTTCATTCTCCATTCTCCATTTTCAATTCTCAATTATTTAGAGGATTTCTTTCAATGCTGCAATCAGCTTATCCATCTGCTCATCTGTGCCGACGGTGATACGCAGGTAATTATCAATGCGCGGCAGCTTGAAATAGCGGATAAAGATACCCCTTTTCGCGCAGGGCGGCGAAGATATCCGGCGCTTTCTTTGTTCGGATGGGTGACAAACAGGAAGTTTGTCAGCGACGGCAGCACGGTAAAGCCGAGCGTCCGCAGCGCCTCCGCCGAGCGGTCACGGGTGGTGCTGACCTTGCGGCAGGTCTGCTGGAAATAATCCTCGTCGCGGATGGATGCTTCACCGACAGCGAGTGCGATGGCGTCCATCGTGTAGGAATTATACGAGTTTTTTAACCGCTTCGAGCGTGGAAATCAGCGTCTCTCGAGCCGAGCGCGTAGCCGAGCGCATGCCCGCGAGCGAGCGCGACTTGCTGGTCGTCTGCACGATGAGCAGGTTTTCGTACTTGCCGAGCAGCGGAACCGCGCTCTGCGCGCCGAAATCCACATACGCCTCGTCGATGATGACAACGCAGTCCTGATTGTGCTGCAGCAGGTCCTCGAGGAACTCGAGCGTTACGCCGCGGCCGGTCGGCGCGTTCGGGTTCGGCAGGACGATACCGCCGTTCGGCTTGTCGTAATCGCGCACATTGACGCAGAAATCCTCGTCGAGCGGCATGTTTTCGTACGGAATGCGGAACAGATCGCACCAGACCGGATAGAACGAGTAGGTGATGTCCGGATAGAGAATGGGCTTGTCCGAGCAGAAGAACGACTGGAACGCCAGCGCGAGCACATCATCCGAGCCGTTGCCGAGGAATAACTGCGACGGCTGCAGGTCAAACCGCTCTGCCATAGCGGTTTTGAGTGCTTTCGCGTTCGCATCCGGGTAAATCGCGAGTTTTGCGGCGTCAAACGTGCGCAGAACCTCGGTCACGCCCGGAGCAGGCGGGTACGGGTTCTCGTTGGCGTTCAGCTTGATGATGTTGTCGGTTTTCGGCTGCTCGCCCGGCACATACGGGTCGATCTTGCGCAGCTTATCGAGAAAAGGCTTGTCCATGGGGAGACCTCCTGTGTTCGTTTTTCTTTGATGGGGATAGTTTATCATAATAAAGCGATAAAGTCAAGAGGGTTTGTCGATAACTGCGAGATGTGGTATAATCCTTATAATAGAGTGGAGAGTGGAGATTGAAGAGTGGAGAGAACGTGAGATACGGCGGGTTCCGTGTTCTCGGTGAGTAAATCTTCACTCTTCACTCCTCACTCTCCACTCTGATAGACATTAAACGACTAATGAAGGGTTAAATTATGTACCAACCTTTAGCAGACAAAATCCGTCCGAAGACATTGGACGATGTGGTCGGGCAGCGGCATTTACTGGGCGAAAACGGCCTTTTTGCGCCGCGTCATTGAAAGCGGCAGCATCCCGAACCTGATATTTTACGGGCCGTCCGGCGTGGGCAAGACCACGGTCGCGTCCATCATCGCGCAGCAGACCGACCGCAAGTTATACCACTTAAACGCCACCACGGCGGGCATTGCCGACATCAAGGCGATCATTGACGAGCTGGACACCTTCCTTGCGCCGAACGGTGCGCTTGTGTACCCTCGATGAGATCCAGTATTTCAACAAAAAGCAGCAGCAGAGCCTGCTGGAGTTCATCGAAACCGGCAAGATCACGCTCATCGCATCGACGACGGAAAACCCGTATTTTTACATCTACAACGCGATTTTAAGCCGCTGCACGGTATTCGAGTTCAAGCCGGTCGAGGCTGCCGATATGCGCCGGGCAGTGGAACGTGCGTTGAAACTTGCGATGGGCGAGGACGCAAAGCCGGTCGAGGACGGCGTGGCGGATTACATCGCGCAGGCGGTCGGCGGCGACGTGCGAAAGGCGCTCGGCGCGGTCGAGCTGCTCGTCTCCGGTGCGGGGGCGGACGGCATCACGCTCGCGGACGCGCAGCAGGCGGCGCAGCGCTCGAATATGCGCTACGACCGCGACGGTGACAGCCATTATGACATCCTCTCGGCGCTGCAGAAGTCCATGCGCGGCTCCGACCCGGACGCGGCGCTGCATTATCTCGCGCGGCTGCTCGAGGCAGGCGATATGATCTCCGCGGCGCGGCGCATGCTCGTTATTGCGAGTGAGGATATCGGTTTGGCGTACCCGCAGTGCGCCGCCATCGTCAAGGCGTGCGTGGACAGCGCGTTCCAGCTGGGATTGCCCGAGGCGCGGATTCCGCTCGCGGAGGCGATCATCTTGATGGCGACCGCGCCCAAGTCCAACAGTGCCATCAATGGCATTGATGCCGCCATTGCCGACATTCGGGCGGGCAGGGCAGGCGATATTCCGGCGCACCTTAAGGATGCGCATTACGGCGGCGCAAAGAAATTAGGCCGCGGACTGACGTATCAGTATCCGCATATGTATCCGAATCACTGGGTGCAGCAGGAGTATCTGCCCGAGGAGCTGCGCGGCGCACAATACTACGAATACGGCCCGAATAAGACCGAACAGGCCGCGAAAGCGTACTGGAATAAGGTCAAGGGCTCGAAATAATTGAGAATTGAAAATGGAGAATGGAGAATGAATGTAGATTTTCCATTCTCCATTTTTCATTTGCGTTGATTGCCTTTGGTACGTTTTTCGTAGGGCGCGACAAGGTGAATTGCCCTGCAGGGCAAGAGATGGTCCTCTGGAGGACGACCTCGGCGCGCCGCATAAACCGTCTGCACACCGTCACGAACGGCGCGCCGAGTCGTCGCGCCCTACGGTAAGGGTTATCCAAATATAGTTTTAACAATTTTTTTATCGCACCCAACCGGCGTATAGGTCCATTCATCAATGTGTCCTTCGGTGATGAAATACCGTGGCGGTGTCGGTGCGTCATACGGCGCGAGAACATCGATGACGGTCAGCTTTTTACCTTCATCCGCTGCGGCAGGATGGACTTGATGTACACGGATACCGCCATGCCGGGCCGCAGGTCTGCGCGCGGCTCCGCGAGGCCGGACAGGTTGGGCGTAAGCTCGATGAACACGCCGTACGGCTCGATGGAACGGACAACGCCGCGCACGGTCTCACCGACGGAGAACAGCGCCGCGTTCTGCGCCCAGGTGCCCAGCAGCTCGCGGTGGGTGAGCGAAATGCGCCGGTTTTCCGGCTCCACGGTGCGGACAGCCGCCAGGATGGACTGCCCGACGGTCAATCGGTCGCCCGGGTGGCAGATGCGCGACACGGACAGATTTTCGATGCCGATGAGCGACGGCACGCCGCAGCCTGCGTCCACGAACGCGCCGAACGGCTCCAGATGCGTCACACGCGCCGGAATCACGTCACCCGGACGGAGGAATCGAGCAGCCGGTCCTGCGCCTTCTGCTGAACGATGGTGCGCGACAGCCACGCTGTGGGCGGGTCCGTGCTCTCGTCGATATCGGTGACGACGAAGCAGGTGGGCTTGCCTACACGCGACAGGATGGCAATCTCGCGCGTGTCGCCCTCCGCCACGCCGAGTGCGCAGGACACGCGCGGCAGGATGCCCTGCGCGATGCCGAGGTCGAACAGCAGGTCGTGCGCGGCGGTGCACCGCTGTGCGACGGCTTCCAGAATGCGTCCCTCGTCCTGCGCCTGCCGCAGTGCGCCGAGCGTTGAAAATGCCTGCCGAACCGCAGGCTGTACCATGTAGCTGCCCTCAGGCAGATAGGATTCGCTTGTTTTCATATGCAGCCGAGCCTCCTTTGGGGTCTGCCTTACTATATGTGCAGGCAGGGGCAGAGTAGCACCAAATTTCGCAAAAGTGCATAGTCTGTAAACAGAAATTATGGATAAGGGGCTGATTGGATGGCAGATTCGGCAAATATTTCGCTGTCGGCGCTGCGGGACGGACAGCAGGCGCGGGTCGCGGTGCTGCACCTCAGCGGCGGCATGCGGCGGCGCGTGCAGGATTTAGGGTTAGTGCCGGGCACGCGCGTAACCTGTGTGCGGCGTGCGCTCTCTCGGGCGACCCGATCGCGTACCGGATACGCGGCGCGGTGGTTGCCCTGCGTAAATGCGATGCCGCTCAAATCGAGGTGCAGCCATGAGGCGCACCGTGGCGCTGGCGGGCAACCCGAACGTCGGCAAATCGACCGTGTTCAACGCCCTGACCGGCAGCCGTCAGCACACCGGCAACTGGAGCGGAAAAACAGTCGCGTGCGCCGAGGGGCCAGGCTGCGCGGCGGCGGTCTGACGCTGACAGACCTGCCGGGTACTTATTCGCTGAGGGCGCACTCGGAGGAGGAGCGTGCCGCGCGGGAATTTCTGGTTTCGGGTCAGGCGTGCGCGGTGGTGCTCGTGACGGACGCGGGCTGTCTGGAGCGCAGCCTCATCCTCGCTTTGCAGGTACTGGAGGTACAGAAAAACGCCATTCTATGCCTGAATCTCATGGATGAAGCCGCGAAAAAAGGGCATTGAGATTGATGTTGCCGCGCTCGAGCGGGAGCTTGGCATACCGGTGATACCGTGCGCCGCACGGCAGGGAAAGGGTCTGCACGAGCTCGAAGCCGCGATACGCCGAGCGGCGGCAGGCGAAAATGAAACGCACCCGACCGCCATCCGCTATCCGGCGATGGACGAGGATTTGACGGAGGAACAGAGGGACGATATTGCAACCGCAGCGGCGGCACTCCGCGCGGAGGAGATCGCGCTGACGTGCGTCAGACAGCCGGAATGCGCCTGTGCGCGGGATGACCGAGCGGACGATGTGATCCTCAGCCGGAGGTTCGGCGTGCCGCTCATGCTTTTGCTGCTCGCAGGCGTGTTTTACATCACTCTATTCGGCGCAAACATGCCGAGCGAGTGGCTGAGCACGCATCTTCTGGCACTCGGCACGCCGTTAGCGGGTGCGCTTGCGAAGCTGGGACTGCCGCCGTTTGTCGTCTCGATGCTGACCGACGGACTGTGGCGCGTGCTGGCAACTGTGGTCTCTGCCATGCTGCCGCCGATGGCGATTTTCTTCCCGCTGTTCACGCTGCTCGAGGACGCAGGCTACCTGCCGCGCGTGGCGTTTCAGCTTGACCACGCCTTCCAGTGCGCGAGAGCGAGCGGCAAGCAGAGTCTGACCATGTGCATGGGCTTCGGGTGCAACGCCTGCGGCGTGACAGGCTGCCGCATCATCGACTCGCCGCGGGAGCGGCTGATCGCCATCCTCACCAACAGCTTTTTGCGCCGTGCAACGGACGGTTTCCGCTGCTTATTTTCCTGTGCTCGGTGTTCTTCGCGGGCAGCGCGGCAGGCGGCGCGCTGCTGCTGACCGGCGTCATCGCGGCAAGTGTGGGCTTGACGCTGCTTGTGTCGCGCATTCTCTCGGCAACGGTTTTTGCGCGGAGAGGCGGTGGCGTTTGCGCTCGAGCTGCCGCCGTACCCATGCCGCAGGTTGGGCGCGTTATCGTGCGCAGCGTGCGCGACCGGACGCTGTTCGTCCTTGCGAGAGCCGCCGCCGTGGCGGCTCCGGCGGGCGTGCTCATCTGGATTCTTGCCAATGTGCAGATAGGGAATACAGCTATTCTGTCGCACATCACGGCATTTTTAGACCCGGCAGCGCGGGTGTTCGGGATAGACGGCGTGATACTGCTTGCGTTTATCCTCGGCTTTCCGGCGAATGAACTGGTCATGCCGCTCATCGTGATGGGCTACCTTTCATCCGGCACGATCGCCTCCGGCGTGGACTTTGCTTCCTTCCGCGCGCTGCTGCTGGCAAACGGCTGGACGGTGCAGACCGCGCTCTGCACACTGGTGCTCACCGTGGCGCACGCGCCGTGCTCGACGACCTGCCTTACCATCCTGCGGGAGACGCGCAGCGCAAAGTGGACACTGGCGGCGGTGCTGATTCCTGCGGGAATCGGGCTTGCCCTTTGCATATTGATACACAGCATGTTTACACCGACAGGCTGAAAAGCAGGCAGAAAGTGCGTTTTTTTTTTTTTTTTTAGGGTAAACCGTATAAAAAGTTAAAAAATCTGCATTTCCGAAACAAAACAGCTTGCACAAACCGGTAAAGAATGTTATCATACTAATGGATTTTTTAGCACTATCCCTGCCGGTTTTCTGCCCTGCAGACCTCGGCTTTTTATGCATGCAGATGCATGCAGGAACACAATTTGTTTTATGCGGCCTGTGATCAATCAATCACGGCATCTATTGCTTGACCGGCAGGAGGTTTTAGCACGAATGAAAGAGAAAAGCACGATTTTGATCGTAGATGATTCCGAACTGAATCGCACGGTCTTAGCCGATATTCTGGGTGACGAATACAATTTTATCGAGGCGGAAAACGGCGCCCGCGCAATCGAGCTGCTGCGGACGCACACCGATATCGACCTTATCCTGCTGGATATGGTCATGCCGGAGATGAACGGCTTTGACGTACTGACCGCGATGAACAACAACCGCCAGATCGAGGATATCCCGGTGGTGATGATCTCGGCGGAGAACGGCATCGAGCACATCGAGCGCGCGTATGACCTCGGCGTTACCGACTATATCAGCCGCCCGTTCGACTGCATGGTCGTGCGCCGCCGCGTGGTCAACGCGCTGATACTGGCCGCCAAGCAGAAGCGGCTGATGCGGCTTGCCGCCGAGCAGATTTACGAAAAAGAAAAAGATCAGCGACCTGATGATCAATATCTTCAGCCATATTGTCGAGTTCCGCAACGGCGAGAGCGGCCCGCATGTGCTGCACATCCGCACCATTACCGAGGTGCTGCTGAACCGTCTGGTGCAGAAGACCGACCGCTATTCGCTGACGCAGGAGGATATTCAGCTGATCTCGAGTGCGTCCGCGCTGCACGATATCGGCAAGGTCAGTATTCCGGATGAGATCATCAACAAGCCCGGCAAGCTGACAAAGGAAGAGTTTGAGATCATGAAGTCGCACACGACGGTCGGCGCGGATATCCTGCACGACCTGCCGTTCTCGAATGAGGAGCCGCTGCTCAAGACCGCGTATGAGATCGCGCGCTGGCATCACGAGCGCTACGACGGCCGCGGCTATCCGGACGGCCTGACCGGCGAGGAGATCCCGATCGCGGCGCAGGTCGTTTCGGTTGCCGATGTGTACGACGCGCTGACAAGCGTGCGCTGCTACAAGTCCGCGTATGACCACGAGACCGCCCTGCGGATGATCGTAAACGGCGAGTGCGGCACGTTCAATCCGCTGCTGCTCGATTGCCTGCTTGATGCGTCGCTGCAGATCAGGGGAGCGTCTGCTCGAGGCGAACGAGGGATATACGCACAGCACGGCGCGCACGCAGCAGCTTTCGACCGAAATGCTGCTCAAGCAGGCGACGCCGCAGGTCGGGCGTTCGATTCAGGCGCTCGAGACCGAGCGCATCAAGACCGAGTTCTTTGCCAAGCAGTCCTGCGGCATTCAGTTCGACTATGACGCGGCAACGCGCACCATCTCTGTGACGGACCACACGGATACGCTGCCGTTTGCCAGCCGCCTGTATGATGCGGCGGATACGGAAAAAATTCACGATATTCAGCAAGGATGACCTGAACCGCCTGGAAAACGCGCTGTATACCACCACGCGGGATGCTCCGGATGTCAGCATGCCGATCACCCTGCGGTTTCCGGAGGTCGGCTGGGAACACGAGTACATGCTCACGGCTCGTGCGCTCTGGTCGAGTGACGCCAAGCCGCGGTATCTCGGCGCTGTCGGTCAGTTCCGCGAGCTGCAGACCGATATCATGCTGCCGGAGATGGAGCTGCCGGATTCCGGCGCTGTCACCGGCAGGCAGCTTGCGGATTCAATGCAGGGCATGAGCCGCATTTTTGATGTGGTGCGGCTGGTTGATCCGAAAAAGGGGCGAAATCCTGCAGCTGAATGCGGACGGCACGTTCTCGGATCCTGCCGTGCTTTCCGGTGTGTAACCACGGAAAGCGATGCAGCAGATGCATTTCCCGCCGCTGCATGGAGGAAAAAGACGCGCATGAGCAAGCTGGAGCTTACCGACGAGTGCGCGTATCAGCTGATTTCGCGCTATCTGGTCGTGGACGGACGTGAGTGCGTGCTCGAGCTGGGCAGCAGGCTCAGCGACAGCGTTTGGGTGACGAGCGGCGGACGGCAGTTCCGGCTGGATGCCTCGCACGGAGAGGGATTTTTATCTGGACCCGGTGACGGGGCGCGTACGGGCGCCGCTACCTCGAGGACCAGCAGCAGCCCGAGCTGGAAAAAGGCGGAGGCACTGGCGGTGATCGACATTGACCACTTTAAGGAGATCAACGACGAATACGGCCACCTTGCGGGCGACGCGGTGCTGCGGCACGTTGCGAACGTCATTCTCTCGCGCGTCAACACAGCGGACACACTCGTCCGCTACGGCGGCGATGAATTTGTGCTGCTGCTGTCGCATATCCCGCCGGAGAAATTCCGTTCGATACTCGAACGCATTCGGGGAGCCGTGTACACGACCGAAATACCGCAGTACGAGAATATCCACCCGACCGTCAGCATCGGCGGTGTGTATCAGGCGCATCCGCTGGTCGAGGCCATCCGCCGGGCGGACAAGCTGATGTACTGGGCAAAGCAAAAGCGCAACGACGTACAGACCTGAGGAGGAGCACATACATGAATCTGGAAGAGTTTTATGCACAGATCGGCGGCGATTATGCGGACACGCTGCAGCGCCTGTGCAATGAGAACATGGTGAAAAAGTTCGTGAAGAAGTATCAGGACGACCCGACCTGCGCCGACCTGCACAACGCGGTTCTGCAGCAGGACTGGGAAGCTGCCTTCCGCGGTGCGCATACCCTCAAGGGCGTAGCGCAGAACCTCGGCTTTGAGCGGCTGTATCAGGTCAGCGCTGTGCTGACCGAAGCCATGAGAGGGGAGAAGCCGCTCGAGGACAGGAGCCTGCTCGACGCCGTGGAGCAGCAGGATGCCGCAATCCGCAGAGCGATTTCGGAGCTTGAGTAAAAGCAAAGGACGAACCGTTTGGTTCGTCCTTTCAGTCTGTCAAAAAGGCAGCATTTCGACTCTTGTGCTTCGTGCGGCAGCATCGCATAAAATAGAATTTGCGGAGCAAATTCATAAATTCGAGAGCATGGCCCAGGCCACCCTCTCTTGCCGCTATGCGGCAATTCACCTTTGTGTATCTCGGAATTTATACAAGGGGAAGAAAAAATGTGCCTGCAAGGCGCGGTTTTTTTTTCGAAATTCGATCGAAAGCGTGGTTTTCGATCGAGCGGCTGCCGGAAAACGTTAGTTTTCGACAGCCTCCAAAGGACGAACCGTTTGGTTCGTCCTTTTTTCTTGACTTTACCGGATAAAGTGGGTATCCTGAACTTAAGGTAATACCACATAATTGAACAAGAGCGATTTACGAGTAAATTTTGCGTACTGACGCGACGCGGTTTCGCAGTAATACTTGACGTATTACAAGAAACCTCGGCAGCGCGGACGGAACTCGCGCAAGGAACCGAAGCCAAAAGTCAGGACACAAAATTTCCGTAAAGCGCCGCGGCAGCGACCGGAGCCTGCGCAAGGAGCCGCAGCTTTAATTATGTGGTATTGCCTCAAGTAAAGGGAGGAAAAAGCCCATGCAGGTATTGGAAAACGAACGCTTTCGCGTGGAAATTAACGAATTCGGTGCCGAGCTGACCCGCTTTACGAGCAAAAAACGGACGGCACGGGTACATCTGGAAGGGCGATCCGGCGGCATGGAAGCGCCATGCGCCCATTCTGTTCCCGATCGTGGGACGGCTCAAGGACAAGACCTACACCGTGGACGGCAGGCCGTATGAGATCACGCAGCACGGCTTTGGACGCGATCTGGCGTGGCAGGCACAGAAAATCAGCGGCACCTGTGCGGAATTCACGCTCACGCCGAACGAGTACACGAAAAGATGTATCCGTGGGATTTTTATCTGCACCGTGCGCTATACTTTGGACGGAAATGCGCTGAAAAAGGAGCATATCGTCAAGAATACGAGCGATTCCGTGATGTATTACGAGGTTGGCGGCCGTGACGCCTACACGCTCTGCTGGGAGGACGGCGAGAAGATAACCGACTACTACTATGTGGAGTTTGAGGGCACGGATGCGCTCAGCCGCATTGCAACCGACGAGAACGTCATGCTGACCGCCGACCGCGTTTCCGTTCCGCTGACCGACGGCAGACTGCCGATTTCCCGCGAGTTGTTTGCAAACGATGCGGTCATGACCGAGGGCCTGCCGTTCCGCACGGCGACCATTGCCAGCACGAAGAACCGCCGCCGTGTGACGATGGACTTCACCGACTTCGACTATTTCGCGGTGTGGAGCCCGTATAAGGATTTCGAGGTGCCGTTCGTCTGCCTCGAGCCGTGGAGCACCCTGCCGGACGGCAATCACCTTGACCATGCCATCGACACAAGCAGGGTATCCGCAAATTGCCCCCGAACGAAAGCGAAACCCTGACCTTCACCACCATCATCGACGAGTAATGCACAGCCTGTGCATAAAAAAAAAGAGGACTGCGTTGCAGTCCTCTTTGCTACTCTGCGCTCGAAAGCATGAGCTTGATTCGATTTTCCTGGTTAATTTTCGACGCGCCCGGGTCGTAATCGACCGCGACGATATTCGCCTGCGGGTACACCTCGCGGATTTTTTCGGATCATGCCCTTGCCCGCGATGTGGTTCGGCAGGCAGCCGAACGGCTGGGTGCAGACGATGTTGGTCACGCCTTCGCTGATCAGCTCGACCATTTCGGCGGGCAGCAGCCAGCCTTCGCCCATCTTGACGCCCTGACCGATAATGGCGTGCGACTTTTTGCGTACCTCGTCAAACGGCATCGGCGGACGGAAATGACCGTCTTTCTTCATCATTTTGATGATATCGGCCTGCTTGCCGAGTACAAACTGGTACACCATCTTGTAGACGGCGGCGGTTTTTGCCGTTGCGGCTGTACAGCTCGTGGTCGATGACCGAGTTGTAGATGCAGTACAGGCAGAAGTCCATCAGACCGGGCAGAACCGGCTCGCAGCCTTCGCTGAGCAGGAATTCTTCCAGACGGTTGTTGCCGAGCGGCGAGAACTTGACGTAGATCTCACCGACAATACCGACCAGCTTTTTCTTCTGCGTTTTATCCAGCTTCAGCTTGCCGAATACGGCCAGAACGAACCGGAACAGGTGCTTTACTTCGCCGTAGCGCACCATGCGCTCGCCGGTGAAAGCGCCCCGTGACCGCGTCCATGCAGATGTCAATCGCCTTGTCGGTCGAGCCGGGCACGACCTCGTACGGGCGGCACTGGTTGGCGACCATCATAATCAGATCACCGATCAGAAGCGCATACGCCACCTGAACGAGCATGGTCTTGGTCAGCTTGAAGCCGGGGTTGCTCTCCAGACCGGAAAAGTTCAGCGAAATGACCGGAATGAAGCCGTAGCCGTTCTTTTCCAGCGCCTTGCGGGAGCAGGTGGATATAGTTGGAGGCACGGCAGCCGCCGCCGGTCTGCGGCAGGATGAGCGCGATTTTGTGAATGTCGTACCTGCCGGATTCGATCGCATCCATCAGCTGACCGATGACCAGCAGGGCGGGGTAGCAGGTGTCGTTGTGCACGTTGCGCAGACCCTGCTCCGCGATGTTCGGACCCTCGGTGTGCAGCAGCTCCATGTCGTAGCCGTAGTTTTTCATCAGGCGGCAGATGAGTCCAAGCTGCACGGGCAGCATGTTCGGTACCAGAATCTTATAGGTTTTTTCGCATTTCCTCCGTGAACTGCGGGTAGGAATATGCGGGCGTTGCCTCAGGCGTTTTGCTGTTCTGCAAGCTTGCGTCCCTCCTCTACGGCGGCCAGCATGCTGCGGATACGGATTTTCGCCGCACCGAGGTTGCTGATCTCGTCGATTTTCAGCTGTGTGTAAATGTTGCGCCGTTTTCGCAGATGGCGCGCATCTCGTCGGTCGTGATGGCGTCAATGCCGCAGCCGAAGGACACCAGCTGGATAAGCTGGGCGTTCTCCTTCTGGGTGACGTACTTCGCCGCGCCGTACATGCGCGAGTGGTAGGTCCACTGGTTGAGCACGTGCACCTCAGGTGCATCGGTCAGCTGCCAGACCGCATCCTCGGACACGATGACCAGACCGAACGACGCGATCAGCCGGTCGATGCCGTGGCTGATCTCCGGGTCGATGTGGTACGGCCGGCCTGCAATAACGGCAACGTCAAGGTCGTGCTCGTCCGCGTAGCGGATGGCGCGCTGCCCCTCGATGCGAACGTCAATGTAGTATTCGTCCTGCGCCATGTATGCGTCCTCGACAGCAGCGATGACCTGCTTTTTCTTGATCTGCGGGTACTTGCCGCAGAAATACTTAACGGCGTGCTTCGTGAAGCGCTTTTTGTCCGCGAGTTCAAAGTACGGCATCATAAAGTCGAAGTCCGCGAGTGCGGAGACGTTCGCCTTCAAAAGCTCCGGATAGTAGGCAACGACCGGACAGTTATAGTGGTTGGTCGCGCGTTCTTCATCGAGGTTGTAGGTCATGCACGGATAGAAGATCGCGTCCACGCCCTTTTCAAGCAGGTTCTCGATGTGACCGTGCATCAGCTTTGCCGGATAGCAAACCGTGTCGGACGGGATGGAATGCTGACCCTGCATGTACATATCGCGGGTGGAAACGTCGCTGAGGACGGTCTCGAAGCCGAGTTTACGCAGGAATGCCGTCCAGAACGGCAGCAGCTCGAAGTTGTTGAGACCGAACGGCAGACCGATTTTTGCAATCGGGTTTGCAATGCCGGACGGCTCACCGTAGCTTTTCAGCTTTTCCAGCTTCCATTTATAAAGGTTGGGCAGGTCGGCCTTTTTCGTGCCGCCGAGCGGACGCTCGCAGCGGTTGCCCGAAATGAAGCGGCGGCCGCCGCCGAAGTCGTTAATCGTCAGATTGCAGTGATTTTCGCACAGACCGCAGCGCGTGGAGCGCACGTTGTGCTCGAAGCCTGCGAGGATATCCGTGCCGATGAGCGTGGTGGTGTCGCGGCGGTTGTCCTTGGCGTGCAGTGCTGCGCCGTATGCGCCCATCAGACCCGAGATAGCCGGGCGGGTCACGTCGCGGCCGATTTCCTGCTCGAACGAGCGCAGGATGGCGTCATTGAGGAACGTGCCGCCCTGCACAACGATGTGCTGACCGAGGTCGTCCGGCGAGTGGGCGCGGATGACCTTGTACAGCGCGTTCTTGACAACGGATACCGACAGACCGGCGGAAATCGCATCGATGCCCGCGCCGTCCTTCTGCGCCTGCTTGACCGACGAGTTCATGAATACCGTGCAGCGCGAGCCGAGGTCGATCGGGTGCTGGGCGAACAGGCCGAGCTTGCAGAATTCCTCGATCGAGTAGCCCATCGAGCGGGCGAACGTCTCGATGAACGAGCCGCAGCCGGACGAGCACGCCTCGTTGAGCGAAATATTGTCGATGCACTTGTTGCGGATTTTGAAGCACTTGATGTCCTGACCGCCAATGTCGATGATGAAATCAACATCCGGGCAGAAATGGCGCGCCGCGCGGAAGTGCGCGACCGTCTCGACCAGACCGAAATCCACGCCGAAGGCATTCTGGATGAGCGCTTCGCCGTAGCCGGTGACTGCCGAGGACACGATATGTACGCGGTCGCCGCACAGCTCGTACAGCTTGGTGAGCTGCTCGCGGATAACGTCCGCCGGATTGCCCCTTTGTTGGACTGGTAATGGTGGAACAAAATCTGGTCGTCCTCACCGATGAGCACCAGCTTGGTGGTGGTGGAGCCTGAGTCGATGCCGAGATATGCGTCGCCCTCGTACATGGTGACGTTCTGCGTCATGACATCGTGCATGGCGTGACGGTTCTTGAATTCCTCGTACTGCTGCTCATCCTCGAACAGCGGCGGCAGGTAGTTGGCAACGACCGGAGCGTCTGCCGCCTTTTCGAGCGCCGCGAGCAGCGAATCGACCGTGTAGGTCTTCTGCGTACCGCCTGCGTACTCCGCTGCGCCCGCCGCGATGGCATACGGCGCGAGAGCCGGGAAGTGCGCGTGCGCGTCATCCAGCTTCAGCGTCTCCTGAAAGCGCTTCTGGAGGCCCTTGAAGAAGAACAGCGGACCGCCGAGGAACAGCAGATCGCCCTTGACCTCGCGGCCCTGTGCCAGACCGGCAATGGTCTGGTTGACGACCGCCTGGAAGATGGACGCGGCAACGTCCTCCTTGCGCGCGCCCTCGTTGAGCAGCGGCTGGATGTCCGACTTGGCGAATACGCCGCAGCGGGACGCGATGGTGTAGATGCGCTCCGCGCCCTGCGCGAGTTCATCGAGCTCGGACGGCGTAACGTCCAGCAGGACCGCCATCTGGTCGATAAAAGCGCCGGTGCCGCCCGCGCAGGAGCCGTTCATGCGCTCCTCCAGCTGACCGGTGAGGAATACGATCTTTGCGTCCTCGCCGCCCAGCTCAATGACAACATCGGCCTGCGGAACGTGCACGCCTACCGCCTTGCGGGTGGCGAACACCTCCTGTACAAAATCAATATCCGCGGCCTTCGCCACGCCCAAACCGGCCGAGCCGGTGATCGAACAGCGGAGCGGCGTGTCCTCGCCGATGAGGCCGCGCGCCGCGCGCACCAGCTCGACCGCCTTTTCACGCACCTTGGAAAAATGCCGTTCGTAGTGCTTGTGGATGATCTCTCCATCGCGCACAACGACGATCTTGACGGTCGTTGAGCCGATGTCGATTCCAACATTTACATTCATAATACCCTAATTCTCTCCCCATAACAAAAACAGAGCACCCGTTAAGGTGCAGCGTGAATGCGGGTAAGTGCTGCCGTGCGTCAGCCTGAGAAGGCTGTGTGATGTGATAAAGGCAATACCATGATTGATGATTGAAGTAAATTTTGCGTACTGACGAGGCACAGTTTTTGCGGTAATACTTTTGCGGGTACTTGTACTATAACGGTGTGAGCGGAAAATGTCAATGCGGCGCTTTTCCACTTGGCTGCCGAAAATTTCCCTTGACAAAGCCGGAATTTTTATATAAAATATACGGCGTAAGTGAATACATGTCCTTATCGAGAGCGGTGGAGGGAACGGCCCTGTGAAACCCGGCAACCTGCGTTGTTTTGCAACGTAAGGTGCCAAATCCGGCGTAAGAATACGAAAGATGAGGGAGCAAAACGAACTTTTCGCTCCCGCTGAGGAGCGTTTTTTAATGCTCTGAAAATGAACTGGAGAAAGGAACTGATACTTAATGGCACATCATTTTTTCACCTCGGAATCGGTTACGGAAGGCCATCCCGATAAAATCTGCGACCAGATCTCGGACGCGATTCTTAACGAGATTTTAACGCAGGATCCGTATGCCCGCGTAGCCTGCGAGACCACCTGCACCACCGGTATGGTTCAGGTAATGGGCGAGATTTCCACTTCCTGCTATGTGGACATCCCGAAGGTTGTCCGCGACACGGTTCGTGAGATCGGCTACGACCGCGCAAAGTACGGCTTTGACTGCGACACCTGCGCTGTCCTGACCGCCATTGACGAGCAGTCCGCCGACATTGCACTCGGCGTTGACAACTCCCTGGGGAGCAAGGAGGGTGCCTCTGAGGCTGACCTCGCCATCGGCGCGGGCGATCAGGGCATGATGTTCGGCTATGCGTGCGATGAGACCAAGGAGCTGATGCCGCTGCCGATCTCTCTGGCGCACAAGCTGGCAAAGCGCCTGACCGACGTTCGCAAGAACGGCACGTTCGACTATCTGCGTCCGGACGGCAAGAGCCAGGTTACCGTAGAGTATGACGAGGACAATCGCCCGTCCGCGTGGATACGGTTGTTATTTCCACCCAGCACAGCCCGGAGGTGTCCCTCGCGCAGATTCGCGAGGACATGATCGAGCAGGTGGTAAAGAAGGTCATTCCGTCCCATCTGCTGGATGAGAATACCAAGTATTTCATCAACCCGACCGGCCGCTTTGTTATCGGCGGCCCGCACGGCGACTCCGGTCTGACCGGCCGCAAGATCATCGTCGATACCTACGGTGGCATCGGCCGTCACGGCGGCGGCGCGTTTTCCGGCAAGGACCCGACCAAGGTGGACCGCTCGGGCGCGTATGCGGCTCGCTGGGTTGCGAAGAACATCGTTGCGGCAGGTCTGGCAAAGCGCTGCGAGATTCAGCTGGCATATGCCATCGGCGTTGCCGAGCCGGTTTCCATCATGGTAGAGACCTTCGGCACCGGCGTTGTTGGCGACGATGTGCTTGAGAAGGCCGTAGAGAAGGTGTTCGACCTGCGTCCGGCGGCGATCATCGAGCAGCTTGACCTGCGCAAGCCGATCTACAAGCAGCTGGCAGCCTACGGCCACATGGGCCGCGAGGAGCTTGGCGTCAAGTGGGAGAATACCGATAAGGTTGAGGCGCTGAAGGCAGCGGTAAACGGTTAATTTGCGCTGAAATTGCATAGAGAAAGGCTCTGGAGCATATCCAGAGCCTTTTTTGTATCTCAAAATTTCGTGGCAGGGATTGACCGGGGCACGCGAACTGCGTAAGCGTGTTCGTCCCTGACGGGCGTCACCTTTTTTCTCAGCACCGGCTAAGCGGGGTACTTGAACCGCGCAGCCGGTTCACCCCTATCCGGGTGGGAAGTTTTTCGCTGAACCTCAGCAAGGGGATTCGCCGTCTGCGGACGGTGGGAACGTCGCGGCGCCCGCCGCGGGGGCAAAAAAAAGGAAGGACAACCTGCGGTTTTCCTTCCTCTTTGGACTTTACCTTTCCCTTGCTTCCTAATCTGGTGCAGATTGCCTATATGTGACCGCTTCGAAAAGAGGAACGGCAGAGGATTTTTTCTTCCGTGTCTTTCGCAACCTGTTCGCAGGGTCAGATAACGTACTGCTACATAGGGCGGCTACTTCCAGCAGGCGCGACATACCCGTGTCGCGCAATTCGTGAGCGCGTTGTAATAGACAGCACCTGCGAAGATAAATAGTATCAAACGCCTAATCCGTAGGTGCTGTCCGGTATAACACGTTAAAGAGTTGCGCGGCACTGCTATGCCGCGCCTGCGTGGATTTAACCGTATGTGTAGCAGTACGCTGTCTGTGAACTGCGAAAAGGCGGAGAAAGACACGCTGTGGTAACCCGACTGCCGTTCCCCTTTTCGCAGCGGTCACATGTCGGCAATCTGCGCCAGACTATCCAAGGGAAAGGGGTGATTCACAAGAGGGTGGAAACCGCAGGTGTCTACCCTCTTGTGCGCCCGCGCGGCGTCAGCGCACGTTCCCGCGCTCCGCAGAGCGCAACTCCCCGCTGAATCTCAGCGAAAAAGACTGCCGCCCGGATAGGGTGAACCGCATGCGCGGTTCAAGTACCCGCTCAGCCGGTGCTGAAAAAGGCTGCCTCCCGGAAAGGGCGAACACGCTTGCGCAGTTCGTGTACCCCGCTCAGCCGGTGCTGAAAAAGGCTGCCTCCCGGATGAGGGCGTAGCGCTACGCGCCTCGTGTACCCAGCACAGCCGATGCAGGGAAATTGGCTCACATATCCCGCGTGATCTGCTTGAATCGAATCAAAAACAGCGTTGTCGTCGTTGCTGCCGCCAGCAAATCCGCGACCGGCTCTGCGAGGAACACGGCGAACAGCTTATCCGCGAAAAAGTGCGGCAGGATGAGGATAAACGGTATCAGCAGGAAGATTTTCCGCTCCAGCGCGAGGAAAAGCGAGATGCGCGCCTCGCCGAGCGCCACAAACGACTGCTGGAATCCGGTCTGGAACGCATTGGTAAATCCGAGCGCAAAGCACACGCGCAGCGCCCAGATGGTGAGCGACACGAGCTCCTCGTCCGCCGTGAACAGGTGGATGACGGCGTGCGGCGCGAGCTGAACCACAGCCCAGATCGAAAAAACGCGAACACGAACGCCGCCGCGAGATTCAGCTGCACGACGCGCTTCATGCGGTCGGGCCGCTTCGCGCCGCAGGCGTAGCTGAGGATGGGCTGCGCGCCCTGCGCGAGTCCGGTCAGCGGCAGCTGCACCATCTGCGCCACCGAGGTCAGGATGGTCATTGCGCCGACCGCCGCATCGCCGCCGTACTTTTGCAGCGATACGTTGAACGCAATGGTGAGCAGGCTTTCTGTTGACTGCATGACAAACGGGGACGCGCCCAGACCGACCGCGGATGCCAGAACCGGTCGGTCGATGCGGAAATACGCGCGTTTTAAGCGCAGAACCGTCTGCTTTCCGGTCAGAAACCGCAGAACCCATGCCGCAGACACCGCCTGCGAGAGAATTGTCGCCACAGCTGCGCCGCGCACGCCCATTTTCAGCACGAAGATGAACAGCGGGTCAAGCACGGTGTTGAGCACCGCACCGATGACAACGGTTTTCATCGCGACCGACGAGCGGCCCTGCGCCGTGATGAAGCCGTTCAGACCGAGCGAGGTCATCACGAAAACCGTGCCGAGAACGTAGAGGTTGAGGTACTGCATCGCATACGGCAGGGTGTCGGCAGATGCGCCGAACAGTTTCAGTAATGGCGCCTGAAACAGCAGGAAAAGTGCTGTCAGCACGAGTGCAAGCGCCCAGAGCGCCGCCGTACACGTTCCGAGGATGCGTTCCGCGCGGTCGTGCTCCCTTTGCGCCGAGCGCGATAGACGCCCGCGGTGCGCCGCCCATGCCGATGAGCGCCGCAAACGCCGAGATGAGCGTGATGACAGGGAACGTAACGCCCATGCCGGTCAGCGCCAGCTTGCCCTCGAGCGGGATGCGTCCGATGTAAATACGGTCTACGATGCTGTACAGCAGGTTGACGACCTGCGCCGTGATGGTCGGCAGTGCCAGCCGAAAAGAGCAGCGGCCCCTACGGGTGCTGTGCCGAGGGCCGCTGTCTGCTGATTCTGTTGTTCACTCATGCCTTGCTGTCCTCGCGGATGAGCACGCGGATGGCTTCCACGGCGGCCTTTACGCCGCGCTCGGTGGCGTCAGGCGGAATGGCGGGAGCGTCATCGTTGTCCGCGTTCCACAGCACGTTGAGCACCGCGCCGCACCGAACGTGCAGCACCTGCGCGACGATCATGAGCGCGGCTGTCTCCATCTCGCTGGTGAGCGCGCCTGCCGCCTTCCATGCCTTCCACTTGGCGGCGGTCAGCTCGTCCGCGATTGGCATCTGCGCGGGACGGATTTCGCCGTAAAAAGCTGTCCTTGGACTGGATTACGCCCGTGTGATACGGGAAGCCGAGCGCCTGCGCCGCCTCATGCAGCGCGGAAACAACAGAAAAATCCGCGACTGCCGGGAACTCGATGGGGGAGGTACTCGCGGCTCGTGCCCTCCTGCCGGATGGCGCCGGTGGCAATGACGATATCGCCGCCCCTTTACCTTGTCCACAATGCCGCCGGACGTGCCGACACGGATGAACGTGTCCGCGCCGCACTCGACCAGCTCCTCCATGGCGATGGCAGCCGACGGGCCGCCGATGCCGGTCGAGCACACCGCCACCGGAACGCCGTCCAGAGAGCCTGTCCACAGCGTGTACTCGCGGTTGTGGGCGATCTGCTTCGGGTCATCAAAATACTGCGCGATCTTCTCGCACCGCGCCGGGTCGCCGGGCAGAATGACGTACCGCCCGATATCGCCCTTGGTGATCTGAATGTGCATTTGTCTGCCGTCTATCAACATACGATTTCACCCTCCCGTTCTACGGTTCTGATGTTTTTCTCCGCCTTGCTGCGCGGCAGCATGACCTCATGCCCGCAGCCGAGGCATTTCAGCCTGAAATCCATACCGATACGCAGCACCTGCCACTGCTTGCTGCCGCACGGGTGCTGTTTTTTTCATGGTAAGAATGTCGTTTACCTGTATATCCATTGGGTTCACTTCCTCTGTTGGGGGCAATACCGCTATGCGGTGTTACCCCATTTATCCATAGTGTATATGTAAGACTGTTCAGATTCGCTCTAAAAGGCACACGCAATGCGCGGCAATGCCTTGCTTGGAATAAAGCCGCGCAGCCGATGGCGGCGGCAATGTTCTCGCGCATCTGCAGAATGTGCGGCGCGAGCTTGGGCGCCTGTGCGAGCACGGTCGCATCCAGATTGCCGAGCTGCCAGCCGCTTTCGCGCACGAGCGCGGCAACGTGACGCAGCAGCGCGATGCTGTCCGCGCCCTTGTAGCGCGGGTCGGTATCCGGAAAATGCTTGCCGATGTCACCGAGCGCGAGCGCACCGAGCAGGGAATCCATGACGGCGTGCGTGAGCACATCCGCGTCCGAGTGACCGTCCAGACCAAGCTCAAACGGAATGTTCACACCGCCGATGATGCACGGTCTGCCGGAGACCAGTTTGTGTACGTCGTAACCGTGTCCGATGCGCATATTACTTGTCCTCCCTTGTGAGGAGTGCTTCCGCAACGAGAATGTCCTCCGGCGTGGTGATCTTAATGTTCTGGTAGCTGCCGTGGGTAGCCTTGACGATGGTGCCGAGCGACTCGACAGCCGCGCAGTCATCGGTGAAGCTATAGCCGCGCTCGGCAGCCGAGGTGAGCGCACGGCGGAGCAGGTCCTTGCGGAATACCTGCGGGGTCTGCACCGCGGCAAGCGTGTCGCGGGCGACATCGGCGGCGATATTGCCATCCTTGATGCGCTTGATGCTGTCCTTGACCGGAACGACCGGCGCGGCAGCGCCGCACTCGGCGGCGGTGGTAACCGCCTCAGTGATAACGGCCTCGGAGACGAGCGGGCGGGCGCCGTCGTGTACGGCAACGAGCACGGCGTTTTCCGGTGCGGCCGTGATGCCCGCGAGAACGGATTCCGTGCGGGTCTCGCCGCCGCGCGTTACCGTGCACAGCTTGTCAATGGAGAAGGCCTTCGCCAGCTCGGTATAGGGCATGATGTCCTGCTCACGGCAGACAAGCACGATATCACGGATGGCGGCGCATTTCTGGAAGGCGGAAAGCGTGCGTGCGAGGACGGGTACGCCGTCAATCTCGAGCAGCAGCTTGTTTTCGCCGCCCATGCGGCGGGAGGAGCCTGCCGCTACGATAACAGCGCATACGGCGGGGGAGATCAGTTTTTTTTTCTGCGTTTTCCCAGCATAATTGTTCGGTCCTTTCTATCCAAAGGCTTTGTGAGCCTTTTGGTTTGTTTGGATAAAGCTTTGTACCGTTATTTTACACGATTTCGGCAAAATTTACAAGAGCACAAAAGAAAAGATAGGAGTCAGGAGTAATGGAGAATTGAGAATTGAGGATGGAGAATGAATGTGATGGTTTACATGGTTTCATTTAGTTATATCGCATTATGAAAGGTATACCGTAGGGAACGGCAAGGCGAAGTGCGGCAACGCCGCAAGAAAAAGGTGCCATGCGGTGCGACCTCGGCGTTCCGAATTTAATGATTTGGCACAATTTATCCCGTAGGGGAGCACAGTGTGCTCCCGAACAACGTAAAATCGAACGGTTTGTGGGCGAACAATGTTCGCCCCCTGCGGTTATGCGTGTCCAAAGGAAACGGCGACCATCAATCCAGCGAGAAACAGCCACCCGCCAAATCCCGACTTCCACAGGAGGACGCCGCCCGCAAGGAGGACGAGAACGGACACGCCCGCAATCCCGTTCAGCAGGCGTGTAAACCGCCCGTCCGCGAGGTGCCGGAGCGCCATGCCGCCGTCGAGCGGGGGAATGGGCAGCAGGTTGAACAGCCCGAGCAGGGCACTCGCGCCGGCAAGCCGGTATGCGCCGAGCGGGTTCGCCAATGCGGTGAGTGCAAAGCTGGCCGCCGGTCCGGCGAGGCAGATGGCGGCGCGCGAAAACGGCGACGGCGGCAGGCTGCACCGCAGGACAGCGCCGCAGGCGGTCAGGCACAGGGCGTGCACCGTGCCGCCGGACAGCCGAATGACGAAAAGGTGTCCGCACTCATGTACAGCCGCCGCCAGCAGGAACAGCGGCAGCACGCCGCTCTCATCGCGCACCAGAGCGCAGCCATGAGCACAAGAAAGCCGTCACGGACCTGAATCCGGCTCACAGCGTCAGATAGTCGGCAGGATTGAGCGCCGCGCCGTTGTGCCACAGCTCGAGGTGCAGGTGCGGACCGGTGGCGTTGCCGGTCTGACCGACCTGGGCGATCTGCTCGCCGCAGGTGACGGTATCACCGACTTTGGCGGAAATGCTGCTGCAGTGCGCGTATAAGGTTGCAAAACCGTCCGCGTGATCGACAATGACGTACAGGCCGTAGCCGGATTCGCCGGTCTCGCGCACCGTGCCGTCCGCGAAGGCGGTGATGGGCGTGCCCTCGTCCGCGGCAAGGGCAAGCCCCGTAGTGGAAACCCGGCTGACCGGTGATGGGACTGAGCCTGCTGCCGAAAGAGGACGTCAGCGTGCCGGAAGCCGGCGTGGCGTGCTCGAACTCCATCGGATAGACGGTCTGGTCAACCGTGTCGGGGAACAGGGTCTGGTCGCGGTCTAAAATATCGTCCGCACCGCCGGAGGATTCCGCAGGAACGGTATCTGCGGGCATGGCAGAGCCGCCGAATACCGCAAGAACATGGTCAGCATTTGCCGCGCCGGACAGGGCAGAAGCCGCCTTTTTCGCGCACGGTCTGCGCGAAGGGGATATCGGCGTACTTTATTACACCGGCAGCGAGAACCAGCGTTACGATGAATAACAGTCCTTTTCCGTGGCGTTTTTCGGTCATGGGGTACCCTCCTTGGTGTTGTGAAAATGGCATACCGCAGGGTGCGACAATTCACCTTCTGCTCTCACCCCGCCGTATAAATGGTTTGCACACGCACAACCGCAGGGGCGAACATTGTTCGCCCGCAGCGCGACCAGAGCCTGCGCAAGAAACGGCCACGCACTCATTTAACGGCGGTGTGGGAGCACACTGTGCTCCCCTACGGGATAGCGATCGAAAATGAATTTACAAACAGTACGCCGCGTCATTACGTCAATCCAATTTATGAAGGGGAAGGGCGCTTATGCGGTTCTCAGCATGAGAAAAAATTTTGCAGACTCTCCCTGCAAAAACGGCGGCAGAATGGGAGTAACTTGCAGGAATCCTTGCGGGGGTGGACAAGTGTTCTTGTGAGAAGATACAAAAAACGTAAAGTTACTCAAAAGATAATCAGTAGATTATCTGAAATTGTATTCTCAGCGCAAAAAAGTGAGCCGAAATGCGGAAATGGTAGTATAATGTGAAGCATAATCCAAGACACCCGATAGGATATGCTGATTCGGGGGAAACAAAGGAGAAGATTTCACCATGAAGAAAACACTCAGTATGCTTCTTGCCGGCGCTATGCTGGCTACGGCGCTGACCGGCTGCGGCGGCTCCGCTTCGAGCAGCTCCGATTCGCAGAACAGCGGCTCCGACAGCACCGCTTCCGGCACTGCCTTCAAGATTGGCGGCACCGGCCCGCTGACCGGCGCGGCTGCTATTTACGGCAACGCCTGCAAGAACGGCGCACAGATCGCGGTTGACGAGATCAACGCTGAGGGCGGCGATATTCAGTTCGAGCTGAACTATCAGGACGATGAGCACGACGCCGAGAAGGCTGTCAACGCCTACAACACCCTGAAGGACTGGGGCATGCAGCTGTCTCTCGGCTCCGTAACCTCCAAGCCGTGCGAGGCTACCGCCGCTGAGAACTACAGCGACCGTATTTTCGCACTGACTCCGTCTGCTTCCACCGTTGCGGTAACCGCAGATAAGGACAATGTGTTCCAGATGTGCTTCACCGACCCCAACCAGGGCATCGCTTCCGCGCAGTATATCGCGGAGCAGAAGCTCGGCACCAAGGTTGCGATCATCTGGAAGAACGATGACGTTTACTCCACCGGCATTCACGACAAGTTCGTAGAAGAGGCAAAAGACCAAGGGGCCTGCAGGTCGTTTCCGACAACACCTTCACCGATGCTTCCGCTAACGACTTCTCCGTTCAGCTGAACGACGCAAAGAGCAAGGGGGCTGACCTGGTATTCCTGCCGATGTACTATCAGCCGGCATCCCTGATCCTGACCCAGGCAAACGCAATGGGCTACGCACCGAAGTTCTTCGGCGTTGACGGCATGGACGGCATCCTGACCATGGAAGGCTTTGATCCCAAGCTGGCCGAGGGCGTTATGCTGCTGACCCCGTTCAACGCAGACGCAACCGATGAAAAGACCGCTTCCTTCGTTAAGAAGTACAAGGAGCAGTTCGGCGAGACCCCGAACCAGTTCGCAGCTGACGCTTACGACTGTGTTTACGCTTACAAGCAGGCACTCGAGAATGCAGGCGCTACGCCGGATATGTCCGCTGAGGACCTGTGCGACAAGATGATCGAGCAGTTCACCTCCATGACCTTTGACGGCCTGACCGGCGAGGGCATGACCTGGGATGAGACCGGTGCCGTATCCAAGTCCCCGAAGGGCATGGTTATTGCCAACGGCGCTTACGTTGGTATGTAAGACCCTCTAAGGGGACTCTGTCCCCCTTAGATACCAAAATAAAGTTCCGTAGAAACTTTTTTGGATACCCCCTCACCTTTGCACGGCAAAGGTGTCGCGCCGCGATGGCGCGGGCAGCGGTGTCCCGGACGGGCAAAGCTCGCCCGGGACATATTAAGAACGCAAGGGCGAGTGAAGGAGGTCTGGAAGCAGTCCTCCTTTACGCCTATTATAAAGAGGTATCATCCACCGAAAGTTATGGGGTGGGGCGGTGGCTTGACCATTGCCGAACCACTGCCCCATTTCATAAACAAGAGAAACAAAGATTTGAGGTGTTCCAAACCATGAGCTTTTTTTGAATCATTTGATCAGCGGCATCAGTCTGGGCAGCATCTACGCCATCATCGCACTCGGCTACACGATGGTTTACGGCATTGCAAAAATGCTGAACTTCGCGCACGGCGATGTTATCATGGTAGGCGGCTACATGTGCTTCTGCGCTACCACCTATCTCGGCTGGCCGGCGTGGATGGGCGTTGTGCTGGCTGTTATTGTCTGCACCGCGCTCGGTGTTGTTATTGAGAGACTTGCCTACAAGCCGCTGCGTATGGCGCCGTCGCTGGCGGTGCTGATCACGGCCATCGGCGTTTCGTACTTTCTGCAGAATGCGGCGCTGCTGATCTGGTCCTCCAACCCGAAGACCTTTACCTCGGTCGTTACCGGCGAGGCGCTCAGCCTGTTCGGCGGTCAGATGCAGATCTCCAAGGTGACGCTCGTTGCCATTGCAGCGTGCGTTGTCATCATGGTCGCTCTGATGCTCTTCACCGGCAAGACCAAGGTCGGCAAGGCGATGCGCGCGGTTTCCGAGGACAAAGGGCGCGGCCGAGCTGATGGGCATCAACGTCAACACGACCATTTCCATCACCTTTGCCATCGGCTCGGGTCTTGCCGCTATCGCGGGCGTGCTGCTGTGCTCCGCGTACCCGACCCTGATGCCGACCACCGGCTCTCTGCCGGGCATCAAGGCATTCACCGCTGCCGTATTCGGCGGCATCGGCTCGATTCCGGGCGCGTTCATCGGCGGCATTCTGCTCGGCATCATCGAGATTTTCGCCAAGGCGTACATTTCCACGCAGCTGTCGGACGCGATCGTGTTTGCAGTGCTCATCGTGGTGCTGCTGGTCAAGCCGGACGGCCTGCTCGGCAAGCACGTCAGCGAAAAGGTTTAAGGGGGCAGTCATATGAACAAGTTAAAATCTTATGCTGCGTCCAAGCGCGGACGTGACACGCTGCTGTGTTTCGGCATTGTCATCATTGCGTACATCATCGTGCAGGCAGCCATCGCGGGCGGCGGCATCTCCAGCCAGATCAAGGGTCTGCTCGTGCCGATCTGCGCGTATGTTGTCATGGCGATCTCGCTCAACCTGACCGTCGGCATCCTCGGTGAGCTGTCGCTCGGCCATGCGGGCTTTATGTCGGTCGGCGCGTTTGCGGGCATTGTCACCACCACCTGTCTGGCGGATGCGATTCCGCTTGCACCGCTGCGTCTGGCTGTTGCCATGGTCGTTGCCGGACTGTTTGCGGCGATTGCGGGTGTTATCGTCGGCGTGCCGGTACTGCGCCTCAAGGGCGACTACCTCGCCATCGTAACCCTCGCCTTCGGTGAGATCATCAAAAACCTTGTAAACGTTATGTACCTCGGTCTGGATGATGCCGGTCTACATTTCAGTCTGGTCAACCAGAATTTCCAGCTGGGCGACGGCGGCAAGATGATCATCAACGGCCCGATCGGCGTATCCGGCGTCACCAAGATCTCCACCTTCACCTCGGGCGTTGTGCTCATTCTGGTAACGCTGTTCTTCGTGCTGAATTTTGTAAACAGCCGCACGGGACGTGCTGTCATGGCGGTCCGCGACAACAAGATCGCCGCTGACTCCATCGGCATCTCCACCTCGCACTACAAGCTGCTCGCGTTCGTGGTCTCCGCGGCGTTCGCAGGCATGGCGGGCACGCTGTACGCGATGAACTTCTCCACGGCGGCAAAGTTTGATTTCAACACCTCCATTCTGGTGCTCGTATTCGTCGTTCTCGGCGGTCTGGG
>VOFF01000641.1_pt1 | contig 30000 bp, 42 predicted proteins | sample 5384061 | NCBI WGS metagenome assembly VOFF01 (sample SAMN12384725, study PRJNA508395) | human gut metagenome | isolation source: healthy gut E | host: Homo sapiens
TACCGCAGCAGCGTAAACATCAGCTTTGCCAAATGATAGCTTTTACCGCTGCCAGGCGTACCGCTGTAAAAACGTAATCATAAAAGATCCCCCTTTTTATTTACCGGCTGCAGCGGGGGGCTGCAGCCGGACACGGAACAGTAGTCAACGGGCAGACTACCGAAAACGTCTTAGTTGCCCTTAGACTTGCCAAGGATCTGTTTGATGAAGGTGATGCCGTAGGTGATACCGATAGCAGCACCCAAAAAGGGTTACAGTGATCGGCATTACCTTGGCGATCATCGCCAGCAGGTTGTTAACGATCGTCTGCACGCTGGTTTCCATGGTGGTTGCCAGGTCGAACGAAGAAGCAGTCGCACTATCAACCGCACCGGCACAGCACATCATCGCAAACGCCGAGGACATGACACCCGCAGTAATTGCCATACGCTTAGAACGTACCCAGGACTTTACCTTTTTCCATTTTCATTTGTCTTACCTCCCTTCAAGGTCTTAAAACTGTATGCAAATACCGGAAGAAGTAAGACAAGCCAATGGAGACCGTAGAAGCGATAAGGCCCAGCACGACACCGGCGCCAACGCACTGCACAAGCAGCTGCATTAACTCTTCCATCATCGCCACCACCTTGTCAAACTCACCAGTAATATGCCGATAATCAGACCACAGCAGATAACAAGCATTTGACCATAATCCTGCTGCTGGTCGTTGATCCGTTGCACAAGATCCAATAGATCCGGATCTGCAACAGTGGTTGTAGAGGTGGTTACTTCCTGTTCTGGTTGTTCTGGCTTATTGTCAGAAGTAACCACCGCACCGTCTACAACATCTATTAGAGGAGTAGTAGTTGTCGATCCATTTACTGCTCGTTGTTTTCTACGTTAATTGCAACGAGCGACTGCGACCGGCGGCCAGGGATGACCGAGTACACAAATTCCGCTTCGATAAAATCGCCCTCGTTGATGGTCAGAGCGGAAATCTGTGAAAACCTCCGGCGAACGCCCAGCGTCAACCCAAACGGACGCAGCGTAATAACCCTTTACGCCCTCGGACGGACAGAAGAAAAAATACCTTGTAACCCTTTAATCGGTTCGCCGGTCTTGCGATCTTCATAATCTACAAGCTGCTTACCTACGATAAATACTTTAGTTCCCATAATGTTACCTTTCCGCCATTTTACGGCTCGTCATTATTATTATCATCAAGCGGTATTAAACACCACTTAAAAATACGGAAATGCTTCCGGCTCCCAGGTAACTTGCGAATCCATATACCAAAAGAATATCTATAATATCCAAATGGAGCAATCCAGAACGCCAGTAAAGCGAGGCCATGAACGAATCACCATAAAGCTGATAACCGGATCCAATACGCTCAAACATACAGCGCTTAAAAAACGGAAAGCTAGGCATACGCGTATGATCACGACCATACGCATTAGCACGCACCAAAGCGTACATTTTCCCCTTTTTATCCATTATCAATTTATACTTCATGCTGTTCCCTCTTTTCCAGGCTATGTGCCTCGATCATTTTAGGTGCATTTATACCTATTAACAATATTTAGGTTACATTGCACCTAAATAGGTATAAATATAACTATGCTACTATCAGCTCAGGTGATAACTATGGAATATTACGAACGTATTAAATCCTTACGAATTGATCGAGATCTAACCCAGCAACAGATTGCGGATTATTTAGGAACACGCCAGGAATATTACAGTAAATACGAACTAGGAAAAAGACAGCTTCCCCACACCACTTAAAAGCATTATGTGAATTTTACAACGTTTCAGCAGATTATATTTTGGGTCTTCCTAAAAATCTTTATTGGCCGAGGTAATAGATATGTATTTCAAAGATGAAAAAGCTTTTGTAGAATTTTTAGCGATTGCAGGATATTACCATTTCAACCCCAAAAAAAATTTGAATCCCAAAGCGCAACAATCCAATTAGAACATCAAGATGGTACTACACTAACAATAACCGATGAAGTAATCATATATAAGCGCCCGAATAAAAGCCCGAAAAAATGGAAAGGTACATTTAACCAAATTCGATATTATCTTATTATGTCACGCGAACAATTGCCACAAGGCTAAGATATAATGCAACTAAATAGTTTCGAAAATGCACAAATTAAACAAAATTAACCGTTATAGTCTTTATTTTGTATAATTAACAAACCATCTATTTTATAGACAATTAATAATTAACAGTTTTCATCCTATTTTCTCCAGATACTCTATCATATCAGCCACAGCACGATCATTATTAGAACTTACCGTCATATTGACATTTTGCAGCACTTCCGGCTCTGCATTGGCCGGTGCAAACGAAATCTGAGCTTCTTGCAGCATGGATTCATCATTGTAGCTGTCGCCAATAGCAAACACACGTTCAACGTCTGGTAAGTATTCAACAATATTTCGTAGAGCCGAACCCTTATTCACACCAGCGGCTGTGATTTCACAGAATGTCGGCATACTGGATGTCACATCAAATACATGCGGATACCGAATCAGTAAATCCTGTGTCAGTGCGGTGATTTGTGCCGGTTCACCGGTAAAATTGACCGTACACCAGTCCGCAGTTGCACTTTTTGCAAAACCGCTCATTAGAAAGCATCTGATAATCCAAATGCAGCTTGTGCATGTGCTGCAGCGTGTGATCGCTCATTTGACGAATCAGAGCCGTTTCTGCAGTAAAAATCTCGCAACCAAATTGTGAATTATTTAACAATACATGCTCGATCATTTTTTCGTCTCGTACGGCATTCCGGAGCAATACAAAATCTTGCGATTTTCATCGCAAATCAACGAACCATTCATCACACTGTATGGCGCATTGACCGGCAACTGGTCTATATATATGCCAATAGCATGAGGAGAACGGCCGGTCGCAAGCGACAGCCGTCCTCCCTGTTTCGTAAAATATTGTAATGCGCGCAAATTTTCTGCCGGAATTTGCTTTGAATCATCGAGCAGCGTACCATCCATATCGCAGGCCAGCAGCATACCCTTAAACTTTTTCATTGCATACGCTCCAATTTATCAAGAACTTCAGTAAAATATTGTGGCAGCGATGCCGAAAACTCCATCCGCTCCCCTGTTTTCGGGTGCGTGAGCGTCAGCTTCGCTGCATGCAGACATTGACCGCCGATATTGGAAAACCGGTCTTTTTTCAGTCCGTACACCGGATCACCGATAATCGGATGACCAATAGATGCCATATGTACACGAATCTGGTGTGTACGTCCGGTCTCGAGCTGAAATGCCATATATGTGTATCCGTTATATCGTTTGATGACAGTATAATGCGTGATTGCATCACGTCCGCCCTCCACGATTGCCATTTTTTTTTTTCGATCCGTCTTGTGACGGGCAATCGAAAGCTTATCCACCGTTCCGGTATCATCCTTGACAGAACCAACCACAATCGCTTCATAGCCGCGATACGCCGTATGCGCCGCAATCTGAGCTGCCAGGCTCTGATGTGCGGCGTCATTTTTCGCCACAACGAGCAGACCGCTGGTATCCTTATCAATACGATGCACAATGCCCGGTCGATGTTCACCGTTAATGCCAGACAGACTGTCACCACAGTGGTACATCAATGCATGTACCAACGTGCCGTCCCAGTTGCCGGCCGCCGGATGCACAACCATGCCGCAGGGCTTGTTGACCACCACAATATCTGCATCCTCATAAACAATATCCAGCGGAATATTCTCCGGCTTGAGATCTACTTCCTTTAACTCCGGAAGCTGAACCGTAATCGCCTCGCTGCCGACTAGCTTGTAATTTTTCTTAAGTGGCTGACCGTTACAGCTTACTGCCTGCTCTGACAGCAGATTCTGCGCCGCAGAGCGGGTCAGTCCTTCAATCTGCTCTGCCAGCCAGCTGTCGATACGCTTGCCGGATTGCTCTGCCGGAACTGTAAATTGTAATTCACTCATGGTTACTTCTCCGCTCCGCTTGTTTCCTTGTGCTGAAACATAAAATATAGCACAAACAGTACACCACCTGCACAAATGAAGATATCTGCCACATTAAATACCGGAAAATGAATCAGACGGAAGTCAAACATATCGACAACAAAACCGTGTGCTACACGATCAATGGCGTTGCCGAGTGCGCCTGCCGCCACCAGAATCAGAGACCAGCAGCCCAACTGAGGTCTGCAGCATATTCTTGTAAATCGCTGTGAAAATGGCAACTGTAATCACAATGGCCAATACAACAAAAATCCAGCGTGAATCAAATTGCGCGAACAGGCTGAATGCTGCACCGCGATTCTCGATATAAGTCAAGTGAAACACACCATTGATCAACGGAATGGTCTGCTGTGCCTGCAGGGACGTAAACGCCCAGTATTTCACTGCCTGATCTGCTGCAATCATCAGCAAGATTGCACAAATATAAATCGGCATCTTCTACCTCCAAAACAAAAAAAGGAGGAACAGAATTGCTCTGCTCCCCCCTTGGATTCTTCTTTTTAGCCTACAACCTTGGCACAGCGAGCACACAGACCCGGATGCTTTGCATCAGAACCAACGGTCTTAGCCTGCTTCCAGCAACGCAGGCACTTCTCACCTGCTGCGCGGGCAACAGCAATCTTCAGACCCGGCAGATTCTCGCTTGCAGCGCCCTCACCGTCACCGGCAACGACATCAAGTTCGGAAACAATGCACAGATCAGCCAGATCCTGACCACAGCCGTTCAGGAATGCAGCCTGTTCAGCGTCAGCGTAAACAGTAACGCACGCTTCCAGCGGCTTGCCGATGGTCTTAGCAGTACGCGCACCCTCGAGAGCCTTGTTTACATCATCGCGGAATGCTGTCAGCTTGTCCCACTTAGCACGATCCTCATCGCTGAAGGACAAAGCCTCGTCAGCCTGCGGCATCTCGTTATATGCTACGTTGCGAACATCATCCTGAGCAGCGTGCGGCATAGCCTGCCAGATTTCGTCTGCGGTAAAGCACAGAATCGGAGACAGCATGCGAACCAGCGCACTCAGGATACGATAGATCGTAGTCTGTGCAGAGCGGCGGCTCAGACCATCGGTCTCATCGCAGTACAGACGATCCTTGATCACATCGAGGTAGAAGTTGGACATATCAACAACACAGAAATTATGAATTGCATGGAATACGGTGTGGAATTCGTAGCTATCATATCCCTCACGAACCTTTGCAGCAAGGTCGTTCAGCTTCATCAGTGCCCACTTATCCAGCTCCGGCATATCTGCGTATGCAACAGCGTTGGTCTTAGGATCAAAGTCAAACAGGTTGCCCAGAATGTAGCGAGCCGTGTTACGGATCTTGAGGTAGTTCTGCGACAGATGCTTGAGCATGTCCTTGGAAATACGCATATCCTGACGGTAGTCAGAAGAAGCAACCCACAGACGCATTACGTCTGCGCCATACTGCTTGAGGATATCCTCCGGAGCAATACCATTGCCCAGAGACTTGGACATCTTCTGGCGCTCCTCATCAACAATCATACCGTGGGTGATAACCGTCTGGTACGGAGCCTTGCCCTGCGTAGCAATAGAAGTCAGCATCGAGGACTGGAACCAGCCGCGATACTGGTCATTGCCTTCCAGATATACGTCAACCGGGGTCTTCTGACCTTAGCGGTTCTCGATAACAGCACGCCAGGAGGAACCGGAATCAAACCATACGTCCATGGTGTCGGTTTCCTTGTCGAACTCGCTGCAGCCGCACTCACACTTAGTGCCTGCCGGCAGGATCTCAGCAGCCGTCATGTCGAACCATGCGTTGGAGCCCTTTTCACGGAACAGATCAGCAACGGTCTTAATCGTCTGCTCATTTACCAGCGGCTTGCCGCACTTCTTGCAGGTGAAGATCGGAATCGGAACACCCCAGACACGCTGACGGAAATACACCAGTCGGAACGCTCACGGATCATGGAGGTCATGCGCTCCTGACCCCAGCCAGGAATCCACTTGATGTCCTCACAAGCCTTGACTGCGTCATCCTTGAGCGCATCAACAGAGCAGAACCACTGCTCGGTGGTACGGAAGATGATCGGATTTTTGCAGCGCCAGCAATGCGGATAGCTGTGCACGATGTCCTCGGTTGCGAGAAGTGCGCCACAGTCATCCAGATCCTTGAGAATAACCTCGTTGGAATCGTCAACGAACATACCCTCGTACTTGCCGGATTCGGCGGTGTGACGGCCTTTGCCGTCAACCGGAACGATAATCGGGATGTTGTACCTCTGGCAAACGATAAAGTCATCAGCACCAAAGCCCGGAGCGGTATGAACACAGCCGGTACCGGCATCGAGCGTTACATGGTCACCGGTGATAACCAGAGAATCACGGTCGAACAGCGGGTGCTTGGTCTTGATCAGCTCCAGATCAGAGCCGAGAACGGTTGCGAGAACTTCCCAGCTGTCAATGCCGGCAGTCTTCATAACAGAAGCAACCAGTTCCTTAGCCAGAACATAAATCTCGCCGTTCGGAACCTTAACGAAATCGTACTCGAAGTTCGGGTTCAGAGAAATTGCAAGGTTGCCCGGAATGGTCCAGGTAGTGGTGGTCCAAATTACGAAATATACATTCTCCTTGGTACCAAGCAGCTTGGTGATAACACCCTTGTCATCGGTTACAGCGAACTTTACAAAGATAGACTTACACGGAACATCCTTGTACTCAATCTCTGCCTCAGCCAGTGCGGTCTCGTCGTGCGGGCACCAGTAAACCGGCTTCTGACCCTTGTAGATGTAACCCTTCTTAGCCATCTCGCCGAAAATCTCAATCTGAGCAGCCTCGTAATCGTGGGTCAGGGTCAGGTACGGACGATCCCAGTCGCCGATAACGCCCAGACGCTTAAACTGGGTACGCTGGGTAATTGACATGATCGTGTGCGAACTCTTCACACTTGGAGCGGAACTCCGCAGTGGAAACCTTGCTGCGATCCATGCCGTAAGCCTTGATTGCCTGACGCTCAATCGGAAGACCATGGGTATCCCAGCCCGGAATGTACGGAGCCTGATAACCCATCATATTGCGCGAACGCAGAATAAAATCCTTGAGGATCTTATTCAGTGCATGACCCATATGCAGATTGCCGTTTGCATACGGAGGGCCGTCGTGCAGAACGAAAAGCGGCTTGCCCTCGTTCTTCTTCATCAGTTCATGGTAGAGGTCGTTCTTCTCCCAGTTTTCCAGAAAACCCGGCTCGCGCTTCGGCAGACCGGCACGCATCGGGAATTCGGTTTTGGGCAAATTGATCGTATTGTTGTAATCCTGCTGCATTGTGCAGTATTCAGTCCTTTCGCTTATTTACTTAACGTCCTTCGGGTCGTATTCAGTGCCGAACTGCAGTTCGCCGAAGTCGAATTTTACGCGTTGCATCTTCCACTGGTGCATCGCCCTTCCCAGTCGCATTTGTGTTCTTTGCATCTTCAGTCTGCTGGACCGGAGCGAGGTTTTCGCCCTTCGCCAACTCTGCCATTGCTCTTGCCTGCGACTGATACAGCTTTTGCTACATGAGCGATGAACTCAGCAGTGTTCTTGCGGGCAGTCTCCAGTTTCTGTTCCTCGGTGTTGATTTCCGCCTGGGTGTCTTTCACCTTGTTGGCGGGTTCATCCTTCGCAGAAGCAATGATCTCCTCTGCTTCCTTCTTCGCCTTGTCGATTGTCTCCTGTGCAATCGACTGAGCGGTCAGCAAGGTACGGTGCATTCCTTCTTCAACACCGCGGTACTCTTCAATTTTATCGACCAGCACCTTCATTTTTGCCTTCATAGCAGCGTTTTCCTTCTGCATCGCTGCAAATTCCTCTGCAACACGCTCGAGAAAAGTATCGACAGACTTCATGTCATATCCGCCGAAAACCGCTTTTTCAAAGCCGATTTCTTGTATTTCCTGCACCGTCATATGTTTTTTTCCTCCGTCTTTATCTCATTTGCCGTACTGACACGGAAAAATGGTCGGGCTGCGCCCGACCAAAATCAGCGCCGTTTGTCCGGCAGGCTTAAAGCATATATACCATTTGTTCTAAAACAATCAGAACAAAAAAAGCCAGCATAAACGCAAAATCAAACGGACAATTCCGCCGCGCACTCACGCGGCTCAGCAGACTGCGAAAAGGTTGAATGACCGGCTCGGTAACAAGGCACAGAAACTCGTAGATTTTTTGAGTCGCTGCCCTGTACGAACCAGCTCATGATTGCCCGTGCAAAAAACATAAACTGCAGAATGCGCAATAAGCTGCCTACGAAATATATTACCAAGCTGTTCACGATAGTACTCACGATCTGCGCTTAGAAATACATACCGCTGTTTTCCAGTTCGTCGATCAGATCGCCCATAATATCAACATTGTAGGGTGTGATAATATAGGTGCTGTTTGCAACCTTCTTGATCTTGCCTTCGTTTGCATAAGCAACACCGCTGAGAAAATCCACCAGACGGCGGGCAATATCCTTGTTGGTCTGCTCCAGATTGAGGACAACCGTACGCTTGTCCTTGAGATGATCTGCAATCTCCGCAGCCGTCTCAAAGCGATCCGGCTTGACCAGAACCACAGCCAGCTGTGTAGTAGTATTGATGTTTACAACCTTATCGCTGCGATCGTGACGGCGCACCTGAGGCGCGTCCTGTGCATCACTGTCGTACGAACGGTCATAGGATCTTCTATTGTAAGATGATGGCTCGCTATCCATCGCAGGTTCTTCGTTTCTCTGACGGGGCATCTCGTCTTCGTAGTCGTCCTCCAACTCGCTGCCCTTTACCCAATCAATAAAGCCTTTGATTGAACCCATGCCAAGTTCCTCCTTATGTTTTAAGGCGAAACGATCTGATACGGCCGTTTGCCAAAGATCGCCGTGCCTACGCGAACCATGTTCGCTCCGCACGCAATCGCCGTTTCAAAATCATTCGTCATTCCCATAGACAAATAATCCATATCTACATTATCGTATTTTTTTCGTCAAAATGTCAATAAATACTTGACGCATTTCGGTAAAAGTAGTTTGAATTTTTTTTTTTTCATCCGCAACGGAGGAATTGCCATCAATCCGCGGATATGAAGCGACTTTTTTGCGCTCAATTTTACGATTGCATCGTGCAGTTCTTCGGGCGGAAGACCGCTTTTGGCAGCTTCTCTGCCGATATTTACCTCCAGAAGAATATCCTGACAAACACCGCGCTTTCTCAGCTTCCTTGGCGATAGCCTCGCCGAGATGAACCGAGCCGACCGACTGAATCAGCGAAACCTTGCCGATCAGGTACTTGACCTTATTGGTCTGCAGCGTGCCGATAAACTGAAGGTCTGCGCCATCGTAGGCGTTCTGTTCATACTTCTCCTGCAGTTCCTGTACGCGGTTTTCGCCGCACACACGGATTCCCGCTTCGATAGCCGCCTGCACGCGCTCGGCGTCATTCATTTTGGTCGCAGCCACCAGTGTAATTTCACTGGGATCGCGCCCCTGCCTGCACGGCGGCATTGTTTACGCGCTCGATCACAGATTTTACGCGTTCCTGCAGTTCTTTCTTTTTCTTGCTCCGTCATGTCTTCACCACCATATTGTTTTGCAGATTTTTACCTTGAACGATAACCTGGTCTCGCTCGACCAGCATATCGGAGTTGGTCGCACTTTGTTCGACGACATAATAATCGTCCGCCTCAAACAGCTCGTTGATCATTTTGAATTTCTGTATCGAGCCGCTCAGGATGAACACGCCGGGGATCTGCATGGTCTTTCCGTCGCTGTCTGTTTGTTCCTGCACACGGACGGCACTCTTCGGCACCTTGAGTCCGGTGTAGGTCGCAATGATAATTTCGATCGGCTGTTCGCGCATGGAAACCATTTCACTGCTGAATTCTGTGCCTTCCATCACCAGCAGAGCCGTATCGCTGTTACCTTGATGGTTGATGGAATGCACGGTTACTTTGGATTCCATCGAAGCCTGCGTAAAGTTTACTGTCAGCTCCTGACCGACCTGCAGACGCTCGGCCTGCTCGGCCGGAATCTTAGCTGCCAGATACCAGTTGAATCCCTTAACGATCTTGCCGAGCGAATTGCTGTTCTCAGCAGACGGCTGCTGCGCAACGGTCTTGTCAAACTGCTCCACGGTCATCTCATCCAGTGAGGATGGTGTGAGAATGCTCTCGTATCCATCCACTACCTCGGAGAAATATCCGGACGAGGATGCAGTGAGTTCCGTGGTTCGGCCGGTAAGCTGATGCTCGAGTGAGGACTGCTCAGAAACCAAAGCGTCACGTTCGGCAGATACCTCGTTGGTATCCACATTGCCGGCCTCGCGGCGCAGCGACAGCGTGCGCAGCGAACTTGCGGCAGACGCGACCGAAGAGCCGCTGCCTTCCTTCACCTGCTCGGCCAGCTGCTCGATCGTCAGCGTGATGACCTGATCCAGCTTTGCGATGTTTGAGCTGTCCGATGTGGACTGCAGCGCTGTATCCAGAAGAGAAATACGTTCCTCCAGCGGATCAAGCTGTCGGCTCAGATCCATAGATTCCTGATCAGAATAGATGATCGCCAACGGTGCGTCCTGCTGTACGCGTTCACCGCTGTACACGATGTGCTTGACCGAGCTGCCCGTGGCATTGTCGATCGGTTCTTCATCGCGGAAGAACCAGCCATCGCTCGTAAAGCTGTCATTAACTGTGACATGCAGAGCCGGTGTGGTCTCCGGTGCAGCCGAAAACGCGTTAGAAAGACGGCCGCCCAGATAAATCACCATCAGCACCGCCGCAATGATAAATACAACGCGGTTTCCGCCGTCATTCCGCCGTTTTCGCGGCTTGGATTTTGTGCTTTTTGTCTGTTGTCCCATGTAAAGACCTCGTATATGTTCACTGTTCCGCACGCTCCCCTCTCGGTGCATGGAGATCGACTCTATGCTGCGGGATCAGAGTAGAGATTGCGTGCTTATAGATCATTTGCTGTTTTCCGTCGCTCTCCAAAATCACAACGAAGCTGTCGAATCCGCGGACGATACCGCGCATCTGAAAGCCGTTCGTTAAAAATACGGTGATGTTCTGCGCCTGCTGACGCAATGCACTGAGCATTCTGTCCTGTAAGTTGATTTCGTTTCGCACAATGATTCCTCCAGTTGAAATTACAATTTATGGTATCATTGTACACCGTGGTTTTGAAGATATTTTGTCGTTTCCTGTAAGACAAAAGGAAGTTCTTCTCCACTATTATAATATATCCAGTGGATGCTGTCATCCCTTTTCAGCCAGGTAAGCTGACGTTTTGCATAATTTCTGCTGCGCCGCTTGAGCAATTCGGTACATTCTTCCAATGTTTGCTCGCCGTTCAGATAGCCGAGCAGCTCTTTGTAGCCGATGGCCTGCGCGGCAGTGCCGGTCAGCAGACGGCGTTCCACCAGCCGTTTCGTCTCCTCCAGCAGACCGTTTTCCAGCATAAGATCCACTCTGCGATTGATGCGGTCATACAGAATTTCACGGTCAGACGGGCAAACACCGATCTTGAGCGCATCATACTTTGGCTCCGGGCGCTTGTTCCTGCGGTTAAATTCGTCGATCGTCATACCGGTCTGCTCATACACCTCAAGAGCACGAATGACGCGCTGAGATTATTCGGGTGCAGACGTTCCGCTCCGGCCGGATCTACCTTAGCCAGACAGTCATGTACCGCCTGATTGCCCTGCTCAGCCGCCATCCGTTGATATTTCTCACGCACGGTCAGGTCGGTCTCATCGCCAGAGAATACGCTGCACTCGATGAGCGCGTCCATGTACAATCCTGTACCGCCGACAACGATCGGCGTCATGCCGCGCGACAGAATATCCTGCGCAGCAGCGTCTGCCAGTTCGACATACCGTGCCACCGAGAACGCTTCGCCGGGCTCGCACACATCGAACAGATGGTGCGGTACGCCCTCCCGTTCCTTCATATCAGGCTTGGCGGTGCCGATATCCATCCACGGTAAAGCTGCATGGAATCCGCAGAAATGATCTCAGTATGCAGTTGTTGCGCCAGCGCGACCGATAAGGCGGTTTTGCCGCTGGCAGTCGGTCCGCAGATACAGATCAAACGGTTTTCCATGCTGTTTCCTCGCTTTTTATTGATTTACACGCTTGAACATCTTGTCAAGCTCATATTTGGTCAGACGAACGGTCGTCGGTCTGCCATGCGGGCAGGAACGCACGTTGTCATCGCTCAGCACCCGCTCGCACAGGTCCTGCAGCTCGGTCATCGTGGTCGGTTTGCCTGCCTTGATAGCCGCCTTGCATGCTACCGTATGAATTAAATCGTCCAGACGATCCGGCACGGTGATACGGCTGTTCATCGCCTTTTCGGCCAGTTCACTGATGACGCTCTGCACATCGCCGCTATCCAGATAAGCGGGCACGCTGCGTACGGCAAAGCTGTTCTCGCCAAAGCTGTCGATGGCAAAGCCTGCCTGACGTATGTCCTCGATCTGCGACTGCACAGCGGCGGCTTCCTCGCCGGTCAGCTCTACAATTACAGGCGTGAGAAGCTGCTGCTGTGGCATATCGGTCTCCGCACGCAGCTTGTTGAACAGAATGCGTTCATGCGCGGCATGCTTGTCGATGAGAATCAAGCCGTCCTTGTCCTCAGCAATGATGTACGTCTGAAAGCATTCGCCGATCACACGCACACCGGTATCCAGCGGCTGCAGGATCTGCGGCTTACTCTTGACCTCCGGTGCGCTGACAGACGGCACAACAACCATCGGTTCATCTTCCGGCTCCGGTGCCGGCGTATGCACGGCAGGTGTCGGTTCTGTGACCGGCTCGACCGGCTGTGCCATTCGCGTACGAACTGGTCCCTGCGGTTCCTCCTGCAGTATGCGCGGCGCGGACAGATAACTCGATGCACTGCGCGGACGCTCTGCCTTTGGCGGGATGGACACGAGGAAATCCTCTAAATCCGGTGCTTCCTCGTCGTTCTTTACCGGTGCAATTGGTGTTGGCTTGACACTCGGCATGACAAACGGCTTAGGGTCTACCGGCTTTGGAATCGCAAACCGCTGCTGCTCATGCGTCAGATTATCTTCACGCGGCTTGGCAGGCGCTTCCCTTCTCCTTGTGCTCCAGATGCGGCATATTGTCGTTTGCGGCAAGTGCATTCTTGCAGGCAATATACACGACCTCGAAAATCGGCTTTTCCTGCGAAAATTTGACCTCGGTTTTTGCAGGATGCACGTTGACGTCGACCGCCGACAGCGGCAAATCCAGGAAAAGTGCACCAGACGGATATTTGCCGGTGATGATCGCATTGCGATAGGCCTCTTCCATTGCAGCCTGCATAAGACGGCTCTTGACATAGCGGCCATTGACGAAAAAGTGCTGCATGGAACGGTTGGCACGTCCGGCGTGCGGCTTGACAATGTAGCCGTGCACGGTCATACCGTTGCGCTCGGTCATCGGCACTTCAATCATATTGGCAGTCATTTCCTTGCCGAATACGCCGAACACCGGTGCAATCAGCTTGCCCTTGCCGTCCGACGAGAATACCTGCTTGCCGTCGCGAATGAGCGTGAACGCAATCTCCGGATGGGAGAGCGCCGCATGCTGTACTACGCCGAGAATGTAACCCGCCTCGGTGAAGTCCTTTTTTTGAGAAACTTCATGCGAGCCGGTGTGTTGAAGAACAGGTCGCGCACAACGATTGTTGTGCCTTCCGGACAGCCGGCTTCCTCCCTGTGTCTGAATCTCACCGGCTTCCAGATGCAGATGCAGACCCGCAATCGAACCCGCCTGACGCGTAAACAGATCAATGCGCGTAACCGACGAAATCGCAGCCAGTGCTTCACCACGGAAGCCCAATGTGCCGATAGCATTCAAATCTTCCTCAGTACGCAGCTTGCTGGTCGCGTGGCGGCGGAAGGCCACAGGTGCATCCTCTGCCGACATGCCGCAGCCGTTATCCGCAATACGCAGATAGGTAATGCCGCCGTTTTCGATCTCCACCGTAATGCGGGTAGAACCTGCGTCAATCGCATTCTCGACCAGCTCCTTCGCTACAGAGGACGGCCGTTCTACAACCTCTCCTGCCGCGATCAGATCCGCAAGATGCGGAGATAATTCATGAATCACTGCCATTTTCTTTGTTTTCCTTTCCGGAACAAATCATGGTTGGTCTTTCCTGCCCTGATAAATGATTAAACCAGCTTTTTCAGCTCATACAGTGCGTTGAGCGCCTCGATCGGCGTCATGGTGTCCACCTGCAGTGCACGCAGCCGCTCTGCGACTGCGTCGCCGGAAGCGAATCTATCGTAATCTGCGGAACGTCTTCCGGTTCCTCGGCTACGGCGTGCAGCTCGATTTTCGGCATGGTGGATTCCAGATCAGCCAGCACAGCCTTTGCTCGCTTGATGACCGGATTCGGCACACCGGCCAGCTTTGCAACCTCAATGCCATAGCTGTCATCCGCGCCACCGCGCACGATTTTGCGCAGGAACGTAATGTCATCACCGCGCTTTTTGACCGCGATATTGTAATTCTTGACGCGCTTAACCAGATCTTCAAGCACAGTCAGTTCGTGATAATGCGTTGCAAACAGCGCGCGTGCGCCGATGCGCTTTTTGTCCGCTACATACTCTACAACTGCGCGGGCAATGCTCATGCCGTCATAGGTAGAGGTGCCGCGACCAATCTCATCCAGAATAATTAGGCTGGACTTGGTAGCGTGCCGCAGAATATCCGCGACCTCGCTCATCTCCACCATGAAGGTGGATTGACCGCTCGCCAGATCATCCGACGCGCCGACACGGGTAAACACGCGGTCTGCCACGCCGATATGCGCGGACGAGGCCGGTACATACGAACCAATCTGCGCCATGATGGTAATCAGTGCCACCTGCCGCATATAGGTGGATTTGCCTGCCATATTCGGGCCGGTGATGATAGCGACGCGGTTTTCCTTGCTGTCGAGCAAGGTGTCGTTCGGGATGAACAGACTGTCGGACAGCATTTTCTCAACAACCGGGTGACGGCCGTCCTTGATGTCAATGCGGTCGGAAAAATCCACCACCGGACAAACATAGTTGTTATCGCACGCCACATCAGCCAGAGCGCACAGAACGTCAAGCGCTGCGATAGCCTGCGCGGTTTTCTGCACACGGTGGACCTCAGCGGCAATCTGGTCGCGTACGGAAACGAATACCTCGTACTCGAGAGCGGTCAGGCGTTCCTGCGCACCGAGCACGGTGCTCTCGAGCTGTTTCAGCTCCTCGGTGATATAGCGCTCGCTGTTCGCAAGCGTCTGCTTACGAATATAGTTCTCCGGAACCGCCTCCGCATTGGAGCGGCTGACCTCAATATAATAGCCGAACACGCGGTTGTAGCCGATTTTCAGCTTGCTGATACCGGTACGCTCGCGTTCCGCCTGCTCGATTTCGGCAATTTTACCCTTACCGCCGGACGCAAGGTCGCGCAGACGGTCAATCTCCTCGTTGAAGCCCTTGCGGATCATGCCGCCTTCCCGAAGAAGAATCGGCGGCTCACCCACGATGGCCTGCTCGACCAGCGCGCGAATGTCTTCGAGCAGATCAATCTTGCCGGTCAGCTCACGCAGCATAGCCTGTCCGAACAGAGCAGCCTGCGTTTTGATCTCCGGCAGGCAAGAAATTGCCGCCGACAGCGCACGCAGATCACGGCAGTTTGCAGTGCCGTAGGCTACGCGCCCGATCAGGCGCTCCATATCGAACACCCGCTTGAGTGCGTCCGTCAATGCCGTGCGGGCAATTACATCGTCGCACAATGCACCTACTGCCTGCTGACGGCGTGCAATATGCAGCGGATTATACAGCGGTTTTTCAATCCACTGACGAATCAGGCGCGAACCCATTGCCGTGCGCGTGTGGTCAGTACCCACAGCAGCGTGCCCTTCTTCTCCCTTGGTGCGCATGGTCTCGCAAAGCTCGAGATTGCGGCGTGCGATCAGGTCAAGCTCCATATACTGGCCTTGATGGTACACCTGCAGCTGATTCAGACTGGAAAGGCTGGCCTTCTGCGTCTGCTCGAGGTAATCCAACAGACCGCCGAGGCACTGCACAGTGCACGGCAGGTCAGTCAGACCTGCAGCGTCAAGTCCTGCTGAAGTGCTCCTGAATGCGTTCCGCACTGCGCTGTGCCTCAAAGCACTCCTCCGGCATCGGCTCTATGAGCGCCTCCAGACGTTCCTTCAGAAAGGACTGAAGGCCGTCTGCCGAAATGGCTCCGCCGCCGACCAGCACCTCACGCGGCGCAAAGCGTCCGAACTCGCTGGTGATGTCATTCCAATTATCCGAGCCGGTCGCGTACACCGAACCTGTCGTAATATCAGCAAAGCATACGCCGACGGAACCACCGGCTGCATATACGCAGCCGAGAAAGTTGTTCCGGTTTTCATCCAGCATGGAGGCTTCCACGACCGTACCCGGTGTCACGCGTCGGATGATCTCGCGCTTGACAAGACCTTTTGCCTTTTTTCGGGTCCTCCATCTGCTCACAGATTGCGATTTTGTAACCCTTCTGCACCAGCTTGGCAATATAGCCTTCCGCGCTGTGATACGGCACGCCGCACATCGGTGCACGTTCTCCCTGACCGCAGTCGCGGCCGGTCAGCGTCAGCTCCAGCTCGCGGGAGACCAGCTTGGCATCGTCAAAGAACATTTCGTAAAAATCGCCCAGACGGTAAAACAGAATGTAATCTTTATTTTTGTTTTTGATCTCAAAATACTGCTGCATCATGGGCGTCAGTTCAGCCATGTTCTTACCTCTTTCTTATAATTTGTGTGCAAACAGACAGCGAAGCGAGGTTTTCTCGATCTCTGCCTCGATAAATTCACCGATCTTGATATCGTCACCGCGCACGCACACGAGCAGGTTGCCCTCGGTACGGGCGGTAAACGGATATTCCGGTCCTTTGGCATTGCCGTCTACGAGCAGCCGCAGCTTCCTGCCCTGATAAGCTGCCTGCTTTTCAGCAACGATTTCATCCTGCGCCTTGAGCAGGCGCTCGAAGCGGCGCTGCTTATCCTGCGGCGTAGCGTTATCCTCATAGGAGGCTGCGGGCGTGCCCGTGCGAGGCGAATACAGGAAGGTAAACAGCAGATCAAACCGGGTATCCTGCACCAGCTTCAGGGTCTGCTCGAAATCCTCGTCCGTTTCGCCCGGGAAACCGACGATAATATCGCTTGACAGCGTAATATCCGGCATTTTCGACCGTGCATCCGCAATCAGCGATTTGTAGTGCTCTGCCGTATAGCGGCGGTTCATGCGGTGCAGAATCTCGTCACTGCCAGACTGGAACGGCAGATGCAGCTGCTTTGCGACCTTGCCGCACTCCGCCATGGTGGAAAACAGCTTGGGTGAGGCATCTTTCGGGTGACTCGTCATAAAGCGCAGCCAGAAATCGCCGGGCACGGCGTTGAGACGGCGCAGAAGATCGGCAAAATCCACGTCAATGCCGAGATCCTTACCATAGGAGTTGACGTTCTGGCCGAGCAGCGTAATCTCCTTGTAACCCGCCGCGACCAGCTCACGCAGTTCTTTCTCGATCTCCTCCGGTCGGCGGCTGCGCTCTCTGCCGCGCACATACGGCACGATGCAGTAGGTGCAGAAGTTGTTGCAGCCGTACATGATGGACAGCCACGCCTTTGCGCCCTTGGCACGCAGCACCGGCAGACCTTCGGCGATATCGTCCTCGCCGCCGATGTCGAACACACGCTTTTTTCTCGGTCAGCACGCGGTACAGTAGCGACGGAAATCGCCAGAGCGCATGCGTGCCGAACAGGAGATTTACCTGCGGATAGCTTTTCTTAATCTTCTCGACGTTTTTCTCCTGCTGGGCCATGCAGCCGCACATTGCAATAACAATGCCCGGGCGCTCCTTTTTCAGATGGCGGAGTGCGCCGACGTTGCCGAACGCACGATCCTCGGCATGCTCACGCACAGCACAGGTGTTGAACAGGATAAAATCTGCCTCGTCGGGCGTATCGGTCATTTCGTAGCCCATTTCAGACAGCATGCCGCGTATACGCTCGGTATCCGCCTCGTTCTGCTGGCAGCCGAACGTATGCGTATAGGCTTTGGGGCGCTTGTCCCCCAATAGGCGGGCTACTGCGTCAATATAGGTAAACTGCGATTGCAGCTGTTCTTCGGAAACATTCTGGGTTGCCATGAAACTCTCCTTTTATCGAAATGGAGTGCCGTCAGAAGTAAACACGTTCATGCGGTGGTACGCGCTGAACGGAATCTCGTACTGCGGCAGATACTGCCGAATGGCACGAGTCAGATATTCCGGACTCATGTTGTTATTGCCGGCAGCGGTGGTGACAACAGCGGTCACCTCATCAGGGCCGTCGGTAACGGTCAGATCGCGCATCAGCTCACGCATATTGACCGTCTTTTTTCGCCGCGCTTGGAGCGCTTGACGATCTCGACCATGGGACGGCGGAACAGATTGCGCACATCGTCGGCAAAGCCCTTGGGCGTACCATCCTCAAAGCCCCATGTGATGCGGTACTGCGACCATTCAATTGAACCGACCTTCATGCCGCCGTCGGCAAGCGGGTAAATCTCGATTGCACGCAGGCCCTCGGGAAATACATCATTGAGCGCTTCCACCGCATTTTCCGGCACGGCTTCTGCCGTGATATTGAAATCCAGAAATTCGCACTCGCCGGAGTAACCGGTCGAGAGCGGCAGCGCCACCGAAACGTAGGCGTGCTGATTGAAACCCTCGGTGAACAACAGCGGCATCTGGCAGCGTGCCATCGAACGCTGCATAGCGTGCATCAGATCAAGGTGAGAGATATACTTGGCTCTTCCTTCTTTGGCAAATTTCATTCGAGCCTTAAACATGGCACTTGCCTCCCTTCAGCAGAGCGCTTGCGCCGCAGCCGGCACACTGGTGCATACAGTCCGGCGTGATAGCCGCTTCGCGGGAACGCTCCCACTCATGCTTGAGATGTTCCTTGCGCGTGCCGCAGCCGATGTGATCCCACGGGAACACCTCGTCCATCGGACGCTGACGGGATGCGTAGAACTCTGGATCGAGTCCGCAGTCGCGGAACGCCTGCATCCACTTGTCAAAGTCGAAGCACTGATCCCAGCCGTCCATCTTGCAGCCGCGCTGCCACGCCAGCAGAATCGCCTTGCCCTGACGGCGATCGCCGCGTGCAATAACGCCCTCGAGCACCGAGGTCTCGGCATCATGCCAGTTGTAGGTGACATTCTTGGTTTTCATGACCACCTTGAGGTGCGCCTGCTTCTCGCGGAACTGCTCGAGCGTGTCCTGCGCGTCCCACTGGAACGGAGGTCTGCGGCTTGGGCACGAAGCACGATGCCGAAGCCGTGATTCGCACGCCGCGTGCGCGGTTGGGCGTGTTTTCGCGCCAGCAATAGGCGACCTTTTTGCAAATGTCGGAAATACCGTCCAGATCCTCGTATGTCTCGGTCGGCAGACCCATCATGAAATAGAGCTTGACGTTATTCCAGCCGCCTTGAAAGGCAATCTCGCAGGCATGTAGCACGTCCTCCTCGCGGATGTTCTTATTGATAACGTCACGCAGGCGCTGCGTACCGGCCTCACATGCGAACGTCAGGCCGCTTTTACGGGTTTTTCTGTACGCGCTCCATCAGTTCGGCGGAAAAGCTGTCCGCACGAAGAGAAGGCAGCGACAGGCTGATATGCCGCGGCTCACAATAGTCGAGCATGCACTCGGTCAGACCGGACAGCTCACCGTAGTCACTGGTAGACAGCGAGGACAGAGATTTCCTCGTAACCGGAGTTCTTGAGCACCGCCTGCGCCTGCTTGAGCAGCACTTCCTTGGACTTGGTGCGCAGCGGACGATACGTGTGGCCGGCCTGACAGAATCGGCAGCCGCGCGGACAGCCGCGGAACAACTCGATCATCGCACGGTCGAACACAATATCCGTCGAGGGCACGACGAAGGACTCGGATAGTACATGGTATCCAGATCCTTGACGATGCGCTTCTGCACGAGTGCGGGTGCGCCGTGTGTCGGCGTAACGCTCTCAATTGTGCCGTTCTCGTGGTACTTGACCTCGTACAGCGAAGGTACATACATGCCCTCGATCTGTGCTGCCGCAATCAGGAATTCCTGCTTAGACCAGCCTTCGCGCTTGGCCTTGCGGTACAGATCGGTAAATTCCAGCATGATCTCCTCGCCGTCGCCGATCATGAACAGGTCAACGAAGTCAGCCAGCGGCTCCGGATTGTAGGCACACGGACCGCCGCAGGCTACAATATGCTTGAGTTCGGTACGGTCCTTTGCCAGCACCGGAATACCGCCGAGATCCAGCATATTCAGAATGTTGGAAAACGACAGCTCATACTGCAGCGTAAACGCGATAATATCAAAGTCCGACAACGGGTCACCGCTCTCCAGACCGTACAGCGGCAGACCGGCCTCGCGCATTTCAGCCTCCATGTCGATCCATGGCGCGCAGACGCGTTCGCACCAGATGCCCTTCTGATCGTTGAGCAAGCCGTAAAGGATACGCGAACCGAGGTGAGACATGGCAACCTCATAGGTATCCGGAAAACAGAACGCAAATCTCAGATCGATGTTCTTTTTATCTTTCATCACCGAGCCCCATTCACCGCCGACGTAGCGTGCCGGCTTCTGTACACGGGACAAAATGGCTTCCATCTTTTTATGCAAGACGTATTCCTCCATTTTCATTCATACAGATTATTGTATCATATCCTTCCGAAAAAAAAACCATACTGTTTTTGACTGTTTTCGCGCAGGAAGTACACAAAACAAAAAAGAAACGCGAAGAAAGCCTTTACACTTTCTTCGCGTTTTGCTTATTTCTCTGAAATTTCCGGCTTACTGCCGAGCAGTCGGGACGTATTGAACACAGTCAGCACCGTGAGTACGGCATCGACGATAACTGCCATCCACATCTGCGCCAGACCGATCAGCACCAGTACAGCAAGCACCAGCTTGATGGCGGCCAGCAGTGTCAGATTCTGCATTGCCACTCCGTGTGTACTCTTGCAGACCTGAACAGCTTCGCCGAGACCGCTCAGATCATTTGCGGTAATCAGTACATTCGCCGCATCCGCTGAATAGCGGGAGCCACGCGTGCCCATTGCCACACCGACATCAGCCATCTTAAGCTGCTCGATATCGCTTACGCCGTCGCCGACATAGGCGGTCGTACCGTCTGTCGGAATCGTGCGCATCATAAAGTCCAGCTTCGCTTGCTTTTCCTCGGGCATCAAGCTGCAGTGAACAGTATCGATACCGGCGGCATTTGCAATTCGCTGGGTTGGTGTCTCAGCGTCACCGGTGATAAGTACAGTACGCTCAACGCCCTGATCCTTGATCTTCTTGATCGCGTCAGCAGCAGACGGACGAACCGTATCCTCCAATTCAATCACGCCGATGTGCTCTCCTTCACAGGCGATGTAAACAACCGTGCCGTCGATATCCGGCAAACCCTTGACACCGCGAGACCATCAGCTTTCGGTTGCCTACCAGCAGAACATGATCACCGATACGAGCGCGCACGCCGCGGCCCGGGAATTCCTCGAATTCCTCGATCTTCGGCAGCTTTTCCCGGCATGCACCTTACGATTGCGCGTGCAACCGGATGCTGCGAAAAGCTGCTCGGCTGCTGCGGCAAAGTGCCAGACAGTTCTTTTCGGAGAACTCCTGCGTGGGATAAATCTTTTTTAATCTGCAGATTGCCGGTGGTCACTGTGCCGGTCTTGTTGAATACGACCAGACGCAGGTCTGCAGTCCGTTCCATCGCTTCGCTGCCCTTCATGTGAACGCCTTCGCTCTCAAGTCGGCCGCCGCCGCATACAAAAGCAAGCGGTACAGCCAACGCCAGTGCGGTCGGACAGCAGGCGATGAGAAGCGTCAGTCCGCGATATACCCAGCCGGTCATATCCGCACCGGGCATGAACAGCGGCGGAAGTGCGGCTGCCAGTACGGCAATGACGATCACAACCGGAACCAGGCGCTTGGCATTACGCTGCGCACTGTTTTCCAACGCTGCCTTGTGTTCGGCAGCTGCATTCTGTACGCGGCGAATCTGACGAACCGCGCAGTCCTCGTAGCGCGAGATCACACGAATCAGCATCAGAGAGCCATTATACCGGCTGCCTGCCAGCACACGCGTATTCTTATCAACTGCCATCGGCACGTTTTCACCAGTAAGCACGCTGTCATCCACCGTGCCGTCTCCGCGAAGCACAACACCGTCAATCGGTACGCGCTCACCCGAGTGCACCAGAACCAGCTCACCCAGACGGATATCTGCCAGCGGAACCTGACGCTGTTCGCCCTTCATGTTGACAACCGTTGCCTTCTCCGGCATGAAATCATGCTGCTGCGGCAACGCCTGATAGGTGGATGCCAGAACGATATCACCTGCAATTTTGCCAATCTCGAACAGGATGAGCACAACCGTTGCTTCTGCACGGCTGCCGAGCGCGAATGCGCCGATAGACGCTATTAGCACGAGCAGATATTCATCGAAAAACGAACCGTGTGTCAGATTGGTCAGCACACGCGCTGCAATCGGCAGCGCTGTGATCAAAAAACGCCAGCAGGCAGAGCGGCAATGCCGCGCTGCATCTCCCATTGCGATTCCGGCCACAAGAACGATTGCCGCGGCAGCCAGCCGTACGCCTATACTCTGCATATCTAGCCGTGTCATCGGCTGATAGGTCACTTCAGCGCCTTCCTGTATACGGCGTGCATTTTCTCGCCGCAGACGGGTCTGCTCACGCCGACGCATTTTCGCCCGGTACTGTGCCTTCTGCACGAAATTCATACCGGTGGTATCGTCCGCGTCCTCCGAGCTTCGATTACTGACGGTTCCGGCTTCTTTTCCTCCGGCTTTTTTCATCCTTTGGTTTAGGCTTCTCCTTAGGTGCGGATTTTGCCTGTTCCTTTTTCTCCGCCTTGTCCTTTTCATGGTTTTTCAGTTTTTCTTTTAGCTTCTGCAGCCTGTCCGGCTTTTCCTCTATGATAGGCTCGAATTCCGCTTCCTCTGATTGTTCTTCCTCAGGAAGCTCGTCCTCTATACCTTCGTCGTCAAATTCCGGTTCGTCCCAGTCGCCCTCGTCTTCGGTCTCATCCGGCGAAGCTTCTTCTTCGTCAAATTCGTCTTCCGCATCTTCCGGCGATTCCTCAGCTGCGTCTGATTCATCCGAGGGCTTTGCAGGCTCAGCTGCCGCCGCTTCCTCGGGCGGCGTTTTCTCCTCCGGAGATTCGCTTTCACTTTGGTGCGATGTATCGGCTTCCGGCTGTTCCGCATTCTTGTCCGGCGGCTCAGGCTCGCCGGGTGGCGCTGATTCTTCTTTTTCAGGCGGTTTTTATTCTCTTCGGGTTTAGGTTTTTCCGGAGCGGCAAACAGCTGCGCTACTGCCGAATTTTCCAGATCCGCTAAAATCGAATCGACCTGTGCAAAAAATATCTTCCGCCGTTGTCTGGTCCTTCTTCTGTTCCGAATCAGGGCGGTTATTTTCGCTCATTCCGTTTATCCCTCCTGCACGTGCGCGATTCCCTGTGCCAAAATGGTCTGAATATGATCATCGCACAGCGCATAGTATACTGTTTTTCCGTTTTTCGACTCTTGACCAGCCGCGCCTGCTTCAAAAAAACGAAGCTGATGCGATATCGCGGACTGGCTCATGTTCAGCAGCGACGCAATATCACAGACACACAGCTCCGCAGACACAAGCGCCGCCAGTATCCGCAAGCGGGTCTTGTCGGAAAACGCTTTGAAAAAATCTGATGCGGCTGTAGTGATCTCCTCTGCCGGCATTGCGCTGCGCGCTGCCATAACTGCATCTGTATGGACGATATGCTCCTCGCAGCACTCCAGTTCTGCGTCTGTATGCTTTTGCCGACAATTTGATCCCTCCCGCAATATGTGCATATCTATTCAACTTATGATAACATTCCAGTCCACTTCTGTCAAGAATCGAGTCGGACACAAATGACAATTTTGCGTGCAAAAAAGTCCTGCAGGCCGGATACGGTCTGCAGGACTTGAACGCAATTTTTACTTTTCGGGCTGTTCACGCTTCGGATCGGTCATAACTTCCTTTGAATGAAGTTGCCAGACCCGCAAGGCTCTGAATCTCGCTCGGGATGATGATCTTGGTTGCCTTGCCGTCGGCGGCGCTGCTGAATGCCTCGAGGGATTTCAGCTTGATAACCTGCTCGGTCGGTGCCGCTTCATTCAGCAGATTGATGGAGTCTGCCAGTGCCTTCTGCACGGTAAGCAGCGCTTCCGCTTCACCTTCGGCCTCCTTGATCTTGGCAAGGCGATTTGCCTCTGCAGCAAGAACAGTTGCTTCCTTTTTCACCTTCAGCCACCAGAATCGCGGACTGCTTTTTACCTTCCGCTACCAGAATGGACTCACGGCGTTCGCGCTCGGCCTTCATCTGCTTCTCCATAGATTCCTGAATGGCAGCCGGCGGAATGATGTTCTTCAGCTCCACGCGGTTTACCTTAATGCCCCAGTCATCGGTCGCTTCATCGAGGATGGAGCGCATTTTGGTGTTGATGATATCGCGGCTGGTCAGCGTCTGGTCAAGCTCAAGATCACCGATGATGTTTCGCAGTGTGGTTGCAGTCAGATTTTCGATTGCCGCCATCGGGCTTTCGATACCGTATGCAAACAGCTTCGGGTCGGTGATCTGGAAATACACGACCGTGTCGATCTGCATGGTTACATTATCCTTGGTGATAACCGGCTGTGGCGGGAAATCGACTACCTGCTCCTTGAGGGTCACCTTGCGGGCAATGCGCTCGAACAGCGGCACCTTTGAAATGCAGGCCGGTGCTCCATGTGTCACGGTAGGTACCGAGACGCTCGATAACATACGCCTTCGCCTGCGGCACGATCACAATGTTGCTTGCAATGAACGCGATGAGCAGAACAATCAGCACAATCCAGATGATGGGCACAATAATATAATCCATGATAACGCTCCTTTACAGTTGGTTCGGTTTTACAATCGCCTTGACGCCGCGGATCTCCACAACCGTGACTCTTGTCCCGATTGCAATTTGCGCGTCAGTCGTACTGCGGGCTGTCCAGATCTTTCCGTTGATTTTCACCGCACCAGTCTCCAGAACATTGTCAATCGGTTCGGTAACAACGGCAATCTGTCCAATGATACGATCTGCGTTGGTCGCCTGCTGCCGGCTGCCGAGAAAACGGCGGCAGAGCGGACGCACCAGTACAAGCAGCAGCGCGGAGAACACGATGAACACAATCCACTGCCCCATCAGCCCGACCGAAAGGCTGGCTGCAATGAGTGCCGCGACACCGCCGGCAGCGAACCAGATGCCGCACAATGTGAGTGTAAACGCCTCTACCGCTACACTGATGATAATGACAGCCAGCCAGATATACAGGCTGTCAATTCCAAACATCATAAACTATCCCCTCCTTTGGCAACAGTATAGCATGTGCATACGAAAAAGTACAGCAAAACCCGATTAAATTTCCGGCTAATCTTTGCATATTGCACAAAATGTCGAATAAAAACAAAATCCGCTCGAACCGTGCAGTACAGTTCGAGCGGGAAATCTTCAAAAAATCAGCGGGTCATGCAACGCGAGACGTATCAGCCAAATTGCGATATCCAGCACGATAACGCTCCACAGCAGCATGCGCTCGAGGTTTTGGAGCCGAGAAGCGGCTTTTACCAAACAGCGCGTACAAAACGACCGGCGGCAGCACGAAAACCATCGGGTGAAAACCGCAGTGCCGTACGAAAGTCCAGTCGGAGCAGAGCGGCAAGTGCGCGGCTCAGTCCGCAGCCGGGACACGGCACGCCGGTCAAGTATTTGATCGGACAGTTCCAGCCGAACAGCAGCGCCGAGGCATATGCCAACGCACCCAGTATCAGCAGCACGAGCAGGCCGTTCAGACCACGCCGAAAGCGCTCCGGCATCAGCCCTTGTAGGTCTCGCGGAACTCGAGGAACTCGTCATAGGTGCATTCCTTGTCCAGAACGCCCTTTTCACGAATTTCGATAATACGGGTCGCAATGGTCTGCACGAACTCGTGGTCGTGGGAAGCAAACAGCACGGTGCGCTTGAAATCACGAACGCCGTTGTTCACGGCAGTGATGGATTCCAAGTCCAGATGGTTGGTCGGCTGGTCGATGACCAGCACATTCGAGCCGAACAGCATCATGCGGGCAAGCATCAGGCGCACCTTTTCGCCGCCGGACAGTACGCGAACCGGCTTGTAAACATCGTCGCCGGAGAACAGCATACGACCGAGAAAGCCGCGCAGCGTGGATTCCAGTGTATCCGTGCGGGAATACGGCGCGATCCAGTCGAGCATGTTTTCCTCATGGCCTTCGAAAAAGTCGTTGTTGTCCTTGGGGAAATAGCTCTGCGAGGTGGTCACGCCCCACTTGAAGCTGCCCTCGTCCGGCTTCATCTCGCCCATAAGAATCTGGAACAGCGTAGTCATTGCCAGCTCGTTATCCGAGATGAACGCAATCTTGTCGCCGCGGCGCACGATGAAGGATACGTTGTCGAGTACCTTTTCGCCGTCGATGGTCTTGGAGATGCCGCGCACCTCGAGAATGTCCTCCTTGCCTGCCTCGCGGTCCGCGTCAAACGCTACCCACGGGTAACGGCGGGACGAAGCCGGCATTTCCTCGACGGACAGCTTGTCAATCAGCTTGCGGCGGCTGGTTGCCTGACGGGACTTGGACTTGTTTGCCGCAAAACGCTGAATGAAGTTCTGCAGCTCCTTGATTTTTTCCTCGTTCTTGCGGTTCTGGTCCTTGATCATGCGCTGAACCAGCTGAGAGGACTCATACCAGAACTCGTAGTTGCCGACATACAGCTTGATCTTGCCGTAGTCGATATCGACGATGTGGGTACATACGTTGTTCAGGAAGTGACGGTCATGCGATACAACGAGGACGGTACCCTCGAAATCGGCCAGAAAATCCTCCAGCCAGCGAACTGCCTGAATGTCCAGATGGTTGGTCGGCTCGTCGAGCAGCAGGATTTCCGGCTGGCCGAAGAGCGCCTGCGCCAGCAGCACCTTGACCTTCTCGACGTCACCGAGGTTCTTCATTTCGGTGTACAGGATAGCATCTGCATCCAGACCCAGACCGTTCAGCAGCTGGCTGGCCTCCGTCTCAGCGTCCCAACCGCCCATTTCGGCAAACTCGGACTCGAGCTCGGCAGCCTTGTTGCCGTCCTCCTCGGTGAACGGGTCCTTCATGTAGAGTGCATCCTTTTTCGCGCATGACCTCGAGCAGACGCTCGTTGCCGCCGAGAACCGTATTGAGAACAGTCTCCTCGTTGAAGGCAAAGTGGTCCTGCTTGAGTACGCTCATACGGGTCTTGGGTGCAATCGAAACCGTGCCGGTGGACGGGTCCAAATCGCCGGACAGAATGCGCAGGAATGTAGACTTGCCTGCACCGTTTGCACCGATAACACCGTAGCAGTTGCCCTGGGTAAATTTCAGGTTTACATCTTTGAACAGCGGCTCGCCGCTGAAGTTTAAGCTAAGATCGCTGATAGTGATCATGTAAGAGATTCCTCACGCATTATTTTTCAATTAGACTCAGTATACCACACAAACCGCTGTTTTCACAGATAATTTACAGATGCAGCCGCATTTTTTGTTCATGTTGTCTTGAAACGACACCCAGAATGCTATATACTATATTTATAAATATCAATCCCTATTTGTTTCAGGAGGTTTTTCCCTATGTCTAACCTGATGGAAGTTATCAAGTCTCGCCGCTCTACGCGCGCGTTCAAGTCCGAGCTGCCGCCGAAGGATCAGATCATGCAGATTGTTGAAGCTGCTGAATGGGCGCCTTCCGGCATGGGCAAGTACCTGTGGCACTTTACCGTGATTTACAATGCAGAGAAGTCGCTCAAGCTGGCTCGTGCCGTCGCTGAGGCAGACAATCGCGGTCCGCAGTATAATTTCTACGGTGCGCCGGTCAACATTATCATTTCCTACAAGCGGGATGAGCACCACGCTCTGGTAGACGGCGCTGCTGCAATGGAGAATCTGCTGCTGATGGCTACCGAGCTTGGCCTCGGCTCTTTGCTGGATCAACCAGCTGCGCGAGACCTGCGACGTGCCTGAGGTTCGTGCACTGCTGACCGAGTACGGCGTACCGGAGGACCACATTGTTGTCTGCTCCGCAGCCATCGGCTACATCGAGAAGGAAACGCCGGCAAAGCCGCGTCATGAGGGCTTAGTTTCGATTACCGAATAATCGAAATAATGGAAAATTGAGAATTGAAAATGCCGCTATTCTTGCGTGCATTAAATCACTCGGCTGTGCCAAATACCTTAATTTTCAATTCATTAGCGACGAAAGGAGCTAATATCATGGATGAGAAGATTGCTAAATTAAAAGAGTGGATCGACGGCAGCGACAACATTGTCTTTTCGGCGGTGCGGGCGTATCGACCGAGCGGCATTCCGGATTTCCGCTCGGTGGACGGTCTATACAACCAGCAGTACAAGTACCCGCCGGAGACCATTCTCAGCCACACGTTCTTTTTTGAGCGAAACCGAGGAGTTTTATCGCTTCTATCGGGCGAAAATGCTGGCTCTTGATGCAAAGCCGAACGCGGCTCACCTCAAGCTGGCCGAGTGGGAACGCGAGGGCAAGTGCCGTGCCGTTGTAACGCAGAACATCGACGGTCTGCACCAGAAGGCAGGCTCGAAGGAAGTGCTTGAGCTGCACGGTTCGGTGCTGCGCAACTATTGCATGCGCTGCCGCAAGCCATATCCGGTTGAGGATATCGCCAAGGACACCGGCATTCCGCGATGCTCCTGCGGCGGCATTATCAAGCCGGATGTCGTGCTGTACGAGGAGGGACTCGACAGCTACACGATCAACAAGAGCGTAGACTACATCTCCAAGGCTGATATTCTGATTATCGGCGGCACATCACTGGCTGTGTATCCGGCCGCTGGTCTGATCGACTATTACCGCGGCAATAAGCTGGTTTTGGTCAATAAGTCCCCTACTTCCTGCGGATCGCCGTGCTGATCTGGTCATTCACGCGCCAATCGGCGAGGTTTTCTCGCAGCTGTAAAAATAAAGCTCCCTTTTCCGGTTATATAAACTGCAAACCGAAAAAGGGGGATTATGCCGATTGATAAAATTGCACTCATTTTTTGCCATCATCGAGGGATGAAACTGCTGTACAGATGGGAAAAGACCCGCTTTCAGCGGGTCTTCGTACAGGGCGTGATCCGGGTGATCGGGCAGAGAAGGGTGGTTGACCTTCTCCACCTGAGGATGGTTTGCCAGGAATTCGACCACCTTCTTGGTGTTCTCCACGTGGCGCTCGATGCGCAGGCTCAGGGTCTCGGTGCCCTGCAGCAGCAGGAATGCATTGAACGGGGAGATGGTGGCACCGGTATCGCGCAGCAGGATGGCGCGGATGTAGGTGACGAAGGCAGCAGGGCCTGCGGCATCGGCAAAGGAAACACCGTGGTAGCTGGGGTTGGGATCAGCGATGTTGCCGAACTTGCCGCTGGCCTTCCAGTCAAACTTGCCGCTGTCCACGATGATGCCGCCCAGCGTGGTGCCGTGGCCGCCGATGAACTTGGTGGCGGAGTGAACTACGAGGTCAGCGCCATGCTCAATGGGCCGGATCAGATAGGGGGTGCCGAAGGTGTTGTCGATGACCAGGGGCAGGCCGTGCTTGTGGGCGATGGCCGCAATGGCGTCGATGTCGGGGATATCGCTGTTGGGGTTGCCCAGGGTCTCCAGATAGACGGCCCTGGTATTGGGCTGGATGGCGTTCTCCACCTCGGCCAGGTCATGGGCGTTGACGAAGGTGGTGGAAACGCCGAACTGGGGCAGGGTGTGCTCCAGCAGGTTGTAGCTGCCGCCGTAGATGGTCTTTTGTGCCACGATGTGGTCACCGGCCTGTGCCAGCGCCTCGATGGTGTAGGAGATGGCGGCGGCACCGCCAGAGCAGCCACGCCGGCAGAAGA
>VOFF01000824.1_pt1 | contig 30000 bp, 38 predicted proteins | sample 5384061 | NCBI WGS metagenome assembly VOFF01 (sample SAMN12384725, study PRJNA508395) | human gut metagenome | isolation source: healthy gut E | host: Homo sapiens
ATCAGTACGGAAACATCGCTATACCGCAGTCCGGTAAAGCAGCAGAACAGGAATGCCCGTTTGGTTGTCTCGTTGGTTGTCGGAGCCTCGATTAGCGCAAGAAGTTCCTCCCTCGTGAGATACTCCCTTTCTGACTGTTGTTTGGATATCCGCTCGTGTCTGCCCAAAGCATAGAAAGGATTTTTTATCCATCACTCCCTCTTTTACCGCAGCATTGAGCATACGCACAAGTGTACTCTGGTGCAGATGCAGCGTGTGGAGTGACAATTCTTTGGGATTGTCGGGCGATTTGGTATTCCGGTAGGTGTTCTTCATGAAGTCAAGCAATCCGACAATAAACTTCTTGTCGATTTTAGACATCAGGAAGCGGGGTCTGCGGCGGTGTTTCAGATACTCCTTTATTATATTGACACAAGAACGGTAGTTGCGGTACGTTGCCGGAGAATAGGACGGATTGCGTCTAATTCCTTCGATATGGCAGTCAAGCCAATACGCAAAAATCCGTTTGGGCAGTTGCTTTGTATTGTCGTTGTCTGCCTCCGTTTCGTCCTCGTCAATACCGAGCATCCGCTTTGACTTTATCTCATTCGCCTTTGCCATAGCCGCTTCATTGAGCCGCCTTGCATCGGGTGCGTCGTCCGGCACAAGAAACAGGTTCAGGTACTCGATCCATCTTTTTCCCCTTTTCATAGAAATCAAGGTATATGGATCGGCTTCCCGTTTTCAATATCCGTGTCCTTATCGTTATTTTCATCTGTTTCCCTCCGTTTGTGGTTGCTTTGAAAAGAAGTCATCCACAAGATTGACCGTTTCCACTTTCTTTTGGTCCACAATCTTTGCATAGATGGCGGTCGTGTTCACATTGGCATGACCGAGCAGCTTCGATGTGGTGTATACGTCCGCACCGAGTGTGAGCAGCATGGTAGCTGCGGTATGTCGGCTGCAATGATAGGTTATATGCTTGTCTATCTGTGCGTTCTGCATCCATTTCTCTATGTTCCGCTCAATGTTAGAAGTCCCCGTCGGCAATGTGAAAATCGGTTCTTCGGGATTCTCTTTGGGGTTCAGGCAATCGACAGCCTCTTTTGATAACGGCACGTTTATCAGCTTTTGGGTCTTCTGCATCTTTATCCTTATATATAAGGTCTTTCCATCGGGGGCTTTGACAATCTTTCCCCATGTCAACGACCGCACATCGCTAAGGCGAAGCCCGGTGAAACAGGAGAACAGGAACGCACGTTTAACATCCTCATGGGGGCAGGGCGCAGCCATCGCTGCTTTCATTTCCTCCAATGTGAGGTATTCCCTCATGCTTTCGGTTGGCTGATACTTCTCCTTTGCACTGATGGACTTCAACGGATTTGCTGACAGGATGCCGTCACGCACGGCTTTGTTCAGCGCACCGTTCAGGACTGCCTGATGATGATGCGCCGCACCGTTGCTGATGACACTGCCATCCTTGCGCACCCCGTTCTTCGCATAGCGCAGAAAGTCGATGAAACCACGGCAGAAATCCACATCCACGTTTGCCAAGACAATATCCGGGCAGTTGGCTTCTTTTTAGATACGTTTCGATTTTCAGCCGCAGGTCACGTCTGCCTTTGAGGGTGGATGTAGAGAAACCGAATTTCTCCTGCTCATACTCCTTAAGGAAATCCACAAGCGTTATACACGACCGTTTCACCTTGTCCCACTGGCGCACACCGTGGTTCTGCAGTGCAAGGATGCGCTCGGCTTTGATTTTCTCGGCAACCTGCCTTGCATGGTTGTTCTGCTGGCGGTCTATCGGTGTCGTTTCGGGCACAAGGTACAATCCGAGAGACTCCACCTTGCGTACCCCCTTTACATAGACATCGAGATACAGGCTCATGTTTCCGTTAGCCAACTTTCGCTGACGGATGCGGACAGGTTCTTTCACCTTTTGTACTTTCTTCGGTCGTGCCATGATGTTTTCCTTTCCTTATATTTTTTCTTTTCACAGGCAGATTTACCCCTGTTTTTACGCTGCAAAATTACCAAAATTTTCTGTATTACGCAACAAAAATACAACAAAATATCGTTAAAACCATTACTTGATATACTTTCTTGGACAGAATCGGAAAAGATAATTAAATAGCTAATATACAATATATTCTACCGATTTTATTTCTTTTTATGCGCTTATTCTTTCTTTGTAATAAGCCTATACTTCGTGGGCTTTTATGTCCTATTGCTCTTTGATATAGTGCTCTGCATTCAGGTAGAAAACCTTACAGCCATTACCGAAAGTGAGCAGACGATGGCAGCATATCTGCAGAACTCGTTCTTCTCTGCCGGTTATCTGATGGCAGCAAGCATTGTAGCGTTGAAATGTCTGAACCTCGTTCCAGACCTTGCTGCATGGATGATTCCAGAAGGAGATACAGCATTCTCTACCCGAAACTTCGGTGAAGGTGTGGCACAACAAGCCAAGATTTCAACTCAGGGCATGTTAAGCAAAGTGATGTAAAACAGTAAACAATACAAAATATGGTAATAAGGAATCTCGAAAACAAAATCAAGTTGGTGATGATCATCTGCTCACTATTCCTTGTGGGTTGTATCATCATCTGCATCTCCAGCATTTGGACTGCCAAGGTAATGGTATCGGATGCGCATCAGAAAGTGTACGTATTGGATGGCAATGTACCTATTCTCGTTCAGCGTAGCACCATGGAAGAAACACTCGATGTGGAAGCCAAGAGTCATGTGGAAATGTTCCATCATTACTTCTTTACCCTTGCGCCAGATGACAAGTACATCAAATATACAATGGACAAAGCCATGTATCTGGTTGACGAAACTGGTCTTGCACAGTACAACACGTTGAAGGAGAAAGGCTTCTATTCAAACATTATGGGTACGAGTGCGGTGTTCAGCATCTTCTGTGATAGTATCAAGTTCGATAAGGAGAAGATGGAGTTCACCTACTATGGCAGACAGCGCATCGAGCGACGTACAAGCATAATGACTAGAGAACTTGTGACGGCAGGTCATTTGAAGCGTGTTCCCCCGTACTGACAACAACCCTCATGGATTGCTCATCACCAACTGGAGAACCCTTCTTAACAAGGATGTGGAACAAAAGACCAAACTGACATATTGATATGGGGTGGAAGAAAATGCTCGTAGGTGAAAAGATGCCAGACAAGGACGATCCTAAATATCGTCAGAGATACGAGAAGGAGGTGAAGGCAGGTCGCAAGTTTGCAAAGACTATGAAGCTTGACTTACTGGCCGGCAAGGTACAACTGTTTGCAAATGACCACAAACGGTTGTTCCTATCCCTCGTCTTTGGATTCATCATTCTCAGTTTTGGTCTAAACATCTACAGGATGGCAGTGGTGTACAGTCACCAGCAGTCAAGACAAAGTGCCACCGAAAGGCAAAGAACAGATGTTGCGTCAGAGGCATAACAAGGTCAGAAAAGCAGTTGGGAATGCCTACGCCAATGAATAGAGATAATCAAAAGAATAATAACGAAAAGATAGAAAACGATGGACGCACTGAAAAAGATTAACTGGAAACAGCCAAAGTATATGATACCCATTATCATCTACTTTCCTCTGTTGTTTGTCGGCTATTTCGTCATTGACCTCTTTCATACGGAGAAGGCTGAGATTCCTGACGGTCTCACAACGACAGAATATCTTAATCCAGACCTGCCTGATGCCAAGATGAAGGGAGACGGCATTGGAAACAAGTATGAGAGTATGCTAAAATCATACGGCAAGATAGACGATTATTCAGCTTTAGGAAACATTGAACGCAATGAAGAAGACACCAAAGAAGAGTACGATTCAAAATACTCAGATGATGAACGTAAACAACTTGAAGCCCAGGAAGCCGAGAAACTCTCTGAGATGCAAAGACAGCTACAGGAAAGCGCACAAAAGGGCCAAGAAATCGCAAAAGGCGAGGGCAGTTCAGAAAATGACCGCATAGCTCGTGGCAAACAACGTGAGCAGGAAGCGATGGAAGAACTCAATCGGGCCATTGCTCAGGCAAGAATGCAAGCTCAGCAGGTCACTACTCCATCTTTGCAAGCTGAGGTCACGACCAAAACTGGTGATTCACAGGAAGAAAAAGACGGAAGTTCCGGAAAAGAAAAAGAACAATGACGATGAACCGCAAGAGGTTGTCAAGAAAGTTAAGGTAACTTCCGACTACTTCAATACGCTGTGTGATAATGACAAGGAACCTGGGCTTATCAAAGCAATCATAGACGAAAACATCAAGGCGGTGGATGGATCAAGAGTACGTCTTCGTCTTCTCGATGACATTGTCATAAATGAGGTAGTTGTTCATAAAGGCTCCTATATCTATGCCACAATGAGCGGTTTCGGTTCACAGCGTGTCAAAGGTAATGTCAAGAGCATAATGGTAGATGATGACATCATCAAGGTAAATCTATCACTCTATGATACTGATGGACTTGAAGGACTGTATGTGCCAAGTAGCCAGTTCAGAGAAACGACCAAGGATGTAAGTAGTGGCGCATTAAGCAACACCTCCACTCTCACCAATACCACATCCACTGCAGGTTCAAATTTGGCTACATGGGGAGCGCAAGCCGTCAGCAATGCCGTCCAGAAGACAAGCAACGCTATCAGCAAGGCAATCAAGAAGAACTCAGCCAAACTGAAATACGGAACATTCGTGTATCTCATCAATTCACGTTCAAACCAGAAAGATAAATAATAACGAGCAAAACATATATAAATATGAAGACTATCAAGAAATTCTGCGCATTGGTAGTATGCGCATTAGCCTCCCTCCCATCCCTTGCACAACAGACGTATCTGGAAATGGAGCAGCTTACCATCAATGAGAATGTCACAACAGTCATTACCGCCTCTGAGCCAGTCCGCTTCGTTGACATTTCTACGGATGCAGTTGTTGGCGACCAGCCAATCAACAATACCATCCGTTTGAAACCCAAGGAAGGTGCAGCCGTACATGCAGATGGTGACATCCTTGCTATTGTGACGATAGTTACAGAGCGTTACAGAACCCAGTACGCTCTGATATACACTACACGAATGCAGGAAGCAGTTACAGACAAACAGATTCTTGCTTCGGAGAAGATTCCATACCATAATCCTTCTGTATCAATGAGTACTGAGGATATGACCAGATATGCCCGAATGATATGGAACTCACCGGCAAGAATACGAAATGTGAGCACCAAGCAGCACAGAATGACCATGAGGTTGAACAACATCTACTCTGTAGGAGAATACTTCTTCATTGATTTTAGCATCGAGAACTGCACCAATATCCGCTTTGACATCGACGAGATGCGTATCAAGCTGAATGACAAGAAGGTTTCCAAGGCAACTAATGCCCAGATGATTGAGCTTACGCCAGCTATGGTGCTTGACCAGTCCAAGACCTTCAAATATGGTTATAGAAACGTTCTCGTCCTGAAAAAGATGACATTCCCTAACGACAAGGTGCTGACTATTGAGATTTCAGAGAAGCAGATTAGTGGAAGAACCATCAGTTTGGATATAGACTATGAAGATGTTCTGTATGCCGATTCATTCAACTCATACTTAATGATGGAGGAATAGGACGATGAAGAAATACATTTTATCATTGATGATGGGACTGTTTGTTTCAGTCTCATCATTCGCCCAGAGCCATAGCGACCGAATATCCGTTGGTGCAGGAGCCTTATATCAGAGAGGCTTGGATGCCACAATCTCATGGGAACATGAAACACGCTACCACAACGCTTGGGAGTACTTCATCAACGGCTACATCAAATGGGATGAATGTGCATCATGCGGACACGTCTGTCCAGAGTCATTTTGGAACAACTACCGAACATGGGGAATTGGCGCAGCCTACAAACCCTGTGTGGCAAGAGGAAGGAACAACTACGGAAATCTCCGAATTGGCGCAAGTGCTGGCAGTGACACTGACAAGTTTGTCGGTGGCTTGCATGTCGGTTACGAGCATAACTTTGCCCTACGTCATGGATGGGGATTGTTTGTTCAAGCCAAATGTGATCTCACTCTTCCCAAACGGGAAGACTTGTTTCGCACTGGCATCGTGATAGGATTCAAGATACCCACATTAAAAGAAATAGCAACAATGAAGATACTACATATCATTTGTGCTACTCTCATGGCAGTAGCATTTGCCTCATGCGATGAGCATCGAGACTTTCCTGATACGGCAATGAAGACCTGCGACATCCTCTGTACAGATGGCAAAGTCGTAAGATTCGAGGAAGTTAAGTCCCAAAACAAGACTCCTATAGCCGTGGTATTCTATGTGAATCAGAACGAGGACATCCAAGGCACTGGCTATGCTGTCTATCTAAAGGACATTGAGCCGTTTTTTGCCTATTCTGACTCTCTCGGATTGAAACATAATACATCAGCTGATATTACTGCATTCGATGGCAATGGCAATACTCATGCTATGTATTCCTCTGGCACTTCACCTGCAGCTTCTGCAGTCTTTGACATGTGGCAATATGGTCAGAGTGCCTACATCCCTTCCGTTGCTCAGATCAAACTCTTGTATCAAGCACGCAGTGCGGTAAATACGTATATTCGCAAGTGCGGAGGCGATGTGATTCCAGACAATCCGGATGAGTGTTGGTATTGGACTTCTACAGAGGTGAAAGACCAGGAAACAGCCAAAAAGCCTGGCTATACTCGTTAGCATCAGGAGCACTTCAAGAAACGCCAAAGACGCAAGCACATAAAGTCCGTCCAATCATTACTTTATATAATTAGCATTAAATATTCACTATAACACAAGAATAAGGTTTCATGGAGGAAACAAAAGAATTACAGACTATGTATAAGATATTCCGCTGTCTGATCTACTTATCATTGATAGTGGAGTTCTTTGAGTATGCTATAGATCCTGCGTTGCTTGACTATTGGGGTGGCATTGTTTGTGACATTCATAGCCGTGTAAAGAGGTGGTTTATCTATATGGATGGCAACCTCGTATGGAGCAAGATTGCTACCATCGTGCTTATCTGTATCACTTGCATTGGCACCCGAAACAAGAAACATTTGGAGTTTGATGCTCGTCGTCAAGTGTTCTATCCGTTGGTGAGTGGACTGTTCGTTACCATACTGTCTATATGGCTTTTCGGTCATCGTATGGACATGAGGTTCTATACCATCAGTCTGAACATCTGGCTCTACATGGTAGCCTCTATTCTTGGTACTATCTGCATCCATGTTGCCCTTGACAATATCTCCAAGTTCCTGAAGAAAGGATTGCTCAAAGACCGTTTCAACTTCGAGAACGAGTCTTTTGAGCAATGCCGAGCTACAGAAGAACAAGTATAGCGTAAACATCCCGATGCGCTATTACTACAAGGGCAAGTTCCGCAAAGGTTGGGTGAATATCGTGAACCCTTTCCGAGGAACATGGGTAGTCGGTACTCCTGGTTCAGGTAAGACTTTCTCCATCATTGAGCCGTTCATTCGTCAACATAGTGCCAAGGTGGAAGTTCATTACCATTATGAATGGGAAGGCGACAAGTCTCTACTTCCCTAAATTCTTTGATTTAGGCATGGCATTTCGTTTCTTTCCACGGAACAACAACCCGGAAGTTGTGCAATTTCAAATATTTGTGCTACCTTTGCAACTGAATCAAGCAATGTAATCGTTTCAATGAATACAGTGACATGCAAGATACCTTGGCGGATTTTGGAGACAGAATCGCAGACAATCAAATCTGGGCAGGACAAAAGGAATTGGGCGCAATACTCACAGGCTATTGCCGTCCTCATGTCAAAGCGGATGTCTGAACTCGGTATGACGCACGGATGCTTGCCGAGAAGATGAACTGCACCCAGCAATATATATCCAAGATGCTGAAAGGGCAAAAGAATATGTCATTGGAAACTATATGTAAGATAGAAAACACATTGAGCATCGAAATTATCAAAGGTCTGAACGAAAACGAGCAATAAAGCAGGACAATGGCGAAAGAAAGGGAAAATATAAACGGCATGGCAAAAGAGCCGGTCGCAAATAGCGACCAGTTGCCCGAAGTAACCAACATTCAACCGATGATTAGAATAATCAGAGGGAAACAGGTTATGCTTGATAGGGATTTGTCAGCAATATATGGAGTGGAAACCAAACGTCTGAACGAGCAGGTAAAGCGAAATATCGAACGTTTTTCCTGATGATTTCATGTTTCAACTTACCAAAGAAGAGTTTGAAGAATGGAAGTCGCAATTTGCGACATCCAAATCCATCACTATGGGAGCGAGAAAATTACCATACGCATTTACCGAAAAATGGTGTCGCCATGCTTAGTAGTGTACTTCGTTCCCAAACAGCCATTGAAGCCAATATTCGCATTATGAGAGCCTTTGTGTCCATGCGCCGCTTTATTGCGACCAATGCCCAATTATTCCAAAGGCTTGAGACTATAGAGTATCACCAACTGGAAATGAAACAGCATCAGGAAGTGACCGACAGACGTATCGACGAGGTTTTCAAGCGTTTGGATGCCGACGTTCCTCCTGTGCAGGGCATCTTCTATGACGGGCAGGTGTTTGACGCTTACCGTTTCGTGTCTGATTTAATTCGGAAGGCTGAACAGTCCGTTGTGCTGATTGACAATTATGCGGATGATACCGTGCTGACTTTGCTTGATAAAAGAAAGGAAGGAGTATCAGCCACTATCTACACGCAGCGTGTCAGTAACCAGTTCCAACTTGATGTTGACCGCCACAACGCCCAATATCCGCTTATTGAGGTAAAGCGATTCAACAAGGCACACGACCGCTTTCTACTCATAGACAATGAAGTGTACCACATAGGGGCTTCAATCAAGGATTTGGGCAGAAAATGGTTCGGGTTCACCCTCATGCGTGACATCACGGCAATAGAACTCATCAACAGGATTCAGCTTTAGTCCGGTTCGGCTTCCAAAGAACGTATCAGCATAGTGTGAACTTAATCAGTCTTTTTCGTCTGTTGCACCAGTTTTTGGTGTTGTTCGTGCAGTTCGGGGAAATGTCTTCTGATGAACTGTCCAAACGCGCAGTCGTTGAATCCGAATCGTCTTGCCAGCGATTTCACGCTTTTGGTTGTCGTAGCATAAAGGTGCAAAGCCTCCTTGTATTTTCCCATGCTATGGTTTGCCATAGAACGACCGCTTTCTGTTTTGACCATACCTTGCCGGGCATAGAGTTCCGGCTCATGCTCTTTCAGGTATTGCCTGAAACATTCAGGATGCAAACCAAACTCGGCGGCGACCTTTGCCGTAGAAAGCCCGCCTTCTTTCAGCCGGGTAATAGCATCCGCATATTTGGCAGCAGTGGCAGGGTTATATTTCCGAACGGACGACCAGTTCACGGGCTTGCCTTCCTCGTAAGGAATGCCTTTCCGCTTACAAATCAAATCCTTGTGCCAAGTTTGCAGGTAGTCGTAGAAACCTCTTACCGATACGCCGGTCTGTTTGGCTATTTTTCGGACAGACATCGGGGTGGTACGGTAGAGGTGGAGGGCTTCGGCATACACTTCTATCGTTTCGGGCTTCGGGGCGTGAAGGGTACCGCGTCCCGTTATCTTGCCCCTACGTTGCTGTCTAGTGGCCTGTTCGCGTATCTTGATACGGTTTCCGACCAACTCCTTGTGGTAGAATATCAAGTGTTGTTCCAATCCCGAGTAGGAGACGTTGCACCGCTCGGCGGCTTCTTGCACCGTGACATAACGGTCAGCTTGCAGCAGCCCCACCGCTTCGGCATACTGTTCCTTGCACCACGGGCGCGTGCCGCGCGGCAGGCCGTCATCCAGCCCCAGCCGTTGCCGTGCCCTTTCGCGGAACTCCAGCACTTCGGGATAGTGCGTGCGCAACTGGCGGCCAAGGTTCGTACCGCTCAATCCGAACTCACGGGCTATCTGCGATACGTTGTACTCTATATAGTCCATGCTGTCACACGCCGCGATAGCCTCCTTTGTATTTGGCATGGGTCTCTGGTCGTTGTCCACGCCGCTGGTTCATCTTGATGCCGTCCGCTTCCTCCCGGCTGCACTTGATGCCGTTGCGTTCCAGCATCAGATGCCGATGGTAGATACCGATATAACGGGAGAATCCGCTGATGGAAATCCCACACTGTCGGCAAATCTCGGCAATGGAGAGGTCTGTGGCGGTATATAGCTCAAAAAGCCGGGCGGTATTTTGCTTCCGTCTCCGGCTTGCAGCCTCTGGTCTGGTTACATTCGCACTCTTTTTAAGGCCATATTAAAAATAAGGATGTTCTCTCATAATCATGGATCTACCACGCAACGCACGAAGCACGCGTCAGAGCCACCGCTCCTAATCAGGTTGTCACTACTGATAAAATTGAAATCGAATGAGAAATAGTTTATATCCCATCCCAGACTCGCGCCGTCCGTCGGAGTAAGTTGGTCTTTGGGAATCTCCGCGTTTAACCAATATATGGCTCCCGGTCGTTTGTATAAGTCATAAAATAACGGACGTTCAGTAGGACTCGGATATAATTTTGTTCGGCCGGCAGCATATCTCAATACTCCATTGAGGGTTTCAGGATCTCCCCAAGAGGCAGTATAGCTTTGTTTTCTGTGCCCATAACCGGAAGCGCCAATAGGAAAGAACACACTCTTGCCCGTTTCACTGTTATACGCGAAACACCCTCTCATTCCACGTCCCTGAATATTATGCTTATAGTCATAGCCATAAACCTCTACGATATTATCAGCCGTTTCCTTGGCATCATCTCCGTACAATACACCGTATCCTTGTTCTACATTGCTACCTTCCTTTCTCAATTCCCAAAAATCCTCGGCAGTAGCCACCCGTGCGTTTTCCATCTCAGGGTTGCCAAACGCTTCGGTTTTACCTTTAGAAGTTATGGTCGTCCAGTTCATTTTACCTTCGGTTGCCGCATTAGTAAGGCCATCTTCCGGATATACTTTAAAATTTTCCGGTGTGACATTTATCCACGGCTCGAACGGATTTTTATTACTCGACGCGTCTATCGGTTGACTCCAATTTCCGAATTTGAACAACGATCCTTCGTCCAATGGAGTGGAAGCCAGTTCAGTCGAAGTCTTCATATTCATGGCATACCACTTCACGCCGCCTGTAACCAAATCGTCAGGTTTGTCTCCTTGCCGTACGAAAATCAGATGCTGGCAGGTATAATTGTGATATTCCACGCGGATAATAGCGTAACGGTTCTCTGACGAGCTCCCGGAGAAATTCACGCTGAAGTCAATCACGCTACCGGTTTTACCATATATGGCTTTCCCGTATTCCGGATCATCCCTTAACTCTGTTGTATTGGGAGATGTTACCGACAGGGTGATTCCGTCTCCGTTATGTCTCTTGACGACATAGGCTTTCCAAGGGCCCTCAGATTGGAACGTTGTGAACATTTGTTGATCCTCTCCCGGTAATCGCTTCAACACAACATGAAACGACTCATTATTATCGAAAGACCGATAGATGCCCTTCGGATTCACGACACGATGTATCTGATATATCGGAACTTCATTTTCGAAGACTTTATCCAGCCCTTCCAACTTAGTTGTAATCTTGACTCTCGCCTTTCTCTGATATGCCATGTATGGATTGTTTCCCGTGTATCCGGTCGTTGATATCATCTGCTTGGCGCGCGTGTACATAGGAATATATATGTTGTATGTAAATACTTCTGTAGGATGTTTTTCCACACGGTATTTATCGTCTGATAGAGAACCTTCCGTCGTAAATTCTTCGGAAGTTTTTCCTTCGGGCAGAGTGAATGTTTTATATTCACGTTCGCCACGTTTCGGGGCTTTGTTATAATATGCTTCATTTGTTCCGATTCCATTCTCGCCATCCTTATAGAGAACTGTCTCTGTCGTTTTATGTAATGACAGGGAAACCGTGCCACGGTGCTTCAACGCCATTCGGAGCACCCGTATAATAAATATCGTCACCTGCGTTATGGGGTGCCCAATTGTTTTCTTCGATTTCCGCTTTTATGTATTCTATCTTTCGACCACCGGTATTCACCTTGATGGGATACATCATGGAATGATTATACAGATAAGTAATGTAATAAGGTTCAGGAGTCATCACGCCCGGCTCCGGTTCCTCATACTCTATATGCCAATCTGCTTCGTTGGCAAAATTCTTGAATTTCAATGTCAACTTATAGTGACAGTTACGTTTGGCGTTATAATCCTTTATCACGTCCTGTCCCAACATGAAACGGTAGATTATGTGTCCGTTACCCAATCGCTCGGAATTGTTGGATATGTAGTGCGCATGTACCTCTATATACGTGCCGTAAGGTACATTATCTTTCAGACGGTATGTTTCATCTCCTGGCAATCCCGGATAATCCAATTCTCCATCCGGTTTTCCCTCAGGCCCGGTAGCATCCTGACGTTTGTCGGGCATACTATCACCCGCGCCCTGCATATTCTCGTAAAAATACAGCGCAGGAGCTGTTTCTGCGTGAGAACCGAGATAGGGACTACCCACCGTAACACGATGCGATGCGCAACCCTCTCCATATTCAAAACCTTGTGAATCGTGTTCTCCTTCATGATAGGTGATGGTTTCTCCGTCGGTCATTTCCGGTCCACTTTCCGGCACGTCCAAGGTATATCCTTCTCTCCCCACGTTATTATCCTTTCCCAAATAACATTGTGAAGGAATATCTTTAATCTGCACGGATTGGATATAGATAAATACACCCTCTTTCAAGTTGCTGCCATCGAATGCCACTGTCACTTTGGAAGCCGCCCGGCGTAGCCAAGCATGGAGTTTTTACATTTTCTACTATTTATTACAAGAGACTCATCACTTGAGTTGTTGGATGATGTAGAGTTTGTGAAACAGCCTAACATCTGACCGTTGTTGACCACATTATATTCACCGGTTTCAGTGTTTTTGTATTGTCCCATGTGAGAGGAATGCTTTTGAGGCCGTCCACTGTCTTTATGCTTTCGGCATATTCTGTCAGCAGGTCAGGTATGTTCGCTACGGCATAGATATAATATTTGCCGTATTCTATTTCTCCCGGTAACGTGAATGTGGCGCGTGCCGTAGTTGATTCAGCCTTATGTCCGTTTTCCGCATCCGCATCCGTACGGTCTTCAGAAGTCACAGTATAATTTCTCAAGTCCCCCCGAGTTTCATTCTGTGTCCAACTTTGCTGCAACACACCATCCTCGTTATACAACAATATATGCAGGGACTTTATATCTTTCAAGGCATCGCCGGCAGCACGTGTCTGTGACAGTGCCTAAGACATAGGGGCTGCATTGCCTTTACCTATACGTTCCTCGTTTAGGAAATCATCTTGGCAGCCTGTAACGGCAAAGGCTATCAGAGAGATAACTATATATTGTACAAAACGATTCATATGTTTTTATTTATTGTTTTACAATCCAAATTCAGGTTCAAGTACTACTTCGCTGTATGGAATCACATCCACCACAACTTCCCTGTCATACATGATTATATCTATTACAGCATTCGTGTTACGGAAGAGAGCTTTTCAGATTATCAAAAGCAAAATTGAATGACTTCTGTTCGCCGTATTCATCAGTCAAGCCGAGTGTCATCTCATACTGCTGTTCTCCGTAAGTATCAGTCGGTGTTATCAGGTTCTTGCTTTCGGGAAGATAGAATATGTACAAGGTGCCTTGTTCCTGATTTACATCCGCATCAGTTGCTTTTGGTACAGACATATTCAGGTTCGTTGGACCGGCAGGGGCTTGAACAGCATTTCCGGAATGTCATAATCCATAATCCAGCCTCTTTTTGTCAGCCAATGTCTTGTCTTCGGGATACTCCTGCGACTCATCAGACACCTTCTTCAGCCAGTCTATCCAGAAAAGGTCACTTATGCTATTATCCTCTTCAGTAAACTGCATCGTCTGATTTTGCTTATGTGCCATTAGGTAAGAGTCATTGGCAATGTCCGACACCGATATGCTGTTCACCGTGACAGCACCGCTACGAAAATTCTTGAAACGGCAGGTGAACTTGGTAGCGACACGTACCACGTAAAACGTCCCGTCGAAATTCCCTTTTCCAGGAAAATCTATCTCGTACATGGAGGACATCGGGATGGGGCTTCCGACCGAATAGTCCGGAGCGAAGTATAGGTTGTTCACCGCGGCTTCAAAACCGGACATTCCTTCTGTATAACTGTTGAAGAAAGCGGTCAGCGTTTGATTTTCATCCTTTACAGTTGCACCTTCTACCGTGGACACGCTCTCTTCATTGGCGAAGAGGTATATTTTCTTCTTTTCGTTCGGTGTTACCTTGAGCAAGATGGTTTTTGTGCCTGCGCACCCTCCAGCGAGAAATGGCGGTTATGTTCCACCGTTCCATCAGCCGCGTGTAATACAACCACACGCACGCTTTTCATCTTCTCGTTGTCAGGCAGTTCTGCCGTACTCGCCCTTGTTTGTCCTATGGTGGCGATATTCAGGTATAAGGCAGCTTCCGTAACGTTGTCCGGCAAGGATTCTTCCTGACTGCTGCACGCCACCATAAAAGGCAGTGTGAATGCCGCCAGGCAGACCACAATGCTATGTATAATGCTCGGTTTCATCAGTCCAATCCTTCTCTCTAATTATTCCACTTCTACATTACTCAGCACCACACGCCACGACAGAATCTGGATAACACTGCTTACCCAGTTGTTATTCTCATCGAGGAAGAGGGTCATCACACATTCATCCAGACGGTTGAGGAACTCCCGCTTATCCATCGGATAATTGTACTCCTTTTCGTAATACTCCTTTCCCATCAAGGCGTAGTCCATCACGGAATACGTGCCACCTTCTTGCCGTCCTTGGTGTCGATAGCAAGTATCATCTTCTCGCGGTGTGTCTCTATCAGGCGGCCGACTGTGAAGTCGGCGACAAGGCCTTTCACATTGCTGACGGCACGGTTGCCATCCATGCCAATGCCTGCCTCTACATTCTGTACATCCCAGGGACGGTAGTTGATGTTTTCATCGGGTAGCAGTTCGTTGTCGTGTGCCATCAAACCGTTCTCGTCATCAATGCGGAAGATGAAGTCATCCTTGTTCACATCCTCTCCCGACAAGTGCTGCAGGATAACACGGATGTGATTGGTGTTCTTTATCAAAGACATGGTATATTCATAACTGCCGCCATCATCGTTGACAGGCAGCGACACGTCCAGCACGCCGTGAAAAAGACGATACAAGTGTTCATTACTGTATGCGCCCGATTCATCGTGCTGACGATTAAGCGCACACTGCAACTGCTCCATACGGGTTTCTCCCACACGGGCTTCGGGTACGGAGAAGGATTCTTCGCGTTCACCATCGTTCTGCAGTCCGCACCACGCAAGGAGCTTGTAGTCACCGGCAGGCAGGTCGAGCAGCATCGAATAGTTTTCCGCTGTTTCCGGAACAATCTGTTCCGCTTTCTGCCATGCCAACACGCCCGAATTGTCGAAGGCATACAAGTGTATTGACGTTACTTCGTTGGCGAAAGCGTCCGCCCACTTCAGGTTCATATCGTAGCGGAATTTGAGCCGGTAATACACCGAACAGTCGCCTTCTTCCTCGTAGAGCCAGCTGTCGCAGGACGACATAGCCAACAGGCAGACTGACGCCATGCAGACCTTGACTGCCACATTCCTTATCAATGCCCGTATATTCATATCGTTTACTCTTTCTTGAATGTATATCTTACTTATTCTATATATGGTGTGCGGAACTTCCGCATCCGGATTTTCTCGTCAAGTGGGATACCTGTATTCTGTATTCAGGTTTCCAAGGCCACACCTCCCTTGTGTACCGGTGGGCGGGTACTGTATTTGTTATTCTGTTTTATTAATATGCGTGGGAGACGGGGAGCCGCCTCCCACACTTTGTATGTATCAGGAACGCCTTCGGGCGTCAGGGATCATATTACCACACCAGTTCATAGTCTTCATCAACAACACGCCAGGACAGGATATTGATTTGAGCCGCGATGTAATGGTCGTTTTCTTCAGGCGTCTCGGGATAAATTGTCTCACCAGGATCGTAAACAGGAGTACCGAGACCGGCGATCTTTGTCACGTTTATAGCATAGATGTGGTTACGGACTACACCGTTAAAGTCATTCAGATGCTTAATCTCGTTGTAATAGTATGTCATGCCGGAGTTCCAAACCAGAGCCCTGTCGACTATTTCTTCGTTCGCAAGTTTGCCGTCAATCTCCGTGGCTCCATCTTTAATAGCCGTTCCTCCTTCCAAAGAGGTGTACCATGTTTTAGCGGCAGCATCGGTTGTTAACTTAGCATACACATAACAGTTGTTCTGGCTGTCCTCGTTCTCTTCCTGGGTTGCAACTACAATCTGAAGGTCGCCGGTGCCGATTTGTTCTCGTCCGCTTTCTGTTGAATAATAGTAATTATTACCACTGGCACTCAGCTGACCAAGGATGCTCTTTTTCAATTCGGTGAGGTTCTCAGTCTCCGTTTCAGACTCAGTATCGGCAAAATGAACCCCAAGGTGTCTTACAATAGTGAAAGGAGTGCCGTCTGCCTTACAAAGCTTGCCCTTAAGAATAAACTTTGTACGTTCCTTAGCGGCTCCTTCAGAACCATCTGTGTCTGTCAACTGGGCATTTTCATTGGTGTACAACGCATTCTCTGTACCGAAGGAAGTTTCGATATCGTTATAACTGTGATACCGGTTCGTGGCAGTCTTTGAATTGATGGCCCAGAAACTACGGTATGCCGTGTGCCACCAAGCCCCTTCCCATTCGGGATTGATTTTCTTGACCAGCCTTCCTTCGGAGGTTTCGGCAGTCAGGCCCCAACCGTCGAGCTGCAAATAAACCTGCTCTCCTCCAACTTTGAGGTCTTTACCGTCCTTATCCTTCAATGCCAGTTTGTTATCACTGAAGTCCATATTGGCATCCAAGGTGACCCTTACCTTTGCCACGCTGCGCTCCACATAGATAGTGACGGGGTTAGCTATGGCATCTGCCTCCGTCTTACACAAGTTCTCATCCTTTATGAGGGTCGTACTGAAATCTTCACCTCCGCCTCCGACGGAATTGAACATCACAAATTTGCCTTTTGAGGTAAGACCGTTTTCTCCGGAAGTGGCGTAATCAGCGACAACAGCTTTCAGGTCGGAAAGGCTCTTTGAATTGTTATCCAAACCGGTGGGATTCAGCACGGCCGCTATCCTTTGGGGAATCCCGTCGCCAGCCTTGGTGTTGATGACAATCGTGGCCTTGAGTTTGCTCTCGATGTCATCGCCTGTGCTTGTACCATCTGACTGATCCTCGTCCCCCGGAGTCCAGTCATAGTAGTTTACATAACTGCCGTTTTGAAGTTTAACGTTGACGGTACCACCGACCCCGTTGAAGAAATAGAAACGGACTTTGGTAACATGGTTTTCAGCTTCACTTCCATCCTCGTAACCTTGGGCGGCACGCGTACCCATCACATCAGAGGACACCAGGTTTACGGCCATATAACTGGTATTGGCCTCACCGTTACCGTTGTCTTCACCGTTAGGAGCAATCTCCTCCTGTGAGCACCCCGCCAAGAACAGGGATACCAGCACAGACATGAATAATAAATTTCTTTTCATTGTGGATAAATTAAAATGTTTGAAAATATGTTTCTTCTCTCTTGGTTTATATGATTGATTGGATGTCATTTCTGCCTTTCGTCCAGTTCTTTCAGCGTGAGTGCCGCCTTTTCCAGCCCCATCTCTTTCGCCTTGCTCAGGTACCTGCGTGCCGTGGCATAATCTTTCTCGCGGACAGCCAACGCCCCCGTGCATAGACGGCCTCGGTGGAATCGCCTGCCTTGGCGAGATACCTGCGTGCCATGGCGAAATCATCGCGCCGGATGGCGGCATTGGCGGCATTGAGGTTGGCAATCTCATCGTTCGGGAACATACGCACGGCTGTTTCAAAGACATCGGTAAACTCGTCCGTACCGGGTTCATATTTCCCGGCAACAAGGTAAAACTCGTTCAGGCTCAGCTTCTGCGGCTGCTCTGCCATGATGCGGCGGATTTCGTCTGCCTCGCTGAACGTGCGGATGTTGTAGTCAATGCGGTAGTCCGTATGGCGCAACGCCGGATAGAAATTTTGCAGCATGAAGCGGTACTCGTTAGGATAGGTTCGTTTGATTTTCGCTTCTTTGGCATCCGGTTTCATGTCGCTGTCTATCATTGCCAGAATCTCCGTGCGGTGGTCGATGTTAGACTGCTCCACAAAACGACGCAGACCCGCCCAGTCTTCCGGCTCGTAATCGGTCTGGATGATGCTGTCTGCAAAATGGTACAGTTGCCCAATGTGTTTCTTGAGTGCGGCGGTACGCCCGATGGCAAGGTCGGTATTGTGCTTGTAGGGGCTTTCGGGCGAAGCAAAACCTTTCAGCCACACGGACGTGATGGTGATGTCCTTGTCGTTGCGCACGGAGTCTATAGTCGCCTGTATTTTGCCCAGTTCGACCGTGTTGCGGCGGTAATCGGGATAAATCACCGTCTGGTCAACAGGGAAGTCGATGTATGCCGAACCGGACAGGGAACGGCTCTTCATGACTTCGGCCTTAGGCTGCACGAATACCAGTTCGGGGAAGAACGCCTCACGGTGTCGTCCCAACAGTCCGTCGTATTCCGCCAATATCTCCTGACAGCAGCCCCAGTCGCTACGGTGGAACTTGAGTGTGGCCCCGTCCATCCAGTTCTCGTAGGGAATATGGTTGTCATACTCAGTTGTTCCGGTTTGTTCGATGCCTTGAATGATTTTTCCGTCTCACCCGAAATGGTGCTGATACCATTCCTTATATAATAGTAATACCTGCGGTGTCCGTAGATGCCTATCGACGGCAAGTCGATCGAATCCGTCCCATTGACCAATCGCGGGGTTAGCAGTACGGCACGGTTGGAGTTTACATCAAGCTCCGACAAATCTATATCCATCGTAACGGTCAGGTACTTGCCATTGCGATTCATGTTGAAGTTTTCAACGGATACACCGGGTATGATGCTCATTGTAGTTTGCGCCACCGCTTCAGACATACCTGTCATGCCAAGCAGGGTTGCCAGTATGAATATCGTCCTTTTCATTTCACTGTAATTTAGAATAGATAAACCAAGTTAATGGCCGCTTTCGTGGGACCCACGTAGTGATGCGGCTTGTCCGTTTCAACCTTCTTTCCGCATCCGACGCACCGGAAACGGTCGTAACGGGTGTAGGAATACCCGATACCTATTTCCGTTTCCAAATTCCAATGCCGGCTAAGTACAAAAGCGTAACCGTAGGAGACACCGCCTCCGACGAACCACCCCTGATAGCGGGTGTCCTTCAGTTTACGGAAGTCCGTTCCAAGAAAGTTTACATTGAGATTGATGCCGCCGACATTATACTGTCCGCCATGCAAATAAGCTCCGAAATAGGAGCCACCAAAGCGGTCACATAGCCAATACCTGACTCCGGGCTGCACTGCCCAATGCTTCCAGCGTTTGTCACCCGAGAGCGTCCACGCATTGAACTGGCCATCCACTTCCAGTGTCCACTTGGGGGCAAGACCTACCTCCAATCCTATATTCGGATTCAACGTAAAATCTGCCGCCAGATTGGTTTTCACACCCACCTTCTGCGCACAGAGTTCCTGCGAGACACAGGAGACGACTATCATAAATAATAAAAGCGCACGTTTCATTTCCTATTTATATTTATTTCAGTTTCACTCTTTATCCGCAACATCTCTCTATAAGAGAAATATGAATACGTGAAATAGGATTTAACTGATTGATAAACAGGAATTGTTCTTCGACAGTGAATACTGATTTACACAGACTCTGTTAAGCGTAGCAACTGTGTAGTTCGAAAGCAACATCCGTTTTGATACGGTTATCACCTATAAATCACGCAATTCTTTCCATGCAGTCATTCTCTTATAGAGAGAATGAAGCTACTGCCCAACAACTTTATATTTTGAGAAGCACTTCTTTTTAACCATGTTTCATACGTCTTTCGGGAACCACTCGAAGGAATTGACATCCAATCCTCTTTCGTCCCTATTTTGAGAATCGCGAGTGTGTCCCTGTAAACGTCTGCCCATTGATACATCTCCTTTTAAGAGAATTAGGCATTTTATTGTGGATTGATAATCAAGTGTTTTCCATCATAAAAACAGTGTGAAAAAGCCTGATGTCGCTTGACATCTTTAGGTTTAGATGAAGAAAATCACCATATTACCGATTATTTTGTTTTCATTTGCTTGGCGGTTTCTTGCATTTTCAGTACCTTTGTGACATAAAATAATTCTCTTTAAAAGGAGATTTAGGATTTGCACAACAGATTTTTGTCCGATTTTACTTATTTGGCTGTATCAAACCGAAGTTGAAATTCATCCTATCATAATAATTACAGAGCCTTGAGTATCTGGCTGTTTGCCTTATCAACGGCAGAAGTATCCAACGAAGCGAGATAGATGCGCGTGGTCTTTTCGGAATCGTGTCCCATTGCTTCACTAATGATTGGAAGCGGAATGTTCTTACTCCGGGCAATGGAAGCCCAACCGTGACGCGCCACGTATGTGGTCAACGGAATTGCCAATCCCAGTTGTTCGCCCAACTTCCTCAACTTGTCGTTGACCAGATGAGCCGCATTCTTGTACTGCCTTCGTGCATCCACTTCCATATTCTTGATAATGGGCAACAGATAGGGAGTGTCCGCGATGTCGTATTTGTCGATGATTTCCTGCATGGGTTTCTCCCATTTAATGGAGAGCTGCTGCCCGGTTTTTTGTCTGCGATAAGAGAGTATTCCGTTCTGAAGGTCTTTTTTTCTTGAGAAATGCCATGTCGATGAACGACATGCCGCGTGTGTAGAACGAGAACATGAAGACATCCCTTGCCAAATCGGTCGCCGGAGAAAGAGTCAAGTCCAAATCACGGATCTGACGGATGATATTCAGCGGAACAGCCCGCTTGACCGTCTTGTCGATACCCGTATAAACGTGTCTGAACGGAGAGCGTTGTACGGTCAGTTCCTTTTCGACGGCTCGGTTGTAGATGGCCCGTAAGCCACGCATATAATAGGACGTGGTATTGGGACACACCCCTGCCGCTTTCAGGAAGTTTTCATAGCGTACCATCAAATCGGAATCAACTTCATCGAGAAACACATCATTTTCGCCACAAAAACGCTCGAAACTTCTGGTGACAGCCGTAGCGTTCTGCAGTACGAGGTTTCCCAATCTGTCCCATCTGCCGGATAACCTCACGGGCAAAAAAGAAATGAAGCCCTTGCCCTCCGAAGGTGTGAGATAGCATTTCAGCACGTCTTCGGCAGTATAGTCCTCACCGGCACGCTCCAGACGTGCGATTATATTCCTGAACCGTTTGGTGTTCGCGTACAAAATCTCTTTCAGTGATGCAAGATAATTGCTGCGGCTATCCCCGATACCGGGCGGAAAAACGATTTCCGCATGAGCGGAATCCCATTCACAGGGATATACCTTGTAACCGGTGTTAACTTGACGTGCTACACGTCCGTGAACCACTTGATAGAATAATGTGCCTTCTTTCGTCGGAATAGAAGATGCACGAAATTTAACTTTCATTGTTGCCATATATAACAGATTTAGTGTTTCCACTTATAAAAGATAAAGGAGACCGCAGCTAATAATGTGATGGCAATCAATCCGGCATATACAACTGTTATTTCGTTCAAAATCTCTAAATGGAGTAGTTTCACGTTTGCGAAAATGACAAGGGCAAAAAATGAGGCAAGTATCAGCAGCAATGCAATCATCCCCCAGAATGTCGCCTGTGTCATGGATATGTGATTCTCATTGCGGCGGATATCGTTGTCCGCCTTTTCGCGTTCCCTGCGAATACGTGATATGGCATTGTCGGCAATGGCATTGACTCCTTCCAATAATGCTTGTCTGTCGTTTTCTGCAAACCTTATAGGAAATGAAGCCTTAAGCAGGTCATGGAGATTCTGCATTGTTCCCGCATATGCAGCGATTCCTTCAATGAGGTCGTTCAACTTTTTATGCGCATCCGCAATCTCCGGCTTGAGTCTGCGGAACTCGTTGGCAAGCGCATCGTTCCGTTGTTCAAGTCTTTGCCGCCGTGCTTCTTTCGCCTTGATGTGGCTGACAGAGCATTGGTTTATCTTTTTCCAGTTCTTCCTTTACCGCATTGATTTCCTTGAGTAGATTGCGCAATTCGGCAATCTGACAGTTCACTTCCAAGAGCAGTCCTTCAAACTCCTGCTTGTCTTGCTCCAGTTCCTGTCCGGGTGTATAATTGTTAAGCCGCTCCCGTAGGGCAGACGTATCGGGTTGTTTCATTGTCACTGATGTTTTTTAGGTTTGTCATTTACGTTTCAATCCTGATTTCATTTGTCTGCCAAGCCTGTGCGAAGCCTCACGCGCACAACGACGGGCAAACTCTATCTCGTCCTCTTCCGGGTCGCGTCCCCATTTGAGGTCGGACTGTGAGCCGCCTCCGCCACCGCCGGAAATCTCCCCGTAAGGAGAAGCGACAAGCGTAAAGAAGGCAATCGCCAGATTCTGCAAAGCCTGCCAGTTGGCCAGCTCCCGGAAATCGAACTCGTCATTCAGACAGTCAAGCACCTTTTCGGGGATATAGCGGTCGTAGTTCTTTCCGGCATATTCAAACTCAGTGCGCAGGCGGTCGGGCTGCCACTCCGTGTAATACTCATAAACCGGATTATTCCGTCCTGCATCGGTCTGTGGCTTTTGCTCGGCTTCATTGTGAACAGACGGCTTCGGTGCCGTTATAACAGGCTGTTTCGGTGTCGGACTTTCCTGTTTGGTCTGTTCGGGATGCAGTTTCTCCCAAGTCCGCTCGATACGGGATGCGGTCAGGTTGCGCCCCTTTCCAAGTTCCGAGCCCTTGAACCTTGAACTGCCTTTGTGAAGCACATAGCCGCGTATCACGCCTTTCTTGTCCTTGCGCAGATACAGTTCGTAGCCTTTGGCGGCAAAGTTTCTCCGCATAGCCCTTCCAAGACCACTCGTCTAGTTCACGCAAGGCCTCCATACAGTCCTCACTGACTTGCGGAATACGGCTTTCATGTATGTGTTTGGCAGTTATCCATCCCCTTTGCCGGGCAACCTGTTCAGCTGCCCGATGTGCGCGGATGTGGATGGCGTGGTCGTTGTTGATGTTCCCGTTTTCGTCTATCCGGCAGACGACGGCATGGAGGTGAGGTATGCCGCTGTCCGATTCCCTGTGCAGCCACACGCTGGATTTGCTGCCCGATATGTTGGTCGGCACGGAAATGACCTCGCCGTCCTCATTCAGAATTTCCTGATTGTCGAAAGCCGCCGCGAAGTCGTTCCACAGTTGCTGCCAGTCCTTGACCGTGAAATCTTCGGTATGTTCCATCGCCGGACTTATCTCCAAGCGGATGACGTTGTTCTTGATGTCCGGGCGGTCCATGGTGGCGAATTTCATTTCCGTCCAGATGCCCGAAGCGTCCATGCCCTGCAGTATAAAGTTGTCGCAGATGCGCGTTATCTTTTCGGGATGTTTCTTGTTCCTCGATTCCCCCGACACGTACAGCATCGCCCTGATGCCGTGGCTAATGGATTTCGCCTTGGCTATCATACGGCATCCTCCTCTGTCTCCGTCCGTTGTCCCTGCCGGGTAGCTGTTCGCCTTCTGTGCGGACTGCAGGAAGTCGGTGACATGGTCTGTCACCCGCGCCACTTTCTCGTACCATTCGAGTATGGTGGGCTGATGGTGGAAAAGGCGTACCTTCTCGTCATCGTTCAGTCCGTGCAGGGCGTTGGCGAAGTTCACCATGTCCGTCCGGCAAGCCGCAAGCTGCCGCAGACCGTCCACCTCCGTAACCGAAAGCCGCTGTCTCGGCCGGTAGTTGAGTGCCCTTGCCCGGATGAAGTCGCTGCGTGTCATGCCGCACTGCCCGGCGGTGCTCTTAATCTGATAAAGCTCCTGCTCCGTGACCTTGGTAACTACCACCTTGTCACGCCTTATAACGGCTTTTCCTGTCCGGATTCCGGATTATCCTGTATTAAAGTATCTTCGTGTTCCATATATAACTGGTGTTCTTGAAATTGTAGTGAAACGGTATCTAAAAAAGGGAAGGTGCGAGCCTGCGAGCGGCTGGGACAACGGTTTGCCGAACCGTTGCGAGAGCGTCGTGGTAATACCGTCCAGAGGCGGTAATACCTCGGCATATCTCGTAACTCAACGCTATCGCTCCATGCCATTCCACCCGTCCGTCTGCCACTTCCTGCACGGGACGGATGCCACTTATCGCCGGACTGCGGAACAACAGGAAGGGCGTTGTTTGCCCTGTAATTGTCGGTTCGGTTGTTTCCCCAGCTGCCTTTCGGCTCTTATTCTTCCCTCTGTTCATTGGTAAAAGGATTGGAAATGAATGTGCCATCCGCTGTTTTCCACCCACGGACGCACGGGAAGGTCATCACGGATGCCACCCTTGAACGGTTGGTGTCAATAAGTCCCAAGTCTGTAAGTATCGCCAGCAGGTTGCGTATGCGCTTCCTGCCCATGTTCCATTGAGTGGAAAGCTGTTCTTCGGAATACTGCGCCTGACCAGCGGAAAGCGTGAGTGGTCTGCGGAATCCCTTGCCCTCTCCGGCTGTAAGTGCCATTTTCGCCAGCAGGTCGCCAAACAATATGAAGTTTACTGTTTCCCCTGCCGTCATCATCTGTCGTTGTCCCGTACAGCCATTGCAATGCCTTCTGAGAAAAAAACTAATGACAGGGATGCGATACCTGCCGGGTACATGAATCTGTATGTTTCCTTGTCCATAAAACTTTGTCTTTATAAGTGTGATATTTTTGCTTTTGGAAAAGAATAAAGCCGTGTAGGAATCAGTATGGAAATTCCAAACTGCTTTCTTGTTGTTCCCTGCACGGCTTCATCTTTTGGATGGTACATAAGGGGAATATGGATTTTCCGATAATCAACCTTAGTCCTTCAATTGTGTATCAACCCGAAATGAGGGAAGAAAAAAGAGGTCGCGTGAACATTGGTAATCCGGTTCTCCACATCTTATGCACGGTCATTTGTTTGCCCCACTGCCGACTATGTTCCCTTTGTGACGGTTGTACGGATGCCGGACGTTTGGCAAGGTTTGATACGGCATGGCTGATGTCCTCCGCATTTACTGCAATGGAAAGCAAGACCTTGTTCACCGTCACCAGTTGCTGCTTGTCGCAGAACTCCGACACACGTTCCAGTAAACCGAATGCACGGTTCAGCCGATGTCCCTGTGCGTTGTCTGCCGTCAGGCGGTCGTTGTCCGTACTGCTGTTGAGATAGCGGTTGAGCGCGAGGCGGTCATCCGCTGAAATGTTGTCTGCCGTCATCTTGCCGTCGGCGATGGCGATACTCACACGCAAGGCGTCCGCCTCGTAGATGCCTACGCTCTCCAAGAATGCGCGGATGATTTGTGCGTCCTTACCGCTCACCTCGCGTTTACGGTTCTCGTTCTTCTTCTCTGCCGGAACGGTTGCGGTTGTGCCGCCCTGTTCCATGTTCCTGTTCTGTTCCATACTACATTTGTTTTTTGATGTAAATAAAAAAGGTTGTTTACTTCAGTCCTGCCAGATAGCGGCCGGCTTCCTCTGCGATTTCTTCCTGTGAGGAGATACGGACACCCGTGAGGAAAGCGTCCAAGTCTTCTTTCTTGAAGAAGCACAGTTTGCCCGTCGGCTTGTACATCGGGATAGCCCGGCGCATCATCAGCTTGCGGAAGTAGGAGAGCTTTGAAGCCGCAATACTCGGCCGCCTCCCTGGTGCTTAAAAGTTTTTCTTTGCTCTGTCATGTGCGTATATTTTAGTGAATAATCTGCTTCGCCTTTGTCGTGGCGACAGTGCAAAGGTATGGCGGCTTTTTCCTGGAACAATCAATATAAACAACACAAACAGAATGATTTGCGAATTATAAATGCAACTATAAACAGGGTTAAAACGAAGTATAAAGGGAACTATAAACCCTCCATAATCACGGATAATCCGCACATGGTAACTTATAAGTGCGGAAAGAAACAGGCCTGTTCACGGACGGGCATAAAAAATCCCGCCATCGGGTTACGGTGACGGGAACAAGGAAATGGATAATGCAGGTCAGACCTTCTTGAACTCTTCAAGGTCGTAGGTGTCGAGCTTCGGACGAAGGCGGGTCGCCTTGCGCAGCAGTTTGGCGATATGCCGCTGGTGTTCGGACGGGCTGTCCCTGGCAAATAGGCGGTCTTGAAGTTGCTTGCCAGCCTGTGCGCCGTTGTTGAGTGGCCAGAACTTCTCGAAGATGACCCATTTGCCTTTCCTGATTTTGAGGGCGGCGCAAAGGGCGCTGGCGATATAGGCGTAGAGTGTCTGATTGATTTCGTCATCCTCCTTTTTTCATCAGCGGCCGGAAGTCCGTGTCAAGATAACCGTCTTCCCGGAACAGCACCAACAGGAACAGAGCATCGTTGGTTTGCAATGTTTCGGGTAGTTTCCTTATCAGTTCCGGCTGTACCTTTGAAACAAGGCTGTCGTAGTGCCTGATTTCATCCTCCTGCTTCATTATGGAAGGTGGCGTGGATGCTGAAAGCAAGGCTTCGATTTGCTTTTCTTCTGCTTCGTCCGTGTACTGTCGCTTCTTTGGAACAAGTCTGTTCCACCGTTGTAGCAGCCATGATTTTATCTGTTTGCCGTATGCCATCCCGATGGTGCAGGGCAAAAGGAAAACCACGGCGAAGAGCGAGACCATGATTATGCAAGTGCTCCAATCCGTATGTTTGTCGGGAGTAAGAATAAAGGCGAGCAACAATGAAATCACAAACCACGAAGCGGTCAGGACGGAGCGGTCTTTGGAAAGCCACTTGTCTATGATGATGTCGTACAAGAGGAAAAACTCGGCTACCAGTCCGATCCACCCGACAATGGACAGGGTGGCAAACACAAATCCTGCCGTGGTCGCTCCCATGCGGAAGGCGACGGCGGCAACCAGACTGAATGCGGTTGCGGCTACCACAGTAAGCGGCAATAGCATCGTGAGGATATTATCGGAGATTCGTTTCATAAAAAGGGGCTTAGCTTATCGAATTAAAATATGCCATTCAGTTTGTTTACGGCGGCTATTTTGTCCTCCATCAGCACCTCCGCATAAATCTGTGTCGTTGCGACAGAGGTGTGGCCAAGCAGTCGGCTCACCGTAGCAATGTCATTCGTGGCGGCGATGGTCAGCGTTGCGAAGCTGTGCCTCCCGGTATGGAAAGAGACCCGTTTGTTGATTCCGGCTCTTTTCGCCATCTTCTTCAGGACGGTGTTGCAACCTCCGCATGTGCCTATGTCAAAGACAAAATCGTCAAGTGTCTTGTCACCGCGCTCAGGCATCCATGCCATTGCGTTTGTACCCAAAGGAACGGTTACGGGCTTTTCCGTCTTTTCATCGCCTCTATCCTTATCGCCATCCCGGACTGTGACCGCTCGATGTTGCCCCACTTCAATTGTTTCAGGTCACTGTAGCGCAGACCTGTGAAACAGCTGAACAGGAATGCCATCTTGGTCGTAGAGCTTCGTGTCTCCACCTCCATCAGCCTGTGCAGTTCCTCACGTGTCAGGAAATCGCGTTGGTCAGTCGGCTTCTTTATCCGCTCGTCCCTTGACAGCAGGTGATAGGGGTTGCACTTGATGACACCGTCCCTTGCCGCCTGATTGAGCATCGTATTCATCTTTAATTGAAACAGGTGCATGGTAGATTTGGCCAGCCGTCTTGTTCCACCGTCGGAAGTCCGGCATTCATAGACATCGGTCATGTAGTGCAGGAATCCCCGGTAGAACTCCCTGTCTATGCAGTCCATTGTGAGACGCGGGCTTTTGATGTGCGCGAGATAGTCGTTCACCATGCGGATAAGGGTGTCGAAGTGTTTGAGATAAGTTGAGGAAAGCCCTGCGTTCGCGTGCATGGCTTTGGCGTATTCGTCCATCCAAGTGCTCACAAGAATTTTGTCAGCCTCCTTCAACGGGCTACCGTCCTCTTCCGGTGTCTCGCCGAGCAGCCGTCTGGCTCTGATGGCGATTGCCTTGTCCATCGCGTTCTTGTTCTGTTCCTTTGCATGTGGAGCGGAATCAGGGACAAGGTACAGTTTGGGATATTCATACCACCGCTTGCCCTTGTCATAATAATCAAGGTATATTGTCCTGTTGCCGTTCTTCAGCTCGCGTGTCCGTATCTCTATCCTCATGCCTGCCTGTCTTTGTCGAAGAACCTGTCCATCATATTGACGGCATCAATCTTCTTCTGGTCGATTATTTTCGCGTATATCTGAGTGGTCGCCACGTTCTTGTGACCGAGCAGCTTGCTCACCGTGTAGATGTCAACTCCTATGGTCAGCATCATCGTCGCGTAGCTGTGGCGGCTCACGTGAAAGGTCACGTGCTTCTCTATCCCGGTCTTTCTTCGCCCATTCCGCCAGCCTTTGCTCTATGACGGAAGCCGCGCTTGACAGGCGGAAGATTGGCTCGTCCCCGTCTTCCATCTCACGGAGATAGCCGAGGGCATCCTTGGAAAGCGGCACGTTGACGACCTGCTGCGTCTTGAGCATCCTGACCCTTATATAACGGGTGGAATCGTTGGGCGTTGTCAGCACCTTGTTCCATGTGAACGTGCGGATGTCGCTGAGACGCAGCCCCGTAAAACAGGCGAACAGGAATGCCTTTTTCAGTTCCCCGTCATCGCAGGGAGTGGCCATCATTCTTTTCAATTCATCGATGGTGAGATAGACCCTTTGGCTTTCCTGCTGGTGGAAGCGTTCCTTGGATGTCAGCAAGGTCATGGGGTTGCGCTCGATGATACCGTCACGCAGTGCCGTGTTCAACGCTGCTGTAAGCACGGCCTGTGTCTGTAGTCCCGTACAATTGCTTATCGTCCTTTCTTCGTTTTTCAGTCGCTTGTTCTTCGCCGTGCGGAGGAAATTGATGAAGCCACGGCAGAAATCCAAATCAACCTCCAGCATGGATATGTTGAGCCGTCCGGTTGAACGTAGGTATTCCTCCACCTTGCGCCGCATGAACTTACGTCCTTTCATGGTTGATTCGGTCAGGCCGTTCCCCTCGCTGGCGTATTTTTCAAGATACGCGAGAAGTGGCATCGAGGCTTTCATCACCTTGTCAAGGTTGGCTATGCCGTAGTTCTGCAGCGCGATGATGCGCTCCGACTTTATCTTCTCGGCAACGCTTCTCGCATGTTCGTTCTGTATCTTGTCAAGAGGCGTATTCTCCGGTACAAGGTACACGCCAAGCGACTCCACCTTGCGCACACCTTTTGAATAGATGTCAAGATAGAGGCTCCTGTTGCCGTTTGCGAGCTTGCGCTCCCGGATGCGCACAGGCTCTTTCGCCTTGGTTGTCTTCTTCGGTCTTCCCATAAATCATTCAAAATTGTCCTTGCCGTCAAAGCAACGTATTGTTTTTCTTCTGCAAAGGTACAATAATTGTTTTGTTTCACGTAACAAATACGCAACAAATATAAGGAATTTATGGAAATTTATGTTTCGCCAAAGGAATCAAAAAATACAATCAATTATAATTGAATACCAATATATTACACTTCTTTTAGTTACTTTGTTTTCACTTGTTTCGATTTTGTTTTCTTATCGCAAAACTTAAACATCATTATATTTGAAAATTCTTTTTACACTATGAATACTATTACTTGTATGTGATGATATTTCCGTATTCTTTTTAGTAATATCGTCCAAGAATTCTTGTTCAATTATATGGTATTTGTAAATGATGATGGATTTCAAATTGGGGTTTTCTTTGCATAGTAATATTTTCAGTTTTTTGCATTTGCTGACATCCAAAGCGGTCAATCGATTATTGTCGCAAGATAAAGTATGCAATGCCGTATTAGTCTTTAGAGAAGTCAGTTGATTATTGTTGCAAGCTAACCAATCCAATGCCGTAGCTCCACTGACGTCTAAAGAAGTC
>VOFF01001060.1_pt1 | contig 30000 bp, 40 predicted proteins | sample 5384061 | NCBI WGS metagenome assembly VOFF01 (sample SAMN12384725, study PRJNA508395) | human gut metagenome | isolation source: healthy gut E | host: Homo sapiens
GCCACTTGAAAGCACCTCTTTCTTGTAAGATTTTAATCCTTGATCGCTTCGACCTGATCAAGCTCGAGGTCGACGGGCGTCTCTGCCGAACATGGAAACGACGACGCGGACACGGTCCTTCTCGGGCTCGAGCTCGTCCACCGTGCCGATGAAGCCCTCGAGCGGGCCGTCAGTGATCTTGACGGAGTCGCCGAGCTCATAGCCGACCACCACTTCGTGGTGCTCGACGCCGAGGTCATAGATTTCCTGTTCTGTCAGGGGAATCGCCTTCCCGTCGGAGCCGACGAAGCCCGCGGCGCCGCGCACGTTGTGCACGAGATGCCAGCTCTCATCGGTCAGCACCATCTTCACGAGCACGTAGCCCGGGAAGACCTTGCGCTCGACAGTCTTTTTCACCGGAATCGGTGATCTCCTTGACCGTCTCCATGGGGATGTTGACTTCCTGGATCAGATCCTGCATTTTGCGGTTTTCTGCCGCCTTGAGGATGTTCGCGGCCACGCTGTTTTCGTAGCCGGAGTAGGTATGGACAACATACCATTTTGCAAGTTCAGACATATTATCCACCACCCAGCTTCAGCAGAAGCTGCACGCCCTGATCGGCCAGCGAATCGAAGCCCCACAGAACCAGTGCGGAGACGACCATGACCACCAGGCAGACTGCGGTGTTGTTTGCCGTCTGCTTCGGCGTCGGCCACACGACTTTCTTGAGCTCGCTCTTCATGTCGCGGAACCATTTGCCGATGCGTTTGAAAAACGGGAGTTTTTTATCGACTTTCTTGACGGCTTCTGTGGAAATTTCTTTCTTTTCCGGTTTCTTATCAGCCATGAATCATTCCGTCCTTTCGAAAGTCTTATTTGGTTTCAACGTGCTTGGTGTGCTTGCGGCAGAAGGGGCAATACTTACTCAGTTCCAGCTTTTCGGTAGTGTTCTTCTTGTTCTTCATGGTGTTGTAGTTCCGCTGCTTGCACTCTGCGCATCTGAGCGTCACCTTGACACGGATCCAGCTTTAGCCATATTTTTTCGGCACCTCCTTATTGATTTCGTCCCTGTCGGGACGTGATTGCCTCCCTGTATGGGTCGAAAGGGCATAAAAAGGGAACCTCTCGACTGACAGGTAGATTCACTATACCACACTCCCTGTCAAAGGTCAAGCCTTTTTTGCACTGGTGGTGAAGCGGCACGAAACGGCACCGTCGACGGCAGAAAACGCCGCCTCCGAAGTCCGGAGGCGGCGCGCAAAATGCGGTTTTTATGCCTTTCAGGCCACGTCCTCGAAGCCGGGCACCGGCTTCTTGGCCGTGACGGCGCGGATGACAAACAGCGTTGCGATCACGAGCACGACACCGATGGCGAGGCAGATGTAAACGTTCTGGATGAAGCCCGCCAGGATGTAGTTGACAAAGCAGATGATGCCGACGGTGCCGGCATACGGCAGCTGCGTGGACACGTGGTTGACGTGGTTGCACATCGCACCGGCAGAGGCCATGATGGTCGTGTCGGAGATGGGCGAGCAGTGGTCGCCGAGCACGGCGCCGGCCAGGCACGCGGACACGCCGATGATGAACAGCTCACTCGTCGGGTCGAACACGTAGGTGACGATCGGCAGCAGGATGCCGAACGTGCCCCAGCTCGTGCCGGTAGAGAAGCTCAGCACACCGGCAACCAGGAAGATGATCGCCGGCAGGAAGCTGAACAGCGACCCGGCCGCGGAATTCATGACGGAAGCGACGAAGTACTTGCCGCCGAGCAGGCCGGTCATGTTCTTGAGCGAGGTGGCGAAGGTCAGGATCGTGATGGCGGGGACCATGTTGATGAAGCCCTTCGGCAGGCAGTCCATGGCGGCCTTGAAGCTGATGAGGCGGCGGCACAGGAAGTAGATGATCGTGAACACGAGCGCGATCAGCGAGCCCCAGGGCAGCGCGGCGAAGGCGTCGGTGTTGCCGAAAGCGCCGACAAAGTCGTGGTAGTAATCACCGGCAGCGTCCCAGTAACCGCCGACATAGACCAGACCGGCAAAGCAGGTCACGATCAGCACGGCGACGGGCAGGATCAGGTCGATGACGCGGCCGTTCTGGTTGCATTCAATGGCATCGCTGTTGGCATCGGCGCGGTCGCCGGTGGTGTAGAGATCGTCCTTGAAGCGGGCGTTCATCTCGTGCAGGCGCATCGGGCCGTAATCGAACTTCATGAGGATGAGCGCGATGATGAACACGAACGTGAGCAGCGAGTAGAAATTGTACGGGATGGCGCGCACGAACAGGTCAAAGCCGTTGTAGTCCTCGACGACGCCGGACACGGCGGCCGCCCAGGAGGAGATCGGCGCGATCATGCACACGGGCGCGGCCGTGGCGTCGATAAGATAGGCGAGCTTGGCGCGGGAGGCCTTGTGCCGGTCGGTGACGGGCAGCATGACCGAGCCGACGGTCAGGCAGTTGAAGTAGTCGTCGACGAAGATGAGCACGCCGAGCAGAAATGTGGCGAACATGGCGCCGACGCGGGTCTTGATGTGGGTCTCGGCCCAGCGGCCGAAGGCGGCGGAGCCGCCGGCGCGGTTGATAAGCGCGACCATGGCGCCGAGGATGACAAGGAAGAGCATGATACCGGCGTTGTCGGCAACGGCGGGCACCATGCCGTCGTTGATGATGGCGTCAAGGCCGGTGATCGGGTTAAAGTTGGAGTAAAACAGTGCGCCGAGCAGGATGCCCACGAACAGCGACGAATAAACTTCCTTCGTGATGAGCGCGAGGATGATGGCGACGATCGGCGGCACGAGGGCCCAGAACGAAAACGCCATGCGGCTGGTGGATGTGATCACGCCGGTGCCCTCGCAGACACCGCATTCCTCACCCTGTGAGATGCCGGTACCGTTGCACGTGGTGCAGGTGATGGACTTGGCCACATCGCCCCCGTCGTCGGCGGCGAGCGCGCGCACGCTCAGCAGCGACACGGCCATCACGACGAGCAGCAGCACGGCCAGGATCTTGCGTCTGGAATTCATAGTGAAATTCCTCCCATAAAAAAATGTCATGAACAGAGCATACTGTTCATGACACTTGAAACACTCGTACCGGTCAATGACAGCGCTCCGCGTATTGCGGCAGTCCGGCGGATATTCTCCGGCGGCCCAGGCAATCCCGCGGCAGGCACCTGCGGGACCCTTCGGCGGCCGCCCCTTTCCCCTCCCGGTGACCTGCCGGTGAGCGAGGGTACTGATGACGTCCGCGCCTCTATCATGCTTTGTTCAGCGATACTCAGTATACGGTCGTGTACACAGAATGTCAACCAATTTTGCAAATTTTGTGTATTTTCGCGTTTCCGACAAAATCTTGGCCCTGTCTTTATGCACCCCGTACAAAAAACGCCCGCCGGTGTTTCCGGCGGGCGTTTGGCTGGCTGTTTTTTCTCAGCGGCTGCCCTTGTCGTAGGGGATGCCCTCGGCCTTGGGGGCGCGGGAGCTCTTGGACGTAAAGGCGAGCACGATGATCGTGATGAGGTAGGGCAGCATCTGGTAGAAATGCGCACTGATGCCGATCTGCGCGAGCAGATACACGCCGTCGCCGTTGATGTCCAGGCTGGTATAGGCCGCGGCGATGCATTTGAACAGGCCGAACAGCAGCGACGCACCCGCGATATTCAGCGGCTTCCAGTTGCCGAAGATCATGACGGCGAGCGCCAGGAAGCCGAAGCCTGCCACGTCGCCGTTGGACGAGCAGTTGGCGGTGGTCAGCGCATAGACAAAGCCGCCCATGCCTGCCAGCGCGCCCGAGATGGTCGTGCCGGCGTAGCGCATCTTGTAGACGTTGATACCGAGCGAGTCGGCCGCCTGCGGATTTTCGCCGCACGCGCGCAGACGCAGGCCAAAGCGTGTCTTGTACAGCAGGATCGACAGAATGATGAACAGCAGGATGCACACATAGGTGGCCAGATACACCTTATTGACAAATGTCTCGCCGAAGAAGCCGAGGTCGGTGGACTTGTCGATGCCGAGCGTGCTCTTTTTGATCATGAACCAGCTGGCCGAATCGCCGCTGGCCATGTTGAGGGTGTTCTGGTTGGCGATGATGCGGATGAAGAACAGCACCAGCGCGGGCGCCAGCAGGTTGAGCGCCGTGCCGCCGACGGTCTGGTCGGCGCGCAGGTTGATCGACGCGAACGACAGCAGCAGCGAGAACAGCGCGCCCATGGCCGCCGACACGAGCATGGCCAGCAGCACGAGACCCCTGCAGCGTGCCCCAATCACCGGCCGCTTTGGCGGCGATGAAGGTATCCACGCCCTGCATCTGGCGCACGAAGAGCACGCCGATGAACGCGCCGAAGATCATGATGCCTTCCAGCGCCAGGTTGATGATGCCGCTGCGCTCGGCAAACACGCCGGCGAGCGCCACGATCATGAGCGGAACGGCATAGATCAGCGTCTGTTGAATAAGAAAGGTCATGCCTGCTCGCCTCCTTCCGCGACGGGTGCATCCGCGTCCGGGTCTGTGATGGCCGGGTCCGGATGCAGGTCCGTCACCAAGCGACTGCGCGGGCTCGGCGGGCTGATCGTCTGCCGGCGTGCCGCCGGACTTGCGCTTTTTCTTCCGGCCGTCGAGCAGCATGCGGATCACGAGCGAGAACGCGCTCAGATACACGATGGCCGCAATGATGACGTCCGTGATGTATTCATTGTAAGCCGTGAGGTTGGTCAGCTGCAGGCCCGCAATGTCCAGCACGGACATGAAGATAGCCGTAAAGATGACAGCGATGGGGTTGTTGACCGCGAGCAGGGCGACCGGGATGCCGTTGAAGCCCTCGGCCGGGAGCGTCTGATACGTGCTCCAGAAAAACTCTGTGTTGCCGGACAGGTAGTACAGCGCAGCGCCGCCGCCGGCGAGCCCGCCCGCGATGGCCATGGACAGGGACAATGTCGCGCTTGTCGCGGATGCCGGCGTAGCGTGCGCTGTGGCGGTTCATGCCGCAGGATACCGGCGTTGACCTGCGAGTTCGGGAAGAGCTTGTCGAGGCCGAGCTTCGCCGTGGCCACGTCGTTATAGGTCGTCTTGTAGATATAGCCGGACTTGGTGTTCTCGACCATGTTCTTGAAATTGCTGATGTCGAACATCCATGTCACGAGGTTTGCCGCCAGCCAGTTGGTCATGATGCTCGCCAGCACCTCGTTGATGTTCAAAAACGCCTTGAGCGCGCCGGGGATCGCGCCCCAGAGCGCACCGGCGGCGATGCCGCCGAGAAACGCGAGGATCCAGATCAGCCACGGGGCAACGCTGCTCGACGGGATACCGAGCGCAATGCACAGCGACACGAGCGTGCCCATGAGGTACTGGCCGGGCGCGCCGATGTTGAACAGGCCGGTCTTGAACGCCACGGCGACGGACAGGCCCGTCATGATGAGCGGCGTGGCGCGGAAGAGCATGTTGCCGAAGTTCGTGGAGTTGAAGCCCCAGGTGAGCACGCCGGAGGCAGTGCGGCCGGTGCTGAACAGGCCGGCGAACACGAGGCGGAAGCCGTCCCAGACGCTCGACGCGCCGAGCTCCGATTCGAGAAGCCGACGGCGGCGATGATGACGCTGCCGACGACGAGACCGATGAGGATCGACAGCAGGGACGCAAAGGATCTTCTTGGTCATGTCCTTTTCATAAAGGGTGCGGAGTTTGTTCTGCTTCATGCCGATTCACCGTCCTTCCCGCTGCGCTTGGCTCCGGACATATACAGACCGAGCTCCTGCACAGTCGTCTGCTGCGGGTCGAGCTCGCCGACGATCTCGCCCTCGTACATGACGAGAATGCGGTCCGGCACGTCCATGACCTCGTCCAGCTCCAGCGAGACGAGCAGCACGGCCTTGCCCGCGTCGCGCTGGGCGACAAGCTGCTTGTGGATGTACTCGATCGCGCCGACGTCCAGACCGCGCGTGGGCTGCACGGCGATGATGAGCGGTTTGTCCCGGTCGACCTCGCGGGCGATGATGGCCTTCTGCTGGTTGCCGCCGGACATGCTGCGCGCGATCGTGACGGCGCCCTGACCGCTGCGGACGTCGAACTGCTCAATGAGCCGGTCGGCGTATGCACGCACGGCGTCGCGGCGGATGAAGCCGCCGTGCTGGAACTGCGGCTCCTTGTAACGCTGGAGCACCAGGTTCTGCTCGAGCGTGAAGTCGAGCACGAGGCCGTGCTTGTGCCGGTCCTCGGGGATGTGACTCATATTCTTGCTGCGGCGGCGGATGGAGGCGTGCGTGATCGTCTCGCCGCAGAGTGTGACGGAGCCGCCGGTGATCTTATCAAGGCCGGTCAGGCCGTGGATGAGCTCCGTCTGGCCGTTGCCGTCGATACCGGCGATGCAGACGATCTCGCCCGCGCGCACGGAAAACGACACATGGTCCACGGCGTTGCGCTTGTGCAGGTGCGACAGGACGCACAGGTCCTCCACGTGCAGGATTTCCTCGCCGGGGCGGGCCTGCGTCTTGTCGATGACGAGCTGCACGGGGCGGCCGACCATCATGTTCGACAGCTCCTGCTTGTTCGTGTCGCAGGTGTTGACGGTGCCGATGCACTTGCCCTTGCGCAGGACGGTGACGCGGTCGGCGACGGCCATGATCTCGTTCAGCTTGTGGGAAATGAAGAGGATGGTCTTGCCCTCGCGCGCAAACTCCTTCATCGTGGCCATGAGCTCGTCGATCTCCTGCGGGGTGAGCACAGCGGTCGGCTCGTCGAAGATCAGGATCTCGTTGTCGCGGTAGAGCATTTTGAGGATCTCGACACGCTGCTGCATGCCGACGGTGATGTCCTCGACCTTGGCGTCGAGGTCGACCTTCAGGCCGTATTTTTCCGAGAGCTCCTCGACCTTTTTGCGCGCTTCCTTGCGCTGGATGAAGCCGAGCTTCGTCGTCTCGGCGCCGAGGATGATGTTGTCGAGCACGGTGAACACGTCGATGAGCTTGAAGTGCTGGTGCACCATGCCGATGCCGAGCGCGGTGGCATCATTGGGGTTGTCGATCTTGACGGGCTTGCCGTTTTTGCGGATCTCGCCCTCCTCCGGCTGGTACAGGCCGAACAGGACGCTCATAAGCGTCGATTTGCCCGCGCCGTTTTCGCCGAGCAGGGCGTGGATCTCACCCTTGTGAGCTGCAGGGTGATGTCGTCGTTGGCTTTGATGCCGGGGAACTCCTTGGTAATGTGCAGCATTTCGATCACATACGGAGGAGCGTTGTCCATACCGCCACCTACTTTCCTATTTCTGTTTCTGTGCTTGCATATCGGCAGCCGCCGGACGGGGAACCGCGCTGCCCGGCGCGCGAAATGGCTCTGCTGGTATTTCGATTATACCTGTTTGATCGCCTGATTTCAAGGCATTCCGCCCCAAAATGTGTACAGAACACGAACGGAGAGAAAGCATGCCTCTCACACAGCAAGGCCATTCTGAGGCAAGTCAAAAAGGAGAGAAAGCCGAAGCTTTTCTCAGCCCGGGCGAAAACCCGGAGGTTTTCACCCTGGCCGAGACGCCGCCCGCCGGGCGGCAATGAATCTCATCCGAGGCGGGCCCTTTCGCCCCCTCGGGCTCCCCGCGCGCACGGGTCTGCACACGGCGCGGCTGTTCCGGGGCAAACAAGAAAAGGAGAGAAAGCGTGCGCTTTCTCTCCTTAAAAAGGGATCCGGTCAAATTACTTGACGAGATTGAGGGTGACGTGATCGGTGCTGGCGAGCTTGCTGAAGTCGTTGTCAATGGTGATCTCGCCCTTGACGATCTTCTCGAACATGGCGTTGTACTGGTCAACGGTCCAGTTCTTGAGGCTCCAGGTGTCGGTCGGCAGACCAACAGCGCCCTCGGCCGCGCCCAGGGTGGTGAGCTTGCCGCTGTAGTTGGCCCAATCGCTGCCGTAAGCGGCGGTCAGAGCCTGCTGAGCAGCCGCGCCGATGCCCTTGAGGGCAGAGGTGATGACGGTGTCGGAGGTGAAGGACTGGTCGACGTCAACGCCGATGACAGCCGCATCGTTCGCGGAAGCAGCAGCGGTGATGGAGTCAAAGATGGCGCCGCCGCAGGAGAAGATGACCTCGGTGCCGTTCTTGTACCAGCCGGAGGCCAGGGTCTGCAGCTCAGCGCGGAGGGCTGGAAGCTCGCCGTATTTCCAGGTGTAGTTCATCTCGACCTTGACGTTCTTTTCGGCTGCAGCAGCCTCAGCGCCCTGAACGTAGCCGTAGCCGTAACGGCAGCAGGCATCGTTCGTGCCGCCGCCGCCGCCCGCGAAGCCGAGCTTGGTGTAGCCTTCCATGACGGCAGCATAGCCGGCCAGGTAGCCGCACTGCTCTTCACGGAAGCTGATGGCAGCGAGGTTGGTCACGCCGTCGATGGGCGAACCGTCGATGAACACGAACTTGGTGTCCGTGAATTCCTTCGCGGCCTTCTCGAGGGCAGCGCCCTGCAGGAAGCCGGCGGCCACAACGACCTCTGCGGCGTTGTCGACAGCGGCCTTCATGGCGTCGTAACGATCGTCATCGGTGGCCTTGTCGCCGTTGGCGGGCTGATAGTACTTGTAGGACTTGCTGTTGGCATTGGCGTACAGCTTCACACCATCGTAAAGTGCCCTGGTTGAAGGACTTGTCCTTCAGAGAGCCCACGTCGGTGACGAATGCGACCTGATACTTGCCATCGCTGGACGTCATTTCGTCCGGGATGTCGTCTGCCTTCATAGCCGTTTTTTTGCCGTCGTCTTTCTTGTCCGTGTCCTGGGCGTCCTTGGAGCCGCAGGCGCACAGCGCAAAGACCATGACGAGCGCGAGGAGCAGAGCAACGAGCTTCTTCATGTTCATGCTATTTTTTTCCTCCATTAAAATTTTACCCGACATTCGGGCGTTTTCGGTTGCGTTTCCACAACCGGTTTCAGTATACCACGCGCAGGAATTGCAAGCAATCCCATTTGTTTCGAAAATATAAAAAATTTTATAAACAAAGTTGGCACCTGTCCGCCGGATGCGGACAGGTGCCCTTTGCGTTAAAGATTTGCCATGTTGACGGCGGTGTCGAGCGCGATCGTGATCATCTGCACGAAGGAATTCTGCCGCTGTTCGCTCGTGAGCTCCTCGGCGCGATAGATGTGGTCCGAGATCGTGAACAGGCCGAGCGCGCGCTTGCCGGCGCGGGCGGCGTTCATATAGAGGGCCGCAGCCTCCATCTCGACGGCGAGCACGCCCATCTTCTTCCACTGGTCGGGGCCGTCGCTGCCGTCGTCGTAGAAGTTGTCGGCCGAGAGCACATTGCCCACGTGCAGCGTGACGCCATTGGCGGCCGCCGCAGCGACGGCCTGGCTGAGCAGCGTGTAGTCCGCGATGGGCGCGAACGTGCCGTTGAGGCCGAACTGGTGCGCAAAGTTGGAGTCCGTGCACGCGCCCGCACCGGCGACGACGTCCATGAGGTTCAGGTCATCCGCGAGCGCTCCGGCCGAGCCGACGCGGATGATGTTGTCGACATCGTAGAAGTTGTACAGCTCCCAGCTGTAGATGCCGATCGACGGGATGCCCATGCCGGAGGCCATCACGGTCACGGGCACGCCCTTCCACGTGCCGGTGTAGCCCCTGCACGCCGCGGACATTGTTGACGAGCACAGGGTTTTCCAGAAAGGTCTCGGCGATGAATTTCGAGCGCAGCGGGTCACCGGGCATGAGCACGGTCTTGGCGATCTGGCCGGCTTTGGCTGCGATATGCGGCGTGGGAACAGGCATGATACTACCTCCGTTTTTCTATTTTTTTAGGATTGGCCGCATGTGCGCGGCCAGTTTTATTTTAACCGCAAAAAATGCAAAAGTCAAATTGCAACGGCTCTGCGCCTGTGGTAGAATGTTGGGGAAAAACAGCGACACACGGGAGGCGGCACCATGAGCGACGTCATCACCATCGGCATTGCCGGCGGCACCGGCAGCGGCAAGACCACCATCACGCAGCGCATTCTCGACGAATTTGGCGGCGATGTGAGCGTGCTGTACCACGACAACTATTATAAGCGGCATGACGACATTCCCTTCGCCGAGCGCAAAAAGCTCAACTACGACCACCCGAACGCGTTCGACACGCCGCTGCTCGTGCAGCACCTCGACGCGCTGCGCGCCGGGCAGGCCATCGAGTGCCCGACATATGACTACACGGTGCACAACCGCGCAGCCGAGACGATCACGGTCATGCCGGCCAAGGTCATCGTCGTCGAGGGCATCCTCATCTTTGCCGAGCCCGAGCTGCGCGACCGGCTGGACATCAAGCTCTTTGTGGACACGGACGCCGATGTGCGCATCCTGCGGCGCATCGTGCGCGACGTGCGCGACCGCGGCCGCGATCTGGAGTCGATCGTCACGCAGTAACTGACCACGGTCAAGCCCATGCATGAGATGTTCGTCGAGCCGTCGAAGCGCTACGCCGATATTATTATCCCCGAAGGCGGGCATAATCAGGTCGCGCTCGATTTTGTCATGGAGCGTATCCGGGCCTATGTAAAGGAGCGGGATTAAATGGCCAAACTCTACTTTAAATACGGCGCCATGGGCTCGTCGAAGTCCGCGCAGGCGCTCATCACGCAGTTCAACTATGAGGAGCTGGGCATGACGGTCTGGCTCATCAAGCCGTCGGTCGACGACCGCGACGGGGCGAATATCATCCGCTCGCGCATCGGCCTGCAGCGCGAGGCGCAGGTCATCCATCCTGACGAAGATATCATCGCAACGTTTGCCCGCGCGGGCCACGCCGATGTCATCATCGCGGACGAGGCGCAGTTTTTTCCCCGGAGCAGATCGACCAGCTGCGCCGCATCGTCGACGAGCAGAACATCCCCGTTCTGTGCTTCGGCCTGCGGACGGATTTTCTGACGCACTTTTTCCCCGGCGCGCGGCGGCTCATGGAGCTGGCCGATTCCATCACGGAGATCAAGACCGTGTGCGCCTGCGGCCGCAAGGCGACGGTCAACGCCCGCATCGACGGCAGCGGCCGCGTCATCACCGAAGGCGGGCAGATCCTCCTCGGCGGCAACGACAGCTACGTCGCCATGTGCCACAAGTGCTGGGTGGACAAGATCCGCGCGCAGAAGGAAGCGGAGGAAAAATGAACCACCGCGCCAGCCGCATCCTGACGGTCTGCGCTGCCGTGTGGCTGTTGGTCATCTGGGGCCACTCGTGCATGCCCGCCACGCAGAGCGGCGCCGAGAGCGGCACGCTTGCCGCTCTGTGCGACGAGACGATCCAGCTCTTCGTCCCCGGCCGCAGCGGCCAGATTGCGGACGTCTGGCTCGACACGGCGGGCTACCTCACCGGCGCGCTGCTGACGCTGCTGATCTTCCGCCTGTGCCGGAAACGGCCCGAAGCCTGAGAAAACAAAAACCCCATGAGCCTGTGCAGTGTGCACAGACCCATGGGGTCATTTTTTATGCCTTATGCCTTCACGCGGCAGACAAGCGCGCCGTTCTCGGCGTCCACGACGAGCGTGTCGCCGGCGTGCAGGTCGCCGGAGAGGATGGTGCGGGCAATGAGCGTCTCGGCGTGGCTCTGCAGGTAGCGCTTGAGCGGGCGCGCACCGTAGACCGGGTCATACCCGTTGGCGATGATGAGCGCCTTGGCGGCGTCGGTCATCTCGAGGTTCAGCGTGCGGTCAGCCAGGCGGCTGCGCAGGGCGGCGACGAGGTTATCGATGATGTGCGACAGGTTGTCGCGCGTGAGCGGACGGAACATGAGGATCTCATCCAGACGGTTGAGGAACTCAGGCCGGAAGGCGCGGCGCAGCTCGCCCTGCACGCGCTCGCGCGCGTCCGCGGTGATCTCGCCGTCCGGGCCGATGCCGTCGAGCAGGTACTGGCTGCCGAGGTTCGACGTGAGGATGATGATGGTGTTCTTGAAGTCCACCGTGCGGCCCTGCGAGTCGGTGATGCGGCCGTCGTCGAGCACCTGCAGCAGAATGTTGAACACGTCCGGGTGCGCCTTTTCGATCTCGTCAAACAGAATGACGGAATACGGTCTGCGGCGCACGGCTTCGGTCAGCTGACCGCCCTCCTCGTAGCCCACGTATCCGGGAGGCGCACCAATCAGACGCGACACGGAGAACTTCTCCATATACTCGGTCATATCGATGCGCACCATGCTGCGCTCATCGTCAAACAGCGCCTCTGCCAGCGTCTTGGCAAGCTCTGTCTTGCCGACGCCGGTCGGGCCGAGGAAGAGGAACGAGCCGATGGGGCGGTTCGGGTCGCTGATGCCGGCGCGCGAGCGCTGGATGGCCTCGCAGACTTTCTCCACGGCCTCGTCCTGACCGATCAGGCGGCGGTGCAGCACTTCGTCAAGGTGCAGCAGCTTCTCGCGCTCGCCCTCCATGAGCTTTGCCACCGGGATGCCGGTCCACTTGGCGACGATGCCGGCGATCTCCTCCTCGGTCACGGTGTCGTGCACGAGGGAGTTATCGCTCTTGCGGCGCTCGGCCGCGGCCTCGGCTTCCTTGAGCTTCTTCTCGAGGTTCGGCAGGTCGGAGTACTGCAGGCGCGCGGCCTTTTTCGTACTCATAATTGCGCTGGGCCTCTTCGATCTCGGCGTGCAGGTGATCGATGTCCGCCTTGAGGGACTTGACCTCTTCGACGCTGTTCTTCTCGGCTTCCCAGCGGGCCTTCTGCTCGTTGAAGCGGTCCTTGAGCTCGGCAAGCTCCTGCGTGAGCTTTTCGAGCCGGTCGCGCGAGAGCTGGTCGTCCTCTTTCTTGAGGGCCATTTCCTCGATCTCCATCTGCATGATGCGGCGGCGCAGGTCGTCGAGTTCCGACGGCATGGAGTCGATCTCCGTGCGGATCATGGCGCAGGCCTCATCCACCAGGTCGATGGCCTTGTCCGGCAGGAACCGGTCGGTGATATAACGGTTGGAGAGGGTGGCCGCCGCCACCAGGGCATTGTCGTGGATGCGCACGCCGTGGAAGATCTCATAGCGCTCTTTCAGGCCACGCAGGATGGAGATGGTGTCCTCCACCGTCGGCTCATCCACCAGAACGGGCTGGAACCGGCGCTCAAGCGCGGGGTCCTTTTCGATGTACTGGCGGTATTCGTCCAGCGTGGTTGCGCCGATGCAGTGCAGCTCGCCGCGCGCGAGCATCGGCTTTAACAGATTGCCTGCGTCCATCGAGCCTTCGGTCTTGCCCGCGCCGACAATGGTGTGCAGCTCGTCGATAAACAGCATGATGCGGCCCTCGGACTTCTTGGCACTTCCTCGAGCACGGCCTTCAGACGCTCTTCAAATTCACCGCGGTACTTCGCGCCTGCAATCAATGCGCCCATATCGAGCGAGAAAATGGTCTTGTCCTTCAGGCCCTCGGGCACGTCGCCGCGCACGATCCGCTGCGCAAGGCCCTCGACGATGGCCGTCTTGCCGACGCCCGGTTCGCCGATGAGAACGGGGTTGTTCTTCGTCTTGCGGGACAGGATGCGGATGACATTCCGGATCTCGTCGTCGCGGCCAATGACCGGGTCCATCTTGCCTTCACGGGCGCGCTCGACGAGGTCGGTGCCGTACTTTTTCAGCGCGTCATAGGTATCCTCCGGGTTGTCGCTCGTGACGGGGCCGGTCTTGACCTTTTTCAGCTCCGCCGTGAAGCCCGCCTTCGTGATGCCGTGGGCGCTGAAGATGCGCTTGATGGCGGCGGTCTCGTTGGCGAAGATGCCGAGCATCAGGTGCTCGACGGAGACGTAGGCGTCACCGCCGGACTTCGCCTCGCGCTCGGCGAAGTTGAAGATCTTGCTCGTTTCCGGCGAGGCGTACACCTCGCCGCTGCCGCCGGAGACTTTCGGCAGCTGATTGATGGCGGTGTCGAGCTCACTGAGCACGGCGTTGCAGTCCACGCCCATGCGGCCGAGCAGGGTGCCGATCAGGCCGCCGTCGGCATCGACGAGCGCATAGAGCAGGTGCTCCGGCGTGAGATACTGGTTGCCGTTTTCCTGCGCCATGCTCTGGGCGGTCTGGATGGTTTCGATTGTCTTTTGGGTGAATTTATCAGCGTTCATAGTCGGGTTGCTGCGTGTTCCGGCACGCAGCGCCTCCTTTCATGAGTGGTTGCAAATGGATCAGATAAGGATCTGCGCGCGCTGCTGCTGCGCGCAGTAGAGCGCTTCGATCTCGGGCGGGGTATACTTCCCGGCGAGGTATGCCTTCATGAGCCGGTCGAACAGCTGCACATAGTCCGAGATCGCGCGGGCGATCTCCTCGCTCGTGTAGTCGTGATCCGGCGGAAGCGATAGCGTGCGCACGAACTTGCCGTCGTACAATGCGTAATCCGGTTCTACGCCGGACAGGTGCGCATCCTCGATCTGCTTCCAGAGGCGGGAAAAACTGCGTCATGCTCTGCAGCAGCTGCGCCGACTGGGTGCGGAAGATGACGGCCAGCTCGCCGAGGCCCCCCTCCTGCTTGTCGCCGTAGAGCGCGACCTCGTACTTGACCGTCGGGCGGTACTTGTACTCCAGGCTGCTCTTGAGCGACATGCTCGTCGTGTGCGGCGCGAAAAACGGCACCAGGTCGCGCGCTGGCGCGACGAGCTGCTCGATCTCGTGGAAGATGTTCTCGATGCGGCGCTCCGGCGTCACGACCGAGGTATAGTCGGCAAGGATCTGGTTGATGAGTGCCGAGCGGTTCGTACCCATGCGGTGGGCCATGCGGTCGATCTCGCGCACGACCTCCTCGTTGAGCATGAGGCTGTATAGTGTTTTCTTCATCGGTTGGTCACCGCTTTCTTTTTTCTTACATTGTGCATTGTACACCCGCCTTATAACTTTGTCAAGCGTTTTTATATAAATTTATTTGCAAATTATATAATTTCTTTTTGGACTAAAAAAGTGCCCGGACTCGTTTCGTGTCCGGGCATAGCGCTTGCATTTTATTTCGCGTGGATGTTGATAAACTCCGTCCGGAGCTTGGAATAAAGGATCTTCTGACTGCTGTAGAGCCCGAAGTAGCCGAGAGCATGTAGGCGATGCCGCACGCGAGCGCGAAGTACACGAGCTGCCCGCGCCGAAGAGCTCGATGCTCAGCACCATCGACGCGATCGGGCAGTTGACCGCACCGCAGAACACGCACACGAGCCCGAGCGCCGCGGCAAACCCGGCCGGGATGCCGAGCAGCCCGCCGAGCACGCAGCCGAGCGTAGCGCCGATGAAAAAACGTCGGCACCACCTCGCCGCCCTTGAACCCGCTGCCGATGGTGACGGCAGTGAACAGCAGCTTCCAGAAAAAAAACGCGTCCGGCGCGGCCTGCCCGCCCTCGATGGCGCGGGTGATGACGTCCATGCCGGCGCCGTTGTAGTCCCCGGTGCCGACGAGCAGCGACAGCACGACCACGATCGTGCCGCCGGCGGCGATGCGCAGCCACGTGTTCGGAATGCGGCTGGCAAAGAGCCGCTCCGTGCCGTGCATGGTCACGCAAAAGAGGATGCTCATGAGCGAGCACACGGCGGCGAGCGCCGCCACGCGCAGCAGCAGCAATTTCGGCACGGCCGTGAGCGCGAATGTAAACTGCGTCGGCGCGATGCCGAAGGCGTTCGAGATCGCGAGCGCGGCGAGCGATGCGACGATGCACGGCACGAGCGCGGAGTAATAGAACACGCCGACACTGATGACCTCGAGCGCGAAGATCGTCGCCGTCAGCGGTGTGCCGAACAGAGCCGAGAACACAGCGCTCATACCGCAGAGCGTGGCGATGCGCATGTCCTTTTCATCGAGGCGGAACAGCTGCCCTAGCAGCCGAGGCTGCCGCCGATCTGCAGTGCCGCGCCCTCACGCCCGGCGCTGCCGCCGAACAGGTGCGTGATGACGGTCGACAGGTAGATCGCCGGCACGAGCAGCAGCGGCACCTTGTCGCCGAAGTGGATGGCGTCGATGATGGCGTTGGTGTTCTTGTTTTCCATTTTGGTCAGGCGGTAGATGGCCGCGATGAGCAGGCCGCCCACGGGCAGCAGCCACAGCAGCCACGGGTGCGCGGCGCGGAATGTCGCCGCCCAGTTCACGCTCAGGTGAAAGGCCGAGCCGACCAGCCCGCCGATGCCGCCGGTCACGCCCGCGATGATGAGCCACTTGAGAAACGTGCGGATGAACTGCCACATGGTGCGCGCTTCCCGTTCGGCCTTTTTTTCATATCGTCCACGGTGATGGTGTCCTTTTTATGCGTATTTGCGCCGCGAATCGGCGCGAACAAAAGTACTATACAACAGAATTTGCAGAAATTCCACCGCCATACTTGATTTTTTTCGCGGGATTGGTTATAATCATCCGTGCGTTCGTGAAACGCGTCCATGGATAGGTATCGAAGTGGTCATAACGGCCCTGACTCGAAATTTCGGCAGAAGCTGGGAATTTCGTCCCCTGATTCTCCTTGATATTCTTCAACACAGAAAATCTCAAAATCGAATATTTTTTGCCGTCTCTCCTGTTTTCTCTCCAACGAATTTTTGAGCAAATTTCCGGAAAGAAAAACCGGACGAAAATAGACACGGAGAGTTGTCCGAGTGGTCGAAGGTGCAGCACTCGAAATGCTGTAGACCGAAAGGTCTCTAGGGTTCGAATCCCTAACTCTCCGCCACAAAAAGCCTGTAAACAAGCCCGTTTACAGGCTTTTTAATTTTTTGCCTAAAGGGCAAAGCCCGCACGATTTTCGGTTTTCAGGGGAGAAAATCAGCTGTTCTCCCCCGGCACCGATCGACCCCCAGCGGCTGCTGAAGTCGCCGCCCTCCGGCAGGGCAAGCCCTGTCTCCATCGCCTGTGCCGAGGTGATCTTGGATTTGTAATCCAAGTGGGCGTAGATATTCGCCGTGGTGGTAAAGTCGCTATGTCCCAGCCACTCCTGAATGTGCTTGAGGGGTACGCCGTTGGCCAGCAGCAAACTGGCGCAGCTGTGCCGTTACGGTATAATAACGACAAACAGAAAAAAGCCTTTATTTTCAAGGGGTTTGAGCGTTTGTCGTCTTTTATTCAATTCCTTTTCCAAGTTGAAAATTGACGAAAACTATAAAGAAAAAAGGAGGCTGTTTTATTAACGACAAAATTTAATAGTGCCAGCGGTCCGGCTTTATGTCTGACCGCTGGTTGCCGTGGGCGTTTCACTTTTATAGGTGGACGCCCTTTTTTCATACTCATTTTCGAGAGAAAGGAGATCCACATGGAATTAAACGAAATGGAAAAAAAGCTGCTCTTTCAAGTGGAGGGCGATTATCAGACAAAGATCCTGAATGAACTTTATATGACCGTGCGGTACCAAAACCGAAAGGCAGGTGCGAGTGTGCGAATTTTCAAATCGCATATTATTTCTTCATCTTCCTGCTGAATTCATTCAGCGTCTGGATATGCCAGAGGCTTTTACGGGTAATGGAGCGGAAGGTCAGGGGAACAGAAAAAAGTCCACAAAAATTTTTCGGGATACAGAACTTCAGCCCCTTCTGGAAGGCTTTCAGCGACCCGCGGCTGCACCAGTTGTGGACGGTGGTCAGGGGTGTAGCCGGTCAGGGCCACCACATCCTTTACCGTGACCACATCCGGGTATTTGAGCAGCAGCTTTTCATAGTAGCCGTGCATCTGCCGCAGCGTGTCCTCCGGCAGCTCCTTAAGAGAGCCTCGCCACATAGTGGGTGCCGTACCATCCCTTCGGCGCAGAGTAGAGTTCTGGAAAAATTGCCCGCTCCTCCAAGTATGCTTTCACATCCTCTTTTCGGATTTTATAGCACCGGGTTTTCTTACCCGACCACTCGCAGGGCACCTTGCCGCTTTTGAGCAGATGCAGCGCCGTGGACTTGCTGATGTGGCATATTCGGAAGAATTGCTCCTTGTTCATCACTTCGGGAACGCTGTCCCAGTTGACGGGGAATACATCCATTTGTAACACCTCAAAAATAGATTTTCGTCGGTTGGAAGCTCTATCCTGCGGTGTATGGCCGTCTCCCGATTTTTCTCTCCTATCTTCCCGCATTTCTTCTCCAAAATCGGGAAAAATGCCGATTTGAACCCACTTTTAAAAAAGCCGGTCCCGCAAGACTTTCTGAGCGAAAAAGCCTGATTTCAAGCGGCTTTCGGCGGGTACAGGGCTTACAGAAACGACCCCAAAGCGGACACCCCCGTCACAGTTGCAGAAAAGACTCGAAATCAGGTAGTCGCGCAAGCGGCTCGTGGGTTCGAATCCCACCCCTATCCGCCAGAAAGTTCCGCCGCGCTCCCAGCGGGAGTGCGGCGGATTTTTTCTATCTAGCCGCATGGACGATCTACTGTTATTTTTGTAAAGATGACAGGTATTTTCGATAATATCTGACAAACATTGTAACTGTTGCGGTACATGCCAGTGTATCTGTAATCGGCTCTGCAAGGTAAACGGCAACGACCGGATCCGGCAATATAAGAGGCAGCAAAAGAATCAGTGGTACTAATAAAAAATACTTTACGCACAAGCGCAAGAAACAGGGATGTTTTTTGCGTTTTCCAAATCCACAAACATGGTGTGGAACGCAGGGGCAAATTGGGGATTATTTTTGGGGAAGCGATTGCCGCCGGGACGGACTGCTGAATTGCGAAGTACTTTGCACAAGCAAGATGTGTATAACCACAAGACCTCTTTGGGATTCATCGCCTGGAAAGCGATTTTCGGCATATAAAAAGCCTGACGCCGCAGCGTCAGGCTTTTTTGCGTCTGTCGAAAACCCCGGAAGGGGTTTCCGACAATAGGCTTGCAGTCTGCTGCGCGCAGAATTTGTGCGCCATTGGCGCACAAATTCCACACTTGCAGCCTGAGAAGTATTTTCTCTCACGCACATGTCGCGAGAGAAAATGATTTCAATGCTTTGCCGCCTGCGGGCGGCAAAACTCTGCGAGGCTTTTTTGTTCAAAGCAACTTCAGCACCCCATCGCCGTAGTCGGCACAGGTCGCGCCGTCCGGCCGGCCGGTGATGACGGCCGGGCAGGCGTCGAGCGCCGCCTCGAGCTTATCCGCCGCGGCCGCGCGGCCGATGTGCCGCAGGAGCATGACCTCCGCGCGCAGGATGCTCTGGGGATTGGCGTAATCGCCCATGCCGCGCTCGATCATGCGCGGGGCCGAGCCATGGATGGCCTCGAACATGGCGTAGCGCTTGCCGAGGTTGGCGCTGCCCGCCGTGCCGACGCCGCCCTGCAACTGCGCGGCCTCGTCGGTGATGATGTCGCCGTAGAGGTTGGGCAGCAGCAGCACCTGAAACTGCCCGCGCACCCGCTCGTTGACGAGGTTCGCCGCCATAATGTCGATGTAGTAATCATCGGCGGTGATCTCGGGATAGTCGGCGGCGACCTCGTGGCAGAGGGCGGTAAACTTGCCGTCCGTCTTTTTGAGGATGTTCGCCTTCGTGACGACGGTCACGCGCGTCTTGCCATTGCGCCGGGCATAGTCGAACGCCGCGCGGGCGATGCGGCGCGTGCCGGGGTCGGTCATGACCTTGAAGTCCATCGCCAGGCCGGGAAGCTCGACGCCGCGGCTGCCGAGCGCGTATTCGCCCTCCGTGTTCTCGCGGAAGAACGTCCAGTCGATGCCCTGCTCGGGAATGGCCACGGGGCGGACATTCGCGTAGAGGTCGAGCGCGCGGCGCAGCTTCACGTTCGCGCTCTCGAGCCCACCGCCCATGGGCGTCGTCGTCGGGCCCTTGAGCAGCACGTCGCAGGCCAGAATTTCCTCCAGTACATCGTCCGGCACCGCCTGATTGCAGGCCAGCCGGTTTTCGATCGTGAGGCCGCGGATGCGCCGCAGGGCGATGCTGCCGCGCGCGATCTCATCCGCGAGCAGCGCCTCGAGCACGCGCACCGCCTGCTCCATGATGATCGGGCCGATGCCGTCCCCGTCCACGAGGCCGATGGTCACGGTCGCCTTGTTCGTATAGTCCACCCGCTCGGCGGTCATGCCCGCGACGCGGGCCTGCTGCTCGGTCAGCAGCGTGCGAAACGCCGCACAGGCGCGGTCAATATCGTTCATAGTGCATGCTCCTTTGTGTAGTTGAGCAGCCCGCCGGCAAGCAGGATGGCCTGCTGCCGCTCGGTGAGGCTGCACACGACGGGGTAAGACCTGCCCGCCGTCGTGTCCGTGAGCATCAGGCTGCCCGCCGCCATTCCGGCGCGGATGCCATCGATGCGCAGCTGCGCGCCGGGCTGCAGCGCGTCGTAATCGGCCGGGTTTTCAAACGTCAGCGGCAGGATGCCGGCGTTGATGAGGTTTGCCACGTGGATGCGTGCGAAGCTCTTGGCCACGACGCAGCGGATGCCGAGATACATCGGCACGAGCGCCGCGTGCTCGCGCGACGAGCCCTGCCCGTAGTTGCTGCCGCCGACGATGATGCCGTCCCCGGCCGCCCTGGCGCGCGCCGGGAAGGTCGGGTCGCAGACCGTGAAGCAGAACTCCGCCAGCTTCCGGGATGTTCGAGCGGTAGGGCAGGATCTTCGAGCCCCGCAGGCATAATGTGGTCGGTCGTGATGTTGTCGCCCACCTTGAGCACGAGCTCGGCCGTGAGCGCGTCGCTGAAGGGCTTGCTCTTCGGGAAAGGCCGGATGTTCGGCCCGCGCAGCACCTCCGCCGCGTCGGCCTCGTCCGCCGGGGGCGGGCGGCAGCACGGCGCTGTCGTCGATGCGGAAATGTTCCGGCAGTGTGACGGCCGGCATGAGGCCGAGCGTCTGCGGATCGGTGATCGTACCCGTGAGCGCGGCGGCGACGGCCGTCTCCGGCGACACGAGGTAGACCTGCGCGTCCTTTGTGCCGCTGCGGCCGAGGAAGTTGCGGTTAAATGTGCGCAGGCTCACGCCGCCGGAGTTGGGCGAAGCCCATGCCGATGCACGGGCCGCAGGCGCACTCGAGCAGGCGCGCGCCGCTGGCGAGAATGTCCGCGAGCGCGCCGCAGTCGGCCAGCATGGTCAGCACCTGCTTCGACCCCGGCGAGATGGACAGGCTCACGCCCGGGGCGATGGTCCTGCCGCGGAGCAGGGCTGCGACCTTGAGCATATCGAACAGGGACGAATTCGTGCACGAGCCGATGCAGACCTGATCGACCTTCGTGCCCGCGAGCGTTGCGACCGGGACGACGTTGTCCGGGCTGTGCGGGCAGGCAATCATGGGCTGCAGCGTGTTGAGATCGATGTCGATAATGCGGTCATACTGTGCGTCCGGGTCGCTCGCGAGGGGGTGAAGTCCGCCTCGCGCCCCTCGGCAGCGAGGAAGGCACGCGTCACGTCGTCCGACGGGAAGATGGACGTCGTCGCGCCGAGCTCGGTGCCCATGTTCGTGATCGTGGCGCGTTCGGGCACGGACAGCGCCGCGATGCCGGGGCCGCCCCACTCGATGATCGCGCCGACGCCGCCCTTGACCGACAGGATGCGCAGCAGCTCGAGGCTGATGTCCTTGGCCGTGACAAGGGCTGCAGCGTGCCGGTGAGGTTGACCTTGAACATCTTCGGCATGTTGATGTAATAGGCACCGCCGCCCATGGCGACCGCGACGTCCATGCCACCGGCGCCGAAGGCCAGCATGCCGATGCCGCCGCCGGTGGGCGTGTGGCTGTCGGAGCCGATGAGCGTCTTGCCCGGCTTGCCGAAGCGCTCCAGCTGCACCTGATGGCAGATGCCGTTGCCCGGGCGCGAGAACCAGACGCCGTGCTTTTTGGCCACGGTCTGGAGATAGCGGTGGTCGTCCGCGTTTTCAAAGCCGGACTGCAGCGTGTTGTGGTCGACATAGGCCACGCTCAGTTCGGTCTTGACGCGCGGGATGCCCATCGTCTCAAACTCCAGATAGGCCATCGTGCCGGTGGCATCCTGCGTGAGCGTCTGGTCGATGCGCAGGGGCGATCTCGCTGCCGGGCGTCATGTCGCCGTGCAGCAGGTGGGCGCGGATGATTTTTCTGAGCAAGGGTCTCACCATGGTTTTTCAGCCTCCCCATCATACTTTCTTTTGCGTGAATGGTGTGTTCGGTCGTGAGCTCGGCGGCGCGGTCGGCGTCGCCGGCGGCGATGGCGTCGAAGATGGCGCGGTGCTCCTTCACGACCTGCACCGTGCGCGAAGCATCCGCGATGGACGCCTTGCGGTAGCGGCGGGTCTTGCGGTGCAGCGGGACGAGCGTGTCGCTGATGACGGCGTGGCCGCCCATGTCGCAGATGACGTCGTGGAACTGGTCGTCCATCTCGCGCAGGTGCTCGGCGTCGCGCTTTTCAAAGTAAAACTCCTGCAGGTCCATGATGTGGCGCAGGCGCGCGAGGCCCTCGGGCGTGGCGTTTTTCGCCGCGTAGTAGGACGCGAGCCCCTCGATCTTGCAGCGGATGTCCATGATGTCCACCAGATCCTCGGCCGTGATGCCGAGCACGACGGAGCCCTTGCCGGTGTCGGCGATGAGGTGCTCCTGCTCGAGGCGGCGCAGCGCCTCGCGGATGGGCGTGCGGCTGACGTTGAGCTGCTCGACGAGCCGGAGCTCCGTGAGCACCTCGCCGCGCGGGTACACGCCCTGAATGATATCGGATTCCAGCCGCTCAAACACTTGATCGGCCAGCGTAACGGTGCGGAAATCTTTCATGCGGCGCCTCCTGTCAGACCTGCGCGAAGCGGCCAGGGGGGCCAGCTCCGCGATCTTGGCGTTGAGTTCCTTTGCGGACAGGACGGTCTGGCGGCCGTCCTCGTATTCCGCGTCCACCCAGCCCTTGAGCGCGAGCACGAGCGGGTCGTGCTTGTCGATCTGCGCATCTCCGGTCAGGTGGTAGTTCTGGTTGATCCAGTAGGCGATGCCCGCGAGGCCGGACGTCTTGGCGACCTGCACGGACGCCGGACGGTTGAGCAGCTTCTCGGTGTCGAAGATCGTGTAGATCTCGGCGTCCTTGAGCAGACCATCGGCGTGGATGCCGGCGCGCGTGGCGTTGAAGTCGCGCCCGACGAACGGCGTCATCGGCGGGATGTCATAGCCGATCTCGTGCTGGAAGTAGTCCGCGATCTCGGTGATGACGGTCGGGTCCATACCGTCCAGCGAGCCGCGGAGGGAAGCGTATTCCAAAACCATCGCTTCGAGAGGAATATTCCCCGTCCGCTCGCCGATGCCGAGCATGGAGCAATTGACCGCGCCCGCACCGTAGAGCCACGCAGTCGAGGCATTGACGACCGCCTTTAAAAATCGTTGTGCCCGTGCCATTCGAGGCACTCGCTCGGCACGTCGGAGTACTGCTGCAGGCCGTAGATGATACCGGCCACGCTGCGCGGCAGCGCCGCCTCCGTGTAAGGGGGATGCCGTAGCCCATGGTGTCGCACGCGCGGATCTTGACCGGGATGCCCGCCTGGCGCGAGAGCTTTTGCAGCTCGTTGACAAACGGCACCACAAAGCCGTAAAAATCGGCGCGCGTGATGTCCTCCAGGTGGCAGCGCGGGACGACGCCGGCCTCAAACGCGTCGGCCACGGTGGCGAGGTAGTAGTCCATGGCCTGACGGCGCGTCATCTTCATCTTCTTGAAGATGTGATAGTCGCTGCAGCTGACGAGGATGCCCGTCTCACGGATGCCGAGGTCGCGCACGAGGCGAAAATCCTCCTTCGTCGCGCGGATCCACGTCGTGATCTCCGGGAACTTCAGCCCCAGCTCCATGCACTTTTCGAGCGCCTCACGATCTTTCTTGCTGTAGATGAAAAACTCCGTCTGCCGGATGATGCCGTACGGCCCGCCGAGCCGCGACAGGTACTTATAAATATTGACGATCTGGTCGACCGTGTACGGCTCCACGGATTGCTGCCCATCGCGCAGGGATGTGTCCGTGATCCAGATCTCCTCGGGCATGTTCATCGGCACGCGCCGGTGGTTGAACGGCACCTTCGGCACCATTCCCTGCGTGTAGATGTCGCGCTGGAGGTTCGGCTCCGCCACGTCCTGGAGCGAATATTTATACGCATTCTGTTCCAGCAAATTCGTCTTTCCGGATATTTCAAGCATGGCAGTGGGGCTCCTTTCTGTTACTTTGTATTATTGTATACAATTATACACACAATCGTGCCGTTGTCAACGCGCAAATGTTCACAATATTCCGCTTGCTTTTCGGGCGGATGCTGGTATAATACGAAATCGTTCAAAATTGAACTATTTTTTCGGGAGGTGACCGCCGTGCTCACTGCATCGCAGGTCTATACGTACACGCGCCGCATCCTCGACGCTTACGCCGCCGTCATGCAGCCGCTGAGCGCGGAGCTGGACATGGCGCAAAACGCCGTGGACATTCTGCTCTTTCTGGCCAACAATCCGGGGCTGGACACCGCGCGCGACATCTGCACGTACCGGAAGCTCAAGCCGGGCATCGTGTCGTTCCACGTGGACAATCTCGTGCGCGAGGGCTACCTGCTGCGCACGCGCGACCCCAGCGACCGGCGCCGCTGCCGGCTCGTGTGCACGGACAAGGCGGCGCCGATCGTCGCGCGCGGTCAGGCGCTGCAGGAGCAGTTCGTCGCGCAGATGTCCGCGGGCCTCGCGCCCGACGCGCTCGAAACGTTCCAGCACTGTCTGACAGCGTTCGCGCAGAATCTTGACCGTATGGCCAACAGGGAGGAAAGTTAAATGCAGCAGGACAAAACATTTCTCGGCACGGAGCCCGTCGGTCAGCTCCTGCGCCGGCTCGCGATCCCGACGGTGATCGCGCAGCTGGTGAACATGCTCTACAACATCGTCGACCGCATCTACATCGGCCACATTCCGGAAGTGGGCAGTCTCGCGCTGACGGGCGTGGGCGTGTGCCTGCCAATCATTCTGATCGTGTCGGCCTTCGCGTGCTTCACGGCCTCGGGCGGCGCGCCGCGCGCGTCGATCTACATGGGGCGCGACGATATGGACAGCGCCGAAAAGACGCTCGGCGGCTGCTTCGCGCTGCAGATCGGCATCTCCGTCGTGCTCACGGCGGTGCTGCTCCTCTGGGGGCGCGAGGCGCTGCTCGCCTTCGGCGCGAGCGAGAACACCATTGACTACGCCGCCGACTACCTGCATATTTATGCATTCGGAACGCTCTTTGTCGAGCTCACGCTGGGCATGAACGCGTTCATCACGGCGCAGGGCTTTGCCAAGGTGGGCATGTACACGGTGCTCATCGGCGCGGCGGCGAACATCGTTCTCGACCCGATCTTCATCTTCGCGCTGGGCATGGGCGTGCGCGGCGCGGCGCTGGCGACCGTGCTCTCGCAGGGGCTCTCGTGCGCGTGGGTGCTGGTATTCCTGTGCGGGAAGAAGGCGTTTTTGCGCCTGCGGCGGGAAAACCTCTTCGTCTCGCCGAAGCTCATCCTGCCGTGCGTGGCGCTCGGCCTGGCCACGTTCACGATGCAGGCGAGCGAGAGCGTCATCTCCGTGTGCTTCAACGCTTCCCTGCTCAAGTACGGCGGCGACATCGCCGTCGGCGCCATGACGATCCTCACGAGCGTGATGCAGTTTGCCATGCTGCCGCTGCAGGGGCATCGGTCAGGGGCGCGCAGCCGATCACGAGCTACAACTTCGGCGCAAAGAACACCGACCGCGTGCGCGAAACGTTCCGTCTGCTGCTGAAGGTGTGCCTGATCTACTCCGTCTCGCTCTGGCTGCTCATCGAGCTCTTCCCCGGCCTGTTCGCGCGCATCTTCACGCCGGACGCGGAGCTCATCGCCTTCACGGCGCGCGTGCTGCGCATCTACTGCGCGGGCCTGTTCCTGTTCGGCATCCAGATCGCCTGCCAGATGACGTTCGTGTCCATCGGCAGCGCGGTGTGCTCGATCATCGTGGCCGTGCTGCGCAAGTTCGTGCTGCTCCTGCCGCTGATCTATCTGCTGCCGGCGCTGCTGCCCGACCAGACGACGGCCGTGTATCTGGCCGAGCCGGTCGCAGACGTCATTGCCGTCACATGCACGGCCATCCTGTTTGCGACACAGTTTCGCAAGGCGCTGCACAAGCTCGAAGCGAACGCCTGATCTGTTTTCCATCCCCGGCGCGCGGCCCGGCCCGCGCGCCGGGGTTTTTGCTGAATGATTCAAAAATTTAAAACTTCCTTATCAAAAAATACGAAAGCATTCCGCCGTTGACAACCGCCGCACCGGCGCGTACAATGACGCCAAATTCCCTTTGAGAGGAGCTGCAAGCCATGCGCAACACGTTTTTTCAGCCGCAAAAAACGACAGCACCGCGACCACGTGCGCGGCCGGCTTTCGCATGCTCTGACGCGAATACCAACAATAGCGCCCTCCTGCTTACCATCGACACTGTAGCTGCAGTGTCGATTTTTGCTATACTCGGCATTCTGGGCATTACGCCGCCAACAGGACGCGCCAAACCGGTATTCGCGGGATAACACGACAGCACTTGGTATACCAGGAGTCGGCCCCGACCGTTTTGGTCGGGGCCGATTTTTTGTTGTATAGAAAAACGGACAGAAAGGAAATCTGTTATGGAAAAGAAAAAAGTTGGATTCGCCAGCGGCATCGGCTTCATCCTCGCCGCCGCCGGGCGCCGTGGGCCTCGGCAACCTCTGGGGCTTCCCGTACAAGACGTCGCAAAACGGCGGCGCCGCCTTCGTGCTCATCTACATCGCGTGCGTACTGCTCATCGGCTTTGTGACGATGCTCAGCGATCTATCTCGGCCGCCGCGCGCAGGCCAACCCCATGACCGCCTACAAGATGATCCACAAGAACCTCGGCTGGTGCGGGCTCGTGGCGATCATGATCCCCGCGTTCATCATCTGCTACTACTCCGTGCTCGGCGGCTGGACGACGAAGTACGCGCTCAACTCCTTCAGCGGCAACGCGGGCATCGTCGGCACGTTCTCCGTCAACACGGGTGAGGTCATTTGTACACGGCCATCTTCCTCGTGCTGAGCATGATGATCAGCATGGGCGGCGTCAAGGACGGCATCGAGAAGGCGTCCAAGGTGCTCATGCCGGTGCTGTTTCTGATCCTCGTCGCCATCGCGGTCTACGCGCTGACGCTCGGCAGCGGCGTGCGTGAGGGTCTGAGCTTCTACCTCAAGCCCGATTTCTCCGGCATCACGTTCAAGTCCGTGCTCGTGGCCATGGGGCAGGCGTTTTACTCCCTGTCACTCGGCATGGGCATCATGATCACCTACGGTTCCTACACCGGCAAGGAAGTCAACCTCGTGCGCTCCACCGCCATGATCTGCGTGTTCGACACGCTCGTGGCGCTCATCGCGGGCCTGGCGATCTTCCCGTCGGTGGCACACTTTGACCCCTCCCTGCTCGGCAGCAGCAAGGGCGTCGCGCTCATGTTCATCATCCTGCCGCAGGTGTTCGAGTCCATGGGCGGCGTGGGTCAGGTCGTGTCGTTCGCGTTCTTCGTCATGGTCGATATCGCAGCCATCACGTCCGTCGTGTCGCTGACCGAGGTCGTGACGCAGTTCGTCATCCAGAAATTCCACGCCCACCGCAAGCGGGCCGCGCTCATCGTCGCGGGTGTCTGCTTTCTCGTGTCGATCCCGATCGGCATCTCGCTCGGCCATGTCGCCATCCTCGAAGAGTCCAGCCCCGCGCTGTTCGGGCTCGACTGGCTGACGTTCTTCGATGAAGTGACCAACACCGTGCTCATGCCCGTGTGCGCGCTGTTTTCCTGCATCGTCGTCGGCTGGTTCATCACGCCCAAGCGCGCCGTGGCCGAGATCGAGGCCGAGGGCACGCACATGTCCGGCTGGCTGAAGAAGGTCTACGCCGTCATGATCCGCTTCGTGACGCCGGCGCTCATCCTCATCGTCGAGATCGGCGGCCTGCAGAGCGAGATCGCGGCCGGCAACACCGCCGTCATCGTCTTTGCCTACGCGCTCGTGGCGCTGTGCGTGGTGGCGTATTTTGCCTTCTTCCGCAACAGAGACACCGGCACGAACGCCGACGAGAAGCTCTCCGGCGATTACCCCGTGTGACACGCGCGATGCGCCCAATACCCCGGCATTGTTTTTGACAAGCTGTACACCGGTGTGGTTTTTTAACCATACCGGTGTTTTTTGTATGACAAACTCGTTAAAAAACGAGCAACTTTCAGTTGAAATACCGGCAAAAAACAGGTATAATAACAATGTCAGTCCATCTGACAAATATAGCAGACAGGAGGCACGCCCATGTCGATGCAAGAGGTGCGGGAACAGAATATCGCACTCGTAACGCAGACGGCACTGGCGTGTTTTGTTGAAAACGGCATTGAAAAGACGACCATCCGCGACATCGCGCAGCACGCCGGCCTGACCGAGCGCTCGGTCTACCGGTACTTTGCGGGCAAGCGATGAGCTCGTCATCGCGGCGGCCTACCTCTACTGGGACAGGGCCAAGGGAACTGGCCGCGCAGTCGCTGGCAAAGCAGCGGCGCAGGGGCATGACTCGCTGGATGCGGAGGTCGCGCTGTGCAATGCCGGCCGGCAGCACGCGGTCGTCAACCGCCCGCCGGAGCGCTATGAGGTCGCCCCCGGCCCGATCGCGGCAGCCATCCGCCGCGGCCTCGCCGACGGGACGGTCGACCCCAACGCCGATGTCAAAATGCTCTACTATAACGCCTACGACGCGATCCTCGGCGTCATCCAGCGTATGTCCGTCGGCGTGCCGAGCGTGCACGAGCTCGACGGGCACGCGCGCATCGACGCGCTGTGCGAGCAGTTCACGCGCGCATTCGCGGCGCCGCCCAAGCAATAAGGGGACAGGGAACACCTTTTAAATACCACCCTACATTGAAGGAGGAAACGGCATGGCAAAAAGACCGAATATTCTCAAGCTGGCCACGAAGATCAGCCTTGAGAGCATGACGTACATGGGCATCACGTATGACGATCCCGAGTATAAGATCCTCGAGCCGATCATCGACGATGATATGTGTGCGATCATGATGCACGTGCGCCTGGAGACCAACCGCACGGTTGAGGAAGTGGCCAAGCGCGCAAGAAAGAGCGTGGAATTCACGCAGGAGCAGCTCGACAAGCTGTGCAAGACCGGCGCAGTCCGCTACCGCTACGTGGACGGCAAGCGCTGCTACTTCTACCCGATCTGGGTCCCGGGCATCATGGAGGGCATCCTTGCCAACCGTGAGCAGTGCGACAAAGTATCCCGTGCTCGGCGAGAGCTTCGAGGCGTACACCCGCCGCCGTCCGGAAATGCTCGCGCCGATGCTCGACTCCGGCAAGACCGGTATGTTCTTCATGCGCGTCATGCCCGTCATGAGCGCCATCGAGAACGACTCGCACGCCGCCTCCTACGACGAAGTGCGCACCCTCATCGAGAACGCGACCGCCATCAGCGTCGGTCCGTGCTCCTGCCGCCGTGCCCGCCGTCTCATGGGCGAGGGCTGCGGCCACCTCGAAGAGGATATGTGCATGTACCTCAACGACAACGCCCGCTGCTTCTCCGAGCAGGGGTATCACCGCCTCGTGACCAAGGAAGAGGCGTATGAGATCCTCCAGCGCGCCGAGGACAATGGTCTCGTGCACGAGATCAACCAGACCCCCGGCTTTGAGGACACGAACGCCATCTGCAACTGCTGCGGCTGCTCGTGCTTCGCACTGCGCATCGCGGAGCTGTTCCGCACGCCGCGTGCCATCCGCTCGAACTACATCGCCCGCGTGGACAAGGGAAAAGTGCGTCGCCTGCGGTCAGTGCGTCGAAAACTGCCAGACCAACGCGCTCAAGCTCGGTCAGAAGCGCTGCGCGACCGATCCGCACATCTCCGACACCTACGACACCGACGCCAGCGTGCCGTTCCACCGCTCGAGCTACAACCCCGAGTACCGCACGACCCGCTCCGACGTCATGCCCAGCGGCACCGCCCCTGCAAGGCCGAGTGTCCGGCGCACATCCCGGTTCAGGGCTACATCAAGCTCGCGTCCCTCGGCCGCTACACCGAGGCGCTGGAGCTCATCAAGAAAGAAAACCCGTTCCCGGCCGTCTGCGGCCGCATCTGCAACAAGCGTTGTGAGGACGCCTGCACCGCGGCAGCATCGACGATCCGATCGCCATCGACGACATCAAGAAGTTCATCGCCGAGAAGGATCTCGAGGCCAGCACCCGCTTCGTGCCGAAG
>VOFF01000440.1_pt1 | contig 29775 bp, 45 predicted proteins | sample 5384061 | NCBI WGS metagenome assembly VOFF01 (sample SAMN12384725, study PRJNA508395) | human gut metagenome | isolation source: healthy gut E | host: Homo sapiens
GATGGAAGTCTTAACAGCAGAACGGATGGATTTGTTTCTCGCAGCTTTTGTTCTGTTAACTAAAATTCTCTTTTTGCAGATTTGATGTTAGCCAATTCGTACACCTCCAATTCGTGAATGATGATTAATTTTTTTGCATCATAAGAACAGACACGGGCGTTCCTATGAACATGCTTTATATAGTTTATAATAATTACCTTGGATTGTCAATACATATTTTTACAAAAATGCTTGACATACATATTTTTGCATAAAAAAAAAGTGGGGAGATTATATAAAAATCGAAAGGTGTGGCTGTGAAAGGTATGAATTGCAATGAGAAATACATTTTGCACATAGAAAACAGCAGGGCGGAGCCGGTGATATGGGAGAATTTGGGAAAGTATGGAGGAACTGATATGCTGGGAACTTATAAGATCAGAACCGATTTGGCGGTAGAGGCAAAGAGAACGCTTTACAGAGGACAATGTAGAAGTGCGCGGGGTGGAGGTTCAGGAAGATTATAATGAGGAAAAAGACATTCGAACCACTGTGGTGAAAATAACCACGGAAAATGGTGCCAGGGCGATGGGGAGACCTCGAGGGGACATATATTACAATTGAATCGGAAGGGCTTTCAGCGCCAGATGAGGACTATCACAGGGAAGTGTCTGAAGAACTTTCCAGACATTTACGCCAGCTGATCGGTCTGGAAAAGGAAAAGTCCGTGCTTATTGTTGGGCTTGGAAATCCGGGTATTACGGCGGATTCATTGGGACCGGAAGTAATTGGGAATCTTCATATGACACGCCATCTGATCCGCGAGTATGGACTGAAAGTACAGAAAAGCAGATTCTTCATGCAATCAGCGGAATTGTTCCAGGAGTAATGGGGCAGACTGGAATGGAAACTTCGGAAATCGTGGAGGGCGTGGTGGAAATAACACGACCAGATGTAGTGATCGCTGTGGATGCTCTTGCCGCAAGAAACACCAGGCGCCTTAATCGGACCATTCAAATCACGGATACAGGAATTACTCCGGGATCAGGAGTGGGAAACCACAGAAATGGTCTTACAGAAGAAAATCTGAATGTAAAAAGTGATTGGGATCGGAGTGCCTACGGTGGTGGATGCGGCGACTATTGTTCATGATTCTATGGCTCATTTGCTTGAGACACTGGACGAGGCCGAACAGAAAGAATTTTTGGAAGAAATGATTTCCCCACATCTTCATGGAATGTTTGTGACGCCGAAAGATGTGGACGAGACCATAAAATATCTGAGTTTTACGATTTCAGAAGGATTAAATATGACTTTTGCAGAGATCTATTAGAGCGTGTTTGAAAAAGGCTTTCTGCAAGATGTGCGTCACAATTTGTGGGAGATTTTGCCTAGATGAGGGCATCGTAGCGGGCTACGGCAACCGAATTCGGGTGAAATCTCCAGCAAAAGTGGGCGTGCAGATTGCGGGAATGATTTTTTCAAACACGCTCTGGCGCATGAAGCTGATGTAAAGGTGGTGAACTGTGGAAAAATACTGAAAATATGGAAAGTTAGCCTAAAAAAAAAAAGAAACATACTGAGGAAAAATCTGTCATAGGATAACCTTAAAGAGGTGATTTCGTGACAAAAGTCCAGAAGGTTTTCTGCGTGTTTCTTTGTCTGTGTTTTTTGCGGTTCTGGCTATGCTGCCAGGACCTTTTTCCATGCGGGAAATTGTGCATAATGTGTACAGGCAGTTTCCGTTCTATTATTTTACAGAGGAAAAAGCACAGGAAACCTGGATGGAAATGGATGGGGAAACTCTGGCTGAGATTGAGAAGAGAAATGGAGCATATTTAGAAGAAGTTGCAGAGAATGAGCGTAATTTGCGAGAGGAAAATGCAAAGAAATCCAAGGAAGCCAATCTGGAAAAAAACAGCAGTGTTTCTGAGGAAAGTAAAAAAATAAATAATACAGATAAAATAGAAAATAAAGATAACTCTGAGAAGTCAGAAATCATAGAAAATAGTGAAAATCACTTAAATTCAGAAACTCAGCCTGCAAATACCCTTCCTCAGTCTAACATCGTTCTCCCGCATCCAATTCTGGATCTGTCCAGAGACAAGCTGTCGGATTACGATTATCTAATTAACAATTTTTACATTGTAGATGAGAACACAGATGCATCTGCCGTAAAAATAAATGCTGCTGAATTTCTGGCAGAGGATTTTTCCTTGAGTCATGGACCGTTGGAGCCGCAGATTCTAATTTATCACAGTCACTCCCAGGAAACGTTTTCCGATTCCAGGGAAGGAGAAGAGGAAGATACGATTGTGGGTGTTGGAAATTATCTGACCAGTTTGCTGTCAGAAAAATATGGTTATCAGGTGATCCATATAAAAGAAGCTTTTGATATGATGAGCGGAGAACTGGATCGGAATAAGGCCTATAATTATGCTTGTGATTACGTAGAAAAGGTTTTGGAAGAAAATCCGTCTGTGGAGGTGGTTATTGATCTGCACAGAGATGGCATCGATGAAGACAGACGGCTGGTAACTGAAATAAACGGAAAAGATACTGCGCAGATTCTTTTTTTATAATGGCCTTAGCTACACGAATGACCAGGGGAAGGTTTCTTATTTGCCAAATCCTTACATACAGGACAATCTTGCTTTTTCTTTTTCAGCTGGAATATCAGGCGGCGTTGTATTATCCTGATTTTTACAGAGGGATTTACCTGGCGGGCTTGCGCTACAATCTTCATTTACGAAAAAGAGCCCTGCTTCTGGAAGCCGGTGCCCAGACAAATACGGTGCAGGAAGTAAAAAACGCCATGGAACCCTTTGCAGACATTTTGAACAGAGTGTTAAAGGGCTGCGGAACAGGATAAAAATAATATATTTTATCCCGTCAAGAATGTTACTGTGAACGGAGTGAACAGGAACCATATAAAAAAGGAAGTGACAAACAGATTTAATCTGTGCTATAATCTTTTGATAGAATAAACAGTATAGCATAACCAGAGGAGGAATGTCTGGAATGACAGACCAGAGTAAAATTCGAAATTTTTGTATTATTGCACATATTGACCACGGTAAATCTACACTGGCCGACAGAATTATAGAGATGACAGGACTTTTGACTGAGAGGGAAATGCAGGCCCAGGGTCTGGATAATATGGAACTGAGAGAGAACGTGGAATTACCATCAAATCCCAGGCTGTCCGCACGGTATATCATGGAAAAGATGGAGAAGAGTATATTTACAATCTGATTGACACACCGGGCCATGTGGATTTTAACTATGAAGTATCCCGCAGCCTTGCAGCCTGCGACGGTGCAATCCTGGTAGTAGATGCAGCTCAGGGAATCGAAGCCCAGACGCTGGCAAATGTTTATATGGCACTGGATCATGATCTTGAGGTTATTCCGGTAATCAATAAGGTTGACCTTCCAAGTGCAGAGCCAGAGCGTGTTATCAATGAAATTGAGGATGTGATTGGACTTGAAGCCCAGGACGCACCGCAGATTTCTGCAAAAAACAGGTCTGAATGTAGATCAGGTTATGGAGCAGGTAGTGGCTAAGATCCCGGCACCTGCAGGAAATCCCGGATGCACCGCTGAAGGCGCTTATTTTTGACTCCATTTATGATTCTTATAAAGGGTGCCATTGCTTTCTGCCGAATGGTAGATGGAAAAAGTCCGCAAAGGCACAACCATCCGTATGATGGCCACTGGATTTGTGGCAGAAGTTGTGGAAGTTGGGTATTTTGGAGCTGGGCAGTTTATTCCATGTGAGGAACTGACAGCTGGAATGGTAGGTTATATTACCGCCAGCATTAAGAACGTAAGAGACACTCGTGTTGGTGATACTATTACGGACAATAACCGTCCATGTGAGGAGGCTTTGCCTGGATATAAGAAAGTAAATCCAATGGTTTATTGCGGCCTTTATCCGGCTGACGGAGCGAAATACGGGGATCTTCGAGATGCTTTGGAGAAACTGCAGTTAAATGACGCCTCTTTATTCTATGAGCCGGAGACATCTGTTGCTCTTGGATTTGGTTTCCGCTGCGGATTTCTTGGGCTGCTTCATCTGGAAATCATCCAGGAACGTCTGGAACGTGAATATGACCTGGATCTTGTTACTACAGCTCCCGGTGTTATTTACAAAGTACACAAAACTAACGGCGAAGTTATCAATCTGACAAATCCAACCAATCTGCCGGATCCATCTGAGATTGAATATATGGAAGAACCAATGGTAAATGCTGAGATCATGGTAACAACTGAATTTATCGGTGCAATTATGGATCTTTGCCAGGAACGAAGAGGGCAGTATCTGGGAATGGATTATATGGAAGAAACACGTGCGCTTCTGAAATATAAGCTGCCGTTAAATGAGATTATCTATGATTTCTTTGATGCCCTCAAATCCCGCTCAAGAGGCTATGCTTCTCTGGATTACGAACTCTGCGGATATGAGCGCAGTGAGCTTGTGAAACTGGATATTCTGGTAAACAAAGAAGAGGTGGATGCTCTTTCTTCTTTATCGTACATGCAGATACAGCATATGAGAGAGGCCGTAAGATGTGCGAGAAATTAAAAGACGAGATTCCCCGCCAGCTTTTTGAAATTCCGATCCAGGCAGCTATCGGAAGCAAGATTATTGCCAGAGAGACAGTCAGAGCTATGCGAAAGGATGTTCTTGCCAAATGCTATGGTGGTGATATTTCCCGAAAGAAGAAACTTCTTGAGAAACAGAAGGAAGGAAAGAAACGTATGCGTCAGGTGGGAAATGTGGAAATCCCACAGAAAGCATTTATGAGTGTACTGAAACTGGATGAAAATTAATTGTTGTCAATCCTGTGGTGAAAAGCAATAAATAAAGGTGTCTGAGTGTGACTGATTGACATAAGATATATGCCGCTGGCATCAGACGCGGAGGTATCCGATGAAAGCTAAGATACGTATTCTGACAAGAAGAATAAAGAGAAGTTATAAAAAGACAGGGAACAGTGGATCAAGGGCGGGATTTTGACAGTGATCCTGCTGGTGATCGTAATTTTTGCAGGCAGCTGTGCATGTGGGAAGAAAACGGTGAAAGCACCAGACGCAGAGTCGCAGGGCGTAATGAAGATCACGCCGATTCCTACGGCAACACCTACGCCGGTACCTCGTCAGGTAAATAAAGATGCGGTAGCGCAAAGCGGAAGCGTGACTATGGTGAATGAGTATCTGGTTCAAAAAGAAGAGGGAAAGGCTGCAGGCAGCAGTAAGAGCGGCTCTTCAGAAGAGCAGATTGCTGAAGATTCGTCTGACAGCAGCGGTGATGCTACTGGAAATTCAACAGATGAAAACTGAGACCGGTAGTGGAGATTAATTTTACAGAAACAGCATTGTAAACAGAAGAAATTAAACAATGTGGAGAAAATCAGAATGGGAACAAAGAAGAATGGTTTGGAATTGTACCTTCACATCCCGTTTTGCATAAAGAAATGTGATTATTGTGACTTCCTGTCAGGTCCTTCTACCAGGGGCCGGGCAGGAAGCTTATATTTATGCACTTTTACGGAAATGGAGGCGGTTTCAAAGAATCTGAAAAAACGTCCGGTAGATACAGTTTTCATTGGCGGGGGAACACCTTCTGTGCCGGAATGTGATGTAATGGAAAAGCTTTTACAGGGGCTGAGAGATTATTTTTTATTTTCGGCGGATGCGGAGGTAACGATTGAAGCAAATCCTGGAACATTGACGCCTGAGAAACTTTCTATTTACAGAAAATACGGAATTAACCGGATCAGCATTGGCTTACAGTCGCCAAAACAATAAGGAACTGGCTATACTTGGAAGAATTCATAATTATGCACAGTTTCTGGAAAGTTCTTTCAGATGGCAAGAGAGGCTGGCTTTTCCAATATAAATGTGGATCTGATGTTTGCCATCCCGGGACAGTGTTATGAAGGTTGGATAGAGAACCTTCGGATGGTGGCGGCACTTGGCCCGGAGCACATTTCGGCATACAGTCTTATTATTGAAGAGGGCACCCCTTTTTCCAGAAAAAAGCTGGATTTGCCTCGATGAAGATACGGAGTACCGCATGTATGAAGATGTTGCTGCAGTTCTGAAAGAGTATGGCTATCATCAGTATGAGATTTCCAACTATGCAAAAGCAGGGTGTGAATGCAGACATAATGAAGGATACTGGCAGAGAAAGGATTATCTGGGGCTTGGGCTTGGAGCGGCTTCCTTATTAGGAAAGGAACGTTTTTCCAATACTTCCGATATGCAGGAATATCTGAAAAACAGCAGTGCACCAGAAAAAATTCGAAAAAACTGGGAACTTCTTACAAGAGAAGATGAGATGGCAGAGTTTATGTTTCTTGGACTTCGTATGACACAGGGTGTGTCCAAAAAGGAATTTCAGGGAGTATTTCGGCACTGCAATAGAGAATATATATGGAGAAGTTCTGAAAAAATATAAGAAACAGGGACTGTTGTTGGAAGAAAGCGGCAGGATATTTTTGTCAAGAGAAGGCATTCATGTGAGTAATGCAGTGATGGCAGATTTTTTGCTGTAAGTTTTGCTGGAAAAAGAATTTAGAAATGGTTGACGAACAAATGTTCTTGTGATATTCTTGAAGAACACATTAAGAAATGTCTGAGCCAGAGGATTCTGGATCAGATCAGGATACAGGGAGTTACAGCCGGTGCTTTCCGGTTAAGAAATGGAGGAACAGATGGCAGCAGAGAATAAGAAACAGTTTATCAGGATCAGAGGTGCCAATGTTAATAACCTTAAGAATTTAAGTGTGGATATTCCCAGAGACAAGTTTGTAGTTCTTACAGGCTTAAGCGGATCGGGGAAAGTCTTCACTGGCTTTTGATACTATCTATGCAGAAGGTCAGAGAAGATATATGGAATCTCTCTCTTCTTATGCCAGACAGTTTCTGGGTCAGATGGAGAAGCCAGATGTGGAGAGTATAGAGGGACTTCCACCGGCTATTTCTATTGACCAGAAGTCTACTAACCGCAATCCCAGATCCACAGTAGGAACGGTGACAGAAATTTATGACTATTTCCGACTTCTTTACGCACGTATTGGTATTCCACATTGTCCGAAATGCGGCAAGGTGATCGCCAAGCAGACTGTAGACCAGATGGTGGATCAGATTATGGAATTGGCGGAGCGCACCAGGATCCAGCTTCTTGCACCGGTAGTACGAGGCCGCAAGGGTACCCATGCGAAATTACTGGATCAGGCCAGACGCAGCGGTTATGTACGTGCGGAAATCGATGGAAATGTGTATGAACTTTCAGAGGAGATTACCCTGGATAAGAATATTAAACATACGATTGCCATTATTGTAGACCGTCTGATCGTGAAGCCTGGAATTGAGAAAAGACTTACAGATTCTCTTGAGACAGTATTGAATCTGGCTGACGGATTGGCTGTGGTGGATACAATGGACGGAAATTATATGAATTTCAGCCAGAGCTTTTCCTGTCCGGATTGTGGAGTCAGTATTGATGAGATCGAGCCAAGAAGCTTTTCGTTTAATAACCCGTTTGGGGCCTGCCCGGATTGTTTTGGTCTGGGATATAAGATGGAATTTGACCCGGATCTAATGATTCCGGATAAGTCCCCTGAGCATTTCTGAGGGGCTATTGTGGTCATGGGCTGGCAGTCCTGCACAGATAAGGGCAGTTTTACCAATGCTATTCTGAATGCACTTTGCAGAGAATACGGTTTTGATCTGGATACACCTTTTAAAGATTATCCCAAGAAGATACAGGATATTATTCTGTATGGTACAGGCGGACATTCTGTGAAGGTTTATTATAAGGGACAGCGCGGAGAGGGTGTTTATGATGTGGCTTTTCCGGGCCTTATAAGGAATGTGGAACAGCGCTATAAGGAGACTGGCTCTGAATCTATGAAACAGGAATACGAGAGCTTTATGCAGATCACTCCATGTAAAGCATGTAAGGGTCAGCGACTGAAGAAGGAGTCACTTGCGGTTACGGTAGCGGATAAGAATATTTATGAAATTACCAATATGTCCATTGATAAGCTGAAGAGATTTCTGGCAGAAATGCAGCTGTCTCCGCAGCAGCAGCTTATTGGAAAGCAGATACTAAAAGGAGATCAGAGCCAGAGTGGGGTTCCTGGCAGATGTAGGTCTGGAGTATCTTTCCCTTGGAAGAGCCACTGGAACTCTTTCCGGCGGGGAGGCGCAGAGGATCCGTCTGGCCACACAGATTGGTTCCGGGCTGGTAGGAGTTGCCTATATTCTGGATGAGCCAAGTATTGGTCTGCATCAGAGGGATAATGATAAACTTCTTGGTGCTTTGATGCACCTTAAGAGACCTGGGAAACAGTCTTATAGTGGTCGAACATGATGAGGATACCATGCGCGCGGCGGACTGTGTTGTCGATATCGGTCCCGGCGCTGGTGAACATGGTGGACAGCTTGTTGGAATGGGCACTGCTGAGGAACTTATGCAGAATCCGAAGTCCATTACAGGAGCATATCTCAGCGGAAAAACTGAAAATCCCGGTTCCGGAAGTACGAAAGGAACCTACCGGTTTTCTTACTATCAAGGGGGCGGCAGAGAATAATCTCAAACATATAGACGTGGATATTCCTCTTGGAATTATGACCTGCATTACAGGTGTTTCCGGGTAGGAAAGAGCTCTCTGATCAATGAGATCCTTTATAAACGCCTGGCAAGAGATCTGAACAGGGCCCGCGTGATCCCGGGAAAGCATGATGAAATTATTGGAATAGACCAGTTGGACAAGGTAATTGCCATTGATCAGTCTCCAATTGGACGTACACCAAGATCTAATCCTGCTACTTATACAGGCGTGTTTGACCAGATCAGAGATCTTTTTGCAGCAACAGCAGATGCCAAGGCAAAAGGATATAAGAAAGGGCGCTTCAGCTTTAATGTAAAAGGCGGACGCTGTGAAGCCTGCAGTGGTGATGGTATTATTAAAATTGAAATGCACTTCCTGCCAGATGTTTATGTCCCTTGTGAAGTTTGCAAGGGGAAGCGCTATAATCGGGAAACTCTGGAAGTGAAGTATAAGGATAAGAGCATCTATGATGTACTGAATATGACAGTTGAGGGAGGCAATGACGTTCTTTGAGAACGTTCCATCCATCAGAAGGAAGATAGAGACCTTATATGATGTCGGTCTTTCCTATATTCGTCTCGGACAGCCTTCCACCACTCTTTCCGGCGGAGAAGCACAGCGTATTAAGCTGGCTGCAGAGCTGAGTAAGCGCAGTACAGGTAAGACTATTTATATTCTGGATGAGCCTACTACCGGATTGCATTTTGCAGACGTTCAGAAACTGGTGGAGATTTTGCGTCGACTTTCGGATGGTGGAAATACGGTTGTTGTAATTGAACACAATCTGGATGTGATCAAGACTGCCGATTATATCATTGACATCGGACCGGAAGGCGGAGATGGCGGGGGAACAGTTGTTGCCAAAGGGACACCTGAAGAAGTGGCGAAAAACCCAGCTTCTTATACAGGACGTTATGTTGCGAAATATTTGAAGTGATTCTGATAATAAACCTCTTTTCCAATTGAAGCATTTTTTGTTTATAATGGTACGAAGACTATTAATTATGAAAAATCTATGAGACAATTATAAAGTCACATCTGCAGAATGTGGTATTTATGATTACGGTTCGGGTTGTGAATGGTAATCATTTATTGCACAATTCTTGCAGAGAAAGTGTGACAATGTGTTTTGAGAGAAAGGGGAATTTAATGCCTGCCAGTGATATTGGAATTGACCTGGGAACCAGGAACAGTCTGGCATATTCTACTGGACGGGGGCTGGTAGTCAGTGAGCCGTCTGTAGTGGTTTATGATAAGAACTCAGAGAAAATAAAAGCAATCGGTGAGGAAGCCAGACAGATGACCGGACATGTTTCATCAAATATGGAAGTAATCCGGCCAATCCGCCAGGGAGTGATCGTAGATTATACGGTTATGGAGAAGATGCTGAAGTATTTCATTTCCAAGGCAATGGGTCGCCATGCCTTTCGAAAGCCTAGAATCAGTATCTGTGTTCCCAGCGGAACCACAGAGATTGAAAGAAAGGCAGTAGAGGAAGCTACCTATCAGTCAGGAGCCAGGGAAGTTTTTCTTGTGGAAGAGCCCATTGCTGCTGCAATTGGTGCCGGAGTAGATATCACCAAGCCATTTGGTAATCTGATCGTGGATATAGGAGGCGGAACCACTGATGTTGCCGTGATTTCCATGGCTGGCTCTGTTGTGTCTGCTTCCGTAAAGGTTGCCGGAGATAATTTCGACCAGGCAATCATGAGCTATGTGAGAAAAAATCACAGCCTTTTTATTGGGGAAGAGGCCGCTGAGAACATAAAAATAAAAATCGGAACTGCCTGCCAGGAAGCATCTCCGCGGATGCTGGAGGTAAAAGGCAGAAATGTGATCACCGGACTTCCCAAGGTTGTAACTCTGACTTCAGAAGAAATCCGTATTGCATTGAGGGATGCTACCAATCAGATTGTGGAGACTGTGCACGGAGTGCTTGAGAAAACTCCGCCGGAACTGGCTGCAGATATTGTAGACAGAGGAATTGTTCTCACAGGTGGCGGAGCATTGCTCCATGGAATGGACACCCTCATTGAGCAGAAGACCGGCGTAAGCACTCTTACTGTGCAGGATGCTATGTCTGCGGTTGTGGTGGGAACCGGTAAATATGCGGAAGTAATTACCAGGATGGAAGAATAATCTGATTGCTTTGAAAAGCGTAAACAGTAACATATAATTTGGCTATTCTGTTTTGCAAAAAAGATAAAATATTATGTAAACTATAATGAAAAGGGTACTGCGTTCTAGAGCGTGTTTGAAAAAGGCTTTCTGCAAAGTGGGGCGTGCAGATTGCGGGAATACTTCTTCAAACACATTCTAGCAGTGCCCTTTGGTTAGTGCTGTCGGCAGGAGAAGAACAAATGAGTGAGAAAGTTACAGGCTATATAGATCATGTCATATTCCGCAATGATGAAAATGGATATACAGTTATGGTTCTTAAGACCGCGGATTCAGAGGAAGAGCTGACTTGTGTAGGAACATTTCCTCGACGTTACACAGGGTGTGACCATTGAAGCTGAGGGACAGTTTTCCCAGCATCATATATACGGCAGACAATTTAATATCCAGTCTTATGCGGAAAAGGCACCAGAGGACACCCAGGCTATGGAACGTTATCTGGGTTCCGGAGCGATTAAAGGGGTAGGTGCAGCACTTGCTGCCAGAATTGTGCGGTGTTTTGGCGAGGATACCCTTAGAATAGTGGAAGAAGAACCGGAAAGGCTGGCGGAAGTCAAGGGAATCAGTGAGAAGAAAGCCAGAGAGATTGCAGTACAGGTGACTGAGAAGGCAGATATGCGAAAAGCCATGATGTTTCTGCAGAAATATGGCATTTCCCTGAATCTTGGAGCAAAGATATATCAGAAATATGGTCAGTCCGTATACAGTGTGCTTCAGGAGAATCCCTATCGTCTGGCAGATGATATCTCGGGAGTTGGCTTTAAAATTGCAGACACCATTGCGTCACGTATTGGTATACATGCAGATTCAGATTACAGGATCCGCAGCGGTATGATGTATACTCTTCTCCAAGCTCAGGGGGGAGGGACATGTATATCTTCCGAAAGACGAACTGTTTGACAGAGCTTCCCAGCTGCTTCAGGTAGATGTTTCTTATATGGAGAAACATCTGATGGATATGGCAATTGACCGGAATGTTGTTTTAAAAGGGAATGACAGAGAGGTACTGGTTTATCCAAGCCAGTATTACCGCTTGGAGCTGAATACAGCAAGAATGCTCAATGAATTGAATATCCGTTATCCACAGAATGAGCAGATGATGGAGCGAAGAATTGCCCAGATTGAGAAAGAAACAGGTACTGTTTTGGAGGAAATGCAGAAGAAGGCTGTTGTAGAGGCTGCTGGAAATGGCCTTTTTATACTTACAGGAGGACCAGGTACCGGTAAAACTACCACGATCAATGCAATTATTCGTTTTTTCGAGGGCGAAGGCGCAACTCTTCGTCTGGCAGCACCTACAGGACGCGCAGCCAAGCGAATGACAGAAGCTACAGGTTATGAAGCACAGACAATACATCGGCTTCTGGAATTGAACGGTGTGCCGGATGAGGATGGCAGAGAGTCTCAGGGTGTTCATTTTGAACGGAATGCAGAGAATCCGCTGGATACAGATGTAATCATTATTGATGAGATGTCTATGGTGGATATTTTTCTTATGCATTCACTGCTTCTTGCGGTGACTGCGGGAACCAGGATCATTCTGGTAGGAGATGAGAACCAGCTGCCAAGTGTAGGTCCTGGAAATGTGCTGCGGGATATTATTCAAAGCGGCGTTTTTCCAGTAGTAGAACTGAAGAAAATTTTCAGGCAGGCCTCTCACAGTGATATTGTAGTAAATGCACACAAGATCCATAACGGAGAGCAGGTTTCCCTTGATAACAAAAGCCGCGATTTCTTTTTCCTGAAGAGATATGATGCCGATATTATTATCCGCGTGGTCATCGCACTGATTCAGGAGAAACTGCCGAAGTATGTGGATGCAAGACCTTTTGAAATACAGGTACTGACACCTATGAGAAAGGGGCTTCTGGGCGTAGAGAGGATGAACCAGATCTTACAGAGATACCTGAATCCACCAGAATCAGGTAAAAAAGAGAAAGAAATTGGAGACCGGCTTTTCCGTGAGGGGAGACAAGGTTATGCAGATTCGGAACAACTATCAGCTGGAATGGGAAGTCCGGGGAAATACGGAATTCCTGTAGAAGAAGGGGTGGGCGTATTTAATGGAGATACTGGCATTCTGAAGGAAATCAATGAATTTGCAGAGACTGCCACTGTGGAATTTGAGGATGGACGTTTCGCTGACTATTCTTTTAAGCAGCTGGAAGAATTGGAACTTGCCTATGCTATAACCATACATAAATCCCAGGGCTCAGAATATCCGGCAGTTATTCTGCCGCTCCTTTCCGGCCCCAAGATGCTGATGAACCGCAATCTTTTGTATACAGGTGTTACAAGAGCCAGGAAATGTGTTACTGTAGTTGGAAGTGAGGAGACTTTCGGGGAGATGATCCGCAATGAGAAGCAGCAGAAACGTTACAGCTCTCTTTGGGCAAGGATACAGGAATTTTCTGAATCTGTTGTACCCAAGACGGTGTCCTCTGTGTCACAGGATTCTTAGAAACAGCAATCAGTTGATCTGTTCGGACTGTGCCGGAGATTTAAGACCTGTATCGGGGCCACGGTGTTACAAATGCGGAAAACCGGTAAATGGAGATGAAGAATACTGCAGGGACTGCGGCGCCCATCCAGGCGCTTTTGACCAGGGACGCGGGATTTTTCTTTATGATGACCGGATGAGATACTCTATAATGAAATATAAATATTTTGGCTGTCGAGGAATACAGCCGCTTTTATGGAAAAAGCATTGTATATCTACGGAAAAAGATCTGCTTGCATTATGGAAGCCACAGATAATCATTCCGGTTCCGCTTCATAGAAGAAAGCAGCGCATAAGAGGGTTTAATCAAGCTGAACTTCTGGCGAAAGAACTGTCCCGTTATGCTGGGATTCCTGTAGATACTGCTATTCTAAAAAAGTGCCATGCTACCCGATCACAGAAAAAACTGGATGCGGCTGAAAGAAAGAAGAATCTTCAAAAAGCTTTTCAGGTTGTAGGAAATCCTGCAGGAATGCGTATCTTGCTTATTGATGATGTATATACTACTGGAAGTACTATGGATGTGCTGGCAAAGCTTCTGCTTTGGAAAAGGGAGCATCCCATGTATATTTTCTCACGCTGTGTATTGGAAACAACAGGTAAAAAAATGCTTTTTCATGGCATGGGATATATGATACAATCATCCTGTATGAGTATAGCTTTTCAGCTTTAAAAGAAACGCATAAGGAGCCATTTATGATAAACGAAGAAAAAAAGTAAAGATAATGGACCGGCTTGCTGTATATGAGAAACAGGAAGGCAGAAAGTATCTTCCAGTAAGCAAAGTACTACAGGAGTGACTATATTGGTCTGGCGCTGATTAAGAATTTCTTTCTTGTAACAATTGGATATGGATTGATACTGGCTGTGATTGCAGCGTATAATTTGGAATATCTGCTGGATAATGTGCACAAGATGGATCTGATCTCTCTTGGAGTTGTAGTCCTGGGGGGATATATAGGGATATTGGTATTATATTCTGTGCTGACATATATCCAGTACACTGTGAAGTACCATAAGGCGAAGAAGAGTGTAAAACAGTATTACACTCAGCTGACGAAATTAGAGAAAATCTATACTCGTGAAGAAAAGAAATTCGCAGGACGTGAAATGTCAGGAGGATATAGAAAATGACAGCATTACTTTGAGTTAAAGCAGAAAATAAAAAGAAATATACGGACAGTATGAAATGTATATCCTGCCTGTGATGAAGTTTGTTCTTGCACTGGTTTATTTCCTGTGGATCAATGCGAATATGGGATATATGTCTCGCCTGAATAATGTATTTTTAGTACTGATCCTGGCATTGATCTGTTCCATTTTGCCGTCTTCCGCTATGATGTACATTGGTTTTGTGCTGATCCTTGTTCACAGTTATGCACTTGGAATTGAAATTGCGGCATTTATGCTTGTTCTGATCCTTCTGATGATAATCTTTTTTCCTGAGGTTCAGTGGTGAACAGAATGTAACATTTGTATTTACACCGCTTTCCTTTGCATTCAGCCTTCCGGCATTACTTCCTATTGGAAGCGGACTTATGGAGAGCAGTTTATCTGCAATTCCGGCTGGCTGCGGTGTGGTTATGTATTATTTTTATCCGTTTTTTAAGATCACAGTCAACAATTCTTGTGAATCCGGATCTGGAGATGACAGATAAGCTGCAGATCATGGCTGACGGTCTGGTACAGAACTGGGGAATGTGGATTGCAGTTGTTGCTTTTGTAGCAGTTATCCTTCTGGTACATCTGATCCGTACCCGCTCTTTTGATCATGCATGGAGGATATCTATTATTACAGGCGGTGTTGCCTATGTGTTTATAATGCTTGTTGGAAGTTTTGGAATGAACCTGAATGCAACTGTTGCAATGATTCCGCTTTTGATCTGTACGATTGCAGCTGTTCTCCTGGCACTTGTGCTTGAGTTCTTTGCATTTGGAGGAGATTACAGCCGTGCAGAGCGTCTGGAGTATGAGGATGATGAGTACTTCTATTATGTAAAAGCAGTTCCAAAGGCTTCTGTTGCAACTTCCGAGAGAAGTATTAAGAAAATAAATGCAGAACCTGTTCGTGAAGAGCGCAAGGCAGAGGACAACTCTGGTACTTATGCCAATCCAATCTTCCGACAGGATGAGAAGCCTAAAAGAAAGAAAGCTTCTCCAGCAGCAGACAGAAAGCCAAGACAGGCAGAGAAACCTGCTGCTAAGGATATTGATTCTGAAAAAAAAAGCTTGAAGAATCTCTTAAAGATCTTTTAAGGTTACTGCTTGGCAGTGAATGGTAACAAAGAAAGGAGTACACTATGCAGGATATGGCAGTCAGATTATCAGGATATTTGTCAAAACTCTCCCTGCCCAGTCTGGGAGTAACAGACATACTGGAGATTGCCCTGATTTCCTTCTTTATCTATCAGTTTATGGTGTGGATCAAGTTTACCCGCGCTTATACTCTGTTGAAGGGAATTCTGATAGTACTCCTTTTTTATTTTATTTGCATATGTGTTGAAAATGAATACGATCCTCTGGATCATTAAGAATCTTTCTACTATACTTCTTACCAGTGTTGTTGTTATTTTCCAGCCAGAACTTCGGAAAATGCTGGAGCAGCTGGGACAGAAGAAGTTTATGGCTTCTATTTTCCCTTTGGATGCCGGCAAAAAGAGGTACAGGAAAGGTTTACAGATAAAACAATCAATGAGCTTGTGAAGGCATGTTTTGACATGGGAGAAGTAAGAACTGGCGCATTGATCGTCATTGAGCAGAATATCCGCTTAAGTGAATATGAGCGCACAGGAATCAATGTGGATGCTCTTTTGACCAGTCAGCTGCTGATCAATATTTTTGAACACAATACACCACTCCATGATGGCGCTGTCCTGGTGCGTGGCAATCGAATTGTAGCAGCTACCTGTTATCTGCCTCTTTCCGACAATATGGAGCTGAGCAAACAGCTTGGAACCAGACACAGAGCTGGTGTGGGAATTAGCGAAGTAAGTGATTCCTGACAATTATTGTTTCAGAAGAAACCTGGCAGGTGTCTATGGCCCAGAACGGACAGCTCAGCAGAGGTCTTACCAGTGCTGAACTGAGATCTGCATTGATCAAGGCTCAGAATAAAAAGGTTGTAACTAACAGTAAACTGCGTCATCTGTTGAAAGGAAGAATGAGACATGAAGAAGACAAAGCTGACTAGGAATTTTACCTTGAAGATCATGTCTGTTTTCATCGGATTTCTGATCTGGTTTATTGTGGTAAATGTGGACAATCCGGTATCCAGTAAAAGTATCACCATTGCCGGAGAAAATGTAGAACTCCAGAATACGGCTTATGTGGATAGTGCAAACATGATGTGTATGCAGGATGATGATCCGGATCCTATAAGGGTTACAATCACAGGGAGAGAAGACTTCTTTCCAGGATTACTCAGACCAATATAACCTTGACGGCAGATATGCAGCAGGCAGGAAGCCTTGATACAGATCCGGTTATGGTTCCAATCACTGCCTCCTGTCCGGGAATCAGCCCCGAGAATATTAAAGTGACACCACAGTATCTCAGTGTCAGACTGGAAGAAAAAGTAACACAGGAGTTTCTAGTTAATGTAAATTACGGTTCCAGCCAGCCGGGCAAGGGCTACGAGGTTGGTTCCCAGACTGCAAGTCCGGAGAAAGTTAAAATTACAGGTCCGAAATCTCTTGTGAATAAAATTGATAAAGTAAATGCGACCGTTGATGTTGATGGCCGAACAAAGGATTTTTCCGAAGAGGCAGAACTGAATATTATTGATAAGAATCAGGACAGTCTTGCCGGAAGAATGGCTTATCTCACCATAGATAATACCAAAGTTGTTGTTACAACTAAATTTTGGAAGATTCGCACAGGCGTTAATATTGGTGCGGACTATGTAGGTGTGCCGGCAGATGGCTATCAGGTGGAGAGTGTGACTACTGTTCCGGATACTGTAAGTATTGCGGGAACAGATGAGGCATTGGAGACTCTGAAGCAGAATGACAACACGATCTGGATAGGCGGTACTGATATTGATATTACAGGAGAGACAACTGATATTGAGAAGAAAGTCAGCCTGAAAGATGTGCTTCCTGAGGATGTGAAGCTGACAAGCGGAACCAGTGAGGACGTTTGGGTGAAGGTAAGTATTTTACCTATTGGAAGTCATTCATATGGTCTTCCCTCCAATCAGGTTACGGTAGATAACCTTGCTGATAATCTTCTGGTAACATTTGGAACAGATAAGATTGAAATCCGCGTGAAAGCAACAGCTGGAGAGCTTGATGACTTTAATCTTGACGAAGTGAAAGCTTCTGTTAATCTGAAGGATATGGAAGTAGGAAGCTATCAGATCCCTGTGACTGTGAAGCTGCCTAAGGGATTTGAACTTCTGGATGATGTGGTTGCAGATGTGACTATATCAGAAGTTTCCAATTCAGATACTAATAATGAATGAGCTGTTGTTTACGGATAACGTTTGGCAAAATATATTGCCATGGATCCAGAGAACAGCAGCAATAAGGGAGAGAAATTATGGTAAGTGAGAAAGTAAGGGTGAACAATCCTTCTGGCCTTCATTTACGACCGGCAGGCATTCTTTGTAAGGAAGCTATGAAATATAAATCTCTTATAACATTTCAGTATGGTCGGGGTCTGCCAATGCCAAAAGCGTGCTCAGTGTTCTGGGCGCGTGTGTGAAATGTGGTGATGAGATTACTATATTTTTGCGAAGGCGAGGACGAAACAGAGGTTCTTTAAGAAATCTTGTAACTGTTATCAACAATGGTTTAGGAGAATAAGATTTACAACGTTACAATAGGGAGGCATAAAAGTGAAAAAGAGAGTAGCAGCCGCAGTTTTAGGGATTATGTTAAGTGTGTCCATGGGTCTGGAAGTTCCAGCCGCAGCTTTGGATAGCGGATTTGAATCCGGATTTACATCTGAACAGGCAGCAGATGTGCAAACAGAAGATGGAGCCGAAGCAGTACAGCCGTCTGAGGATACAGAGGTGCCTGCAGATACGGCAGCAGCTGAGGAGCAGCAGGTACAGGAAAGCCAGGACAATAAAGAACATACAGACAGTGAAAATTCAGGAGAAAGTACAGATGGTTTTTCCGATGGCTTTACTTCAGGTGAAACAGTGGAGGAGAATGGAAGTACTGCTCCGGTAGATGGATTTGAAGCTGTTCCTGAAGGCACATTGGATGGGACTCAGGAAGTACAGGCAGATAATTCAGACGGAGTATTTGACTGGAAAGAATGGGAGCAGACAGCTGATGGTTTTAAGCTTCGCAAGAAGAAATCAGCTGTAAGTGCAGCTGCTGAGGCTCAGAATGTGGCTGGTTCTGATGAGATTCAGGCTTTTGATGAAGTCCAGGAGAATGGCGAAGCAGCAGGTACGGAAAGTGTAGAGGCTGAAGGAACAACTGCTCAGGCTGAATATTATACTGCGGCAGATGGAATTGTAGAGATTACTACAAGAAACGAGGCTGGAGCAGTTCATACAGGAAGTTATCTGTTTGATGCCAATGGATTTCTGGTTACTGGCATTAAGACTTTAGCTGGAACGGAGAGTGCAAATGGGGCTGTTGGTGAATTCTATTTTACAGCTTCCGATAGTGCACAGGCATATACAGAATATAATGGACAGGGTGCTGCACTGGTACCGTGGAAGACCACACTTGGTCAGATGAAGAAAGATTACTGGTTGTGGAACAAAGAAAGCAGAAACTTCCATTATTATGGCGCAGATGGTAAGGCATTAACCACCGCACAGCTGGATGAAGCCGCCAAGGCAAATAATACATATACAGGATATTATAAGATCAATGATGAGTATTATTGTCTGGATGAGAATGGAACACCACGTACAGGGGATGTTACTCTGACAGTAAACGGAGTAGCTGCACAGTACTACTTCCAGCCAGCAGAAACAGATCAGGAAATTCCAGGAAAGATGTACCGTGATGGATGGAAGAGTTTTTGTAGGAACAGCCGGTGAGCAGTGGAAATATTATGATTCCGGTGAGCTGGACAGCAGTAAAATTGGACAGCTTATGGTTCATGGCGTTATTGTAACAGAGCTTGACGGACATAAAGATGCGGAAAATTCCTATCTGATCGATAAGAATGGCTATATTCTTAAGAAGACTATGAAGAAAGCCACAGATGGCAAATATTATCTGACAGATAAGAATGGTTGTATTTATAAGAATCGTATTGTCACTTATAAAAAGAAACAATATTATGTAACAGAAACTGGTGCAAGAGCAACATGGAAAAAGGTATGGCACCGCTGTCCTGGGGCTGGAAACAGAATGTACTATTTTGGTTCTACTGCTGGCCGGATCGTGAAGAAAACCGGATGGCAGAAAGTAACCACCTCTAAGGGGAAATTCTATGGCTGGTTCCTGTTCAATAAAAAGGAAAGCATTATGCCAATACACTGAGAAACGGATATTATTTCAAAGCTGACGGAAGACTTGCCAGCGGAGTTACCGTAATCAATGGCAAGAGTTATTTCTTTAAACCATCTACATCTAATACAAGAAATGGCCAGATGGTTAAGAATGAAATGTTTGTTTACAAGAAAAAAACATATTTTGCAGACTCTAAAGGTGTACTTCGCAAGAGCGGATGGCAGAAGATTGATGGAAACTGGTATTACTTCAAGAATATGAGTCTTGTGAAGAATGCATTCGTGAAGAAAGGCAAAAAATACGGATATGTAGATGCCACTGGTAAGTTCACTACAGGCTGGGTGGTTGTAGACAATTCCCAGAATCTGGTTCGTTACATTAACCCGGATAAGAAGGGCTTTGTACAAAATGAATCCAAGTGGATTGATGGCAAGCTGTATTACTTTGATAAGAATGGTTACAGAATCAATGACGTGACAAATATTTACAAATCGGATATACAGTTGAAGTGGATCGTGTAAATGGTGTTATGACAATTTATGCAGATGCGAACCGTACAATTCCGGTTAAGACCATTCGTGTTTCAGTAGGCAATCCTGGAACAGATACTCCGACAGGCAGATATAAACTGACAAGATACAGCAGATGGCAGGCGCTTATGGGACCGTCCTGGGGACAGTATGGTACTCATGTAGATGGTGCTGGTCAGGGCGGAATTTTCGTCCACTCTATTGCATGCGGCTCAGCAAACAGCTATAATTTGCCGGTTAGTGCATATCTTAAGCTTGGAAGCCCGGCTTCCCATGGCTGTATCCGTACCTGTGTTGCCGATGCAAAATGGGTATATGAGAACTGCAATGGTTCCACTATTTATATTTTCGATGGAACCTATAAGTCTGACGAAGTATTCAAAGGACCGCTGGGACGTCGCGCAATTACACCGCTGAGGGGAATTAAGAATGGCGGATACTACGATCCGACCGATCCAGCAGCTTAATAGCTTACTCTGAAAGATATTTGTTGATAAAAAAAACGACATAAAAAGCCAAAAAGAGTGTCTTAAAATTATCAGATTTGATGATTTTAAGGCACCTTTTTACTGTTTTGGAGAATAACATTGAAATTTGAAAATGGAAACTGTATAATAACAAAGTAACACATTTTTTAACATCTTGTAAGAAACAAGCGGATAAGGGAAAACGGTAAACACTACTGGTCCGGTAAGGAACGTAACCTGAAACTGTTTATCAGGAGGAGATATGGGAAAATGGAAAAAATGGCTGTCTGCCGGTTTATTTACAGCTATGCTTGAACTGCAATAATTGCAGGACCAACTGCAGATGAGTGCCAATGCAGGAAATAAGCCATATAATATTGAAAATGTTTCACCAGATGCGCATCTGGCACCAAGTGTAGGAGATTCCTCTTCCAAGACAAGCTCAAAGGCATGGCACAAAATTGACGGAGTCTGCTACAATGGAAGCGGAAAGAAAGTAGAAGGAGCCATTACCAGAGGTATGGATGTCTCAGAATGGCAGGGAAAGATCAATTGGAAGGAAGCCAAGAAAGATCTGGATTTTGCCTTTGTGCGTATTTCCTATGGAACCAGACATCTGGATGATTATTATGACTATAATATGACTGAGGCAGAAGCAGCAGATGTGCCGGTGGGAACTTATGTATACAGTCTTGCCAAGACAAACAAAGAAGCACTTGCTGAAGCGCAGCTGGCCATTCGTCAGATGCAGGGACATAAGGTTTCCTATCCGGTAGCTTTTGACCTGGAAGATGAAGCTACATTGGGAACCTTGACCAGAAAGGAAATTTCCCAGATTGCTCTCACATTCTGTGATGAGATCCGCAAGGCAGGATATACACCAATTCTCTACATGAATCTGAATTGGTATAATAATTTTGTAGACTGGAACGTTCTGGAAGGCTCCGGTCTGGATGTCTGGATTGCAAGCTACGGAGATACAATTCTTGCACCGAGCGCCAGCAAATACAAATACACCATCTGGCAGTGCACAGCTGGTGATGAAGTTTCAGGTATGATCAGTACCAAGAAGCTGATCAGTGGAGTTCCCAAAAGAGAACAATGTGGAAACTTTGGCTATGTAGATTATACAACCAAGGTTGTTCCCAGATGGAATTCTCAGGAAGGCTATACCCCTGCAAAACAGCCTTTATATTCAGATCCCAAGCTTCACAAGAATGGCTGGACCACTGTTAAAGGCAGAAAATATTACTACACAAATGATAAAAAGGCCAAAGGCTGGCTGGAAATTGATGGCAAGTATTACTGCTTTAGTTCCGTAGACGGACACTTATATAAAAAGCAAGCTGATCAAGAAAGACGGCACTGCTTATTACGTGGACAAAAACAGCGTACGTGTAGAAAATAAAGTTGTGACAAAGAAAGGCAAGACCTACTATTTCGGAGCAGATGGCAAAGCCCTGACAGGTATGCGCAAGGTGGGCAGGAAATATTATTATTTCAGCACTACATCCTTTGCCATGGAAAAGAATTACAAATATGTAGCAGCTAACGGCAGCATTTACTATTTTGGAAGTAAAGGTTACCGTGCAAAGAACAAGTTTATCACCCTCACAGAGAATGGCAGGAAGAATACTTACTATTTTGGAAAAAATGGAAAGGCTTATAAGGGCTGGTACACTATCAAAGGAAAAAAAAAATATTATTTCTACCGCGGAACGGTGCTGGCGCAGGAGTACGTGCGCAGAACGTGAGCCTGACCAGTGCAGATGGACTCGTTTCCGTATTTAACAAAAATGGTGTATGTACCAAACAATACAGATAGGATGACCAGTAACAGTAACCAATAATCTTGATTTATCAGACGGAATCATGTATATTAGAGCGTGTTTGAAAGATCTCCCACAAATTGTGACGCACATTTTGCAGAAAACCTTTTTTTCAAACATGCTTTAAGAAGTCGATAAGACTGTAAATTTGACTGAATATAAAATGAAAGATAAATAAGGAGAAAAAGAAAATGGGAAAAATTAAAGTAACAAATTGTGATGATATTGAAGGATTAAAAGTAATTGAGCCAACCGTATTCGGAGATGCTAGAGGATATTTTATGGAGACTTACAATTACAATGACTTCAAAGAGGCAGGAATTGACGTAGAATTCGTACAGGATAATCAGTCCAGCTCACGTTATGGTGTTCTTCGCGGTCTCCATTTCCAGCTTCATTATCCACAGGACAAACTTGTCCGCGTAGTAAACGGAGAAGTGTTTGATGTGGCTGTAGATTTAAGAGAGGGCTCCAAAACTTATGGAAAATGGTACGGAGTTCTTCTTTCTGCAGAGAATAAGAAACAGTTCTTTATTCCGAAAGGATTTGCACATGGCTTCCTGGTTCTTTCTGAGAATGCGGAGTTTACTTATAAATGCTCCGATTTTTATCATCCAAATGATGAGGGCGGCCTGATCTGGAATGATCCGGACATCAATGTACAGTGGCCGATTCCGGAAGGTATGGAGCTGATCTTCTCTGACAAGGATCAGAAATGGGGCAGCTTTAAGGAACTTAACAGATAGGAGACTGTAAATGCTTAAGTCTATTTTTTTCCCTGCCGGCGGATTTATATAAAAACCGCCGGCTGGTTATGAAACTGGCAAAAAATGATTTCAAGACCCGATATGCAGGTTCTTATTTTGGAACCTTCTGGGCTTTCGTTCAGCCGGTGGTAACAATTCTGGTATACTGGTTTGTATTTTCAGTGGGGTTCCGGTCCAACACAGATGAACTGGGAGTCCCTTTTTGTTCTTTATCTGGTAGCAGGTATTGTGCCATGGTTTTTCTTTTCTGATGCGCTTTCCGGAGGTACCAATTCGCTTCTGGAATATAATTACCTTGTAAAAAGGTAGTGTTCAACATTAGCGTCCTTCCAGTGGTAAAAATAATTTCCGCTTTATTTGTACATGGCTTTTTTTGTACTTCTGGCAATTATTCTTTATATATGTAACGGAAGATTTCTGACTGGTACTACCTTCAGATATTGTATTATAGTGCATGCGTCTTTTTTCTTGTGTTGGGACTTTGCTATGCTACCAGCGCAATTGCAGTCCTTTTCCGCGATCTGAACCAGATTATTGGTATCGGATTACAGGTTGGAGTATGGTTGACTCTATTATGTGGGTGTCAGAGAGCATGATCGGTGCCAACAGCCTTCTATACAAAATTCTTCAGCTGAATCCTGTATTTTATATTGTATCAGGATATCGTGACGCATTTATTATCAAGCGCTGGTTCTTCGAAAGACCAGTCTGGACATTATATTTCTGGATATTTGCCATCTGCTGCTTCCTGTTTGGAAACTGGATCTTTAAGCGGCTTCGGGTTCATTTTGCAGATGTTCTGTAAATAGGAGAAAAGCAGTTATGAATCGAAATGTATTCAGCGAAGAGGGAAGGTAACGGCTCATGAGACATGTTCGATGAAGTACAGAACTGTAGAGGAACTGGGCAGTTACAAAGCGGATAGAAAAGAAAGGAAACAACGTGGAAAGTAAAAACGCCATTGAAATAAGAAATTTGTCCAAGATGTATAAGCTCTATAACAGACCACTGGACCCTGAAGGATTCTCTGGGGCTTAGTCGTAGAAGCTGTATAAAGAGCATTATGCACTTAAGGATGTTAGTTTTGATATTGGAGAAGGAGAATGCGTTGGTATTATTGGAACAAACGGCTCCGGAAAATCCACTATTCTGAAAATTATTACCGGTGTACTGGCTCCTACAGCCGGAACCGTAACCGTAAATGGAAGAATTTCGGCTCTTCTGGAACTGGGAGCCGGATTTAATCCGGAATATTCTGGTATGGAAAATATTTTCCTGAATGGTACCATGTTACGCTTTTCCGAAGAAGAAATCAACGCAAGGCTGGATGAAATCCTCAGTTTTGCAGATATTGGTGACTTTATCCATCAGCCGGTAAAGACCTACTCCAGTGGTATGTTTGTACGCCTGGCCTTTGCTGTGGCTATCAACATAGATCCGGAGATCCTGGTAGTGGATGAAGCACTTTCTGTAGGTGATGTATTTTTTCAGGCGAAATGCTATCATAAGTTCGAGGAATTTAAGAAACAGGGCAAAACTATTTTGTTTGTAAGTCATGACCTGGGAAGCATTTCCAAATACTGCGATCGTGTTATTCTTTTGAATCAGGGTGTCATGCTGGACGAGGGTACGCCTAAAGCTATGGTAGACATGTATAAGCAGCTTTTGGTACATCAGGATCCGGTGAAACAGGCAGAAGGCTCAGAGACAAAGAAAGAAGACTGGAAACAGGGATTCCTTGTGAACCCGAACACATTGGAGTATGGGGAAAAACAGGCTGAGATCACAGACTTCGTTGTAATGGATTCCAAGAGCCTTCAGACCAACACGATCGAGAAGGGGTCTAAATTTCAGATTAAAATGCGCATTCATTTTCATGAAAGCATTCAGCAGCCTATTATGGCTTTCACATTCAAGAATATTCAGGGAACTGAGATCACAGGAACCAACACTATGTATGAAGGTGTGAATGTGGAACACACAGACGCAGGGGATGAGTGTGTAGTGGTTTTGAGCAGAAAATGGATATGCAGGGCGGGGAATATCTTCTCTCCTTTGGCTGTACCGGTTATAAGGATGGAGACTTTACGGTATTCCACAGATTATATGATGCATGCAACATAACTGTGGTTTCTTCAAAAATACAGTTGGATTCTACGATATGAATTCCAAAGTGTGGATAGAGGAATAATAAAATATGCAGGAAAAAATCGGAAACGTAACATTAGATTATGAATATTACCCAGGCGAGGATCTGTACAGCGATGGTCCTGTGGAAGAAGAACTTCTGGAAATTGCGAAAAATTATCAGGAGAAGGAACTAAACCAGTTGATCTATGAGCGAAACAGCTGGCCGGTCCTTTATCATTTTTCACATATTCGTCAGAATATTCTGGAGTGGCTTCCTATCACAAAAAAAGAACAGAATGTTCTGGAAATCGGGTCCGGATGTGGACCGATCACAGGAGTTCTCGCGCGAAAAGCCAAAAGTGTCACCTGTATCGATCTGTCAAAAATGCGCAGCACCATCAATGCATATCGAAATCGCGAATGTGATAATGTGAAAATTATGGTAGGAAATTTTCAGGATGTGGAGAGTAGCCTTACTGAGAAATATGATTATATTACCCTGATCGGTGTGTTTGAATATTCCCAGTGGCTATATCGGGGACAGCACAGCCTTATGTGGAAATGCTCCGACGCATTGCCCGCCATCTGGCACTGGGAGGCAGAATCGTGATCGCGATTGAGAACCGACTTGGTTTGAAATACTGGGCCGGCTGCACCGAAGATCATGTGGGAAAATATTTTGAAGGACTGGAGAACTATCCGGATACCAGAAGTGTGCGGACTTTTTCCAGAAAGGAACTGTCTGATATTATTGACCAGGCTGGTGAATTTAAGACCACTTTCTATTATCCATATCCGGATTATAAATTCCCGATGACTATTTATTCAGACAAGCGTCTGCCGAAGAAAGGCGAGCTCCGGGATAATTTCTGCAATTTTGACCGTAACAGAATACAATTGTTCAATGAGGGGAAAGTATACGATTCCCTCACTGATGCAGGACTTTTTCAGGAATTTTCCAATTCATTCCTGGTGATCGTGGAAAGGAAGGAAAACAAATGAAAGAGATTATTTTCAGTAAATATTCCAATGAAAGAAGCCGTTCCTTCGCAATTCGCACTGACATTGCAGAAGAAGATGGGAAAAAGATGGCTGGAGAAAAAATGGGCTGTATCCGGAAGGAAAAGAACACGTTCTTCGCATGAAAAAATGGAATCAGAAGCTTGATCAGATGTATGGGGAAGTTCCGTTTCTGAGCAACAAGTGCGAGATAGGCGAAGACTGTGCTTATTTTGAGTATCTGGAACAGGAGAATCTTGCAGAATATCTGGATGATCTGCTGGGAAAGGGAGAAAAGGAAAAAGCTGAGAAAATTTTTCACGGAATATCTGGAAAACGTACAGAAGCTTCACAGCAAAGAAGCCGTTCACAATAACTGAGGAATTCAAAAAAATGTTTTCGGTGATGTGCCTATGCCTGGCGGACTGACATGTACAGATGTTACAAATATTGATATGATCTGTGACAATGTTGTAATGACCAGTCCATATACGCTTCTGGACTATGAATGGACATTTGAGTTTCCTGTTCCCTGTGAATTTGTACTGTATCGGATCATCCATTACTATATACAGACGCATAAAGTGCGTGAAGTGCTGAATGCATCCAGACTTTATGAGAAATTTGGTATTTCAGAAGTGATGAGAACCAGTTTTTCCAGAATGGAAAGCGGTTTTCAGGTATATATCACAGGCACGCATGTTCCTATGAGGGAGATGTATGCCACAATGACTCCAGGGGTGGAATATCTGTCCCTGAGTAATCTGGGACCGCTGCAAGTATATTTCGCAGAACAAAGAGGTATGTATTCCGAAGCAAGTTCTGTAAAAAGGCCTATTATGGCTGGAAAGGTAAAATGCACCTTGAATCTGCCGAAAAGCTGCAGGTTTATTAGAATTGATCCAGGTGATCATCCGTGTACGGTACATCTTGCAGCAATCCGCTTTGATAGGATGCCTGCTTCCCTGGAAGGGGTTCTGACACCCGATGGAACAATCTGCGGCAGCTGGGCCTTCCTTTCACGGTTTGATCCCTGCATTGTAGATATAGAGGTTCCGGAAGGTGCTAAGAATCTTACACTGAATCTGGAGATTGATGAGGCAAAGGAAGATATGCTGAATGAGATCTGTTCCATTGAGGTGAGAAGCCACAGTCTTAAAGGAGTGCTTGGAGAGCGGGCGAGAGAAGCAGTGGGCCGTTTGAAAAATGGTCGGGAATCTTCTGCAAAGAAAGGAAAGTAGAATGAATCAAAAGGTAATGCTGGTTGAAAAAGAACGGTTTCTTTTTTTGAATGATAATTGCAAATATATGATCACAGGAAGGGTTTCAAAGGAAGCAGATATAGAGTGTTATCTGGATGGTATCCGCCTTCCTTCTGAGGCAAACCTGATTACTGTGATGACCGGATTTATGAGGGCTGTGGAGACGAAAAATCCAGGAGGCAAATGGGTGGAGGTACTAGTTACCCTGCCTGAAAATCTGCAGAATTACAAAAAAACTTGAGGTATACGCTGTTAACGGAAAGGAGCGTTTCCTTTGGTATAAGATGAAAACCCCGGATCTTATGAGAAAACAGGGAAAACCTCAGCTTTTTGTAGATGGGGAATCTATAGTCAGAGAACAGAAGAAGGTTATCCTTGCCGGCTGGGCAGTAGGAACTACACCGGTTTCCCTGCAGGTATATGATGAAAATAAAAAGCCTGTGAAAATAACCCTGAAGCGGAATACCCGAATGGACGTGGCAGAAATGTTTCGGGAATGCGAAGTGAATAAGGATTGCGGATTCCATATCCAGGCAGAAAATGTATCTGGAAAGAAGGCTTATCTTGTTGCAAAGGATGAGAACGGAAAAAAGGCAGTCTACCAGATTGGTATTTCAAAGGGCGAACGCTTTAAGGCAAAAGCCAGCCTTTATTCGAAAAAAGGCAATGGAGAATTATCGTTCCAATGGCATTCATACTGTGATCCGGAAGTCGCTGATCAAGCTGGAAGCATTGAGCAAGGGAGACGGTCTTTACCAGACCTGGCTGAAGGAGAACAGGGTTACTAAGAAAGAACTGAATCAGCAGAGAAAGACTGTTTTTCGGGAGAACATTAAGTTTAGCCTTGTGGTTCCTCTCTATAAGACGGATAAGTACCTTTTGAAGGCTCTTGTGGATTCTGTCTTTGGCGCAGACATACAGCAACTGGGAACTTTGCCTTTCAGATGGAAGCGGAGCAGATTCTCCGATTCCGCAGTATTCTGGAAGAGTATCAGAAAAAAGGATCCCAGGATCAAAGTTGTTTTCAATGAGAAACAGCTGCAAATTTCAGACAATACAAATGCTGCTATTGGAATTGCCACTGGAAATTATATTGCATTTGCAGATCATGATGATACCCTGGCAGAGGAAGCTTTTTTTATCAGATGGCAAAGGAGATCTCACAGCATCCGGAGGCGGATCTTATTTATTCTGATGAGGATATTATTGATATAAGAGGAAATCGGCTTTTTCCCTCATTTTAAGCCGGATTTTTAACCCTGATTATCTGTGCTGCGTAAATTATATCTGCCATCTGGTGGTTGTAAAGAGAACACTTCTCGACCGAACAGGACTTTTGCGGCCAGAATATGACGGTTCTCAGGACTTTGATTTTCTGCTTCGCTGCACGGAGCATACAGACAGTGAGAAGATCCGCCATATTCCCAAAATTCTGTATCACTGGAGAAGCCATGAGGGTTCCACAGCGGGCAATCCGGATGACAAGCCATATGCAGTGATCGCAGGAGAAAAGGCACTTGCAGGACATTATGAGCGCATGGGAATTAAGGCAGAGGTGGAATACACTGGATGCCCGGTCGTCTTCAGAACCCACTTTGCCATAGAGGGTGACCCGAAGGTATCAATTCTGATTCCCGAATAAGGATCATACAGAGGATCTGAATAAATGTGTGACTTCCATTCTGGAGAAGAGCACCTGGAAAAATATCCAGATTATCGTAATTGAGAATAACAGTGAGAGAGGAAGAGACCTTCCACTATTATGAGAAACTTGAGAAGCGATATCCTCAGGTAAAAGTGGTTACATGGGATGGTCCCTTCAACTATTCAGCAATCAACAATTTTGGTGCAAAATATGCGGATGGAGATTATTTCCTTCTGCTCAATAATGATACAGAGGTTATTACTCCAGAGTGGCTGGAGAACATGATGGGCTACTGCCAGAGAGAGGATGTGGGCATTGTAGGTGCCAAGCTCCTTTACCCGGATAATACGGTTCAGCATGCTGGTGTTGTGGTAGGAATCGCAGGTTTTGCAGGACATATTCTTACCGGATATGACAGATATGCCACAGGCTATTTGT
>VOFF01001034.1_pt1 | contig 29407 bp, 25 predicted proteins | sample 5384061 | NCBI WGS metagenome assembly VOFF01 (sample SAMN12384725, study PRJNA508395) | human gut metagenome | isolation source: healthy gut E | host: Homo sapiens
TAGTCGGCGATGGCGCGGCGGGCCTCGGCGCGCTCCTCTTCGGTCATGTGCTTGGGCTGCAGCTCCATGCCGAGGCGTCCGGCGCACGCGATGTCGAACCGGAACTTGAGCGGCGTGGAGTTGCCCGTCTGGAGGTTGGGCGTCACGGAGACGTGCGAACCCATGACGAGCGCGGGGAAGAAGAGGCTCGTGCCGTACTGGATGCGGGTGCGCGAGAGCGCTTCGGTGTTGTCGCTCGTCCACACCTCGTCGAAGTACCGGAGCGCGCCGTACTCCACGCGCCCTCCGCCCGAGGCGCAGGACTGGATGAGCACGTCGGGGTATTTGGCGCGGATGCGCTCCATCACCTTGTAGAGTCCCTGCGTGTATTCGATCCAGAAGTGCGACTGTTCGTCGGGCCGCTGGAATGCGGAGCCGATGCTGTTCGCGCAGCGGTTGGCGTCCCACTTGATGTAGTCGATGTGTTCCGAGAGCCGCATCGTGTTGTCGAATACCCCGAAGACGAAGTCCTGCACCTCGGGGTTCGAGAGGTCCAGCAGCCATTGGCTGCGCGTCAGGGGCGCTTCGCGGCCGGGCGTGCGGACGATCCATTCGGGGTGCTTCTCGGCCAGCTCGCTGCGGGGGCTGACCATCTCGGGTTCGATCCAGATGCCGAATTTCAGCCCCTTGTCGTGGGCGTAGGAGGCGATGTGGTCGATGCCTTCGGGCAGCTTCTCGCGGTTCACCTCCCAGTCGCCCAGCCCCGCCTTGTCGTTGTTGCGCGGGTATTTGTTGCCGAACCAGCCGTCGTCGAGCACGAACATTTCGAGCCCCATGGCCGCCGCGTCGTCGATCATGTCGGTCAGCGTCTTCGCGTCGAACGTGAAGGCCGCGCCCTCCCAGCCTGTTGAGCAGCGTGGGTGCGGGGACGTGGCCGTGCCATACGCCGTAGTTGCGGGCCCAGTCGTGGAGGTTGCGGCTCGCGCCGCCCGCGCCGCGGAACGAGTGGGTGTAGATCATCTCGGGGGTCGTGAACGACTCTCCGGGGCGGAGCCGGTATTCGGAGGCGTCGGGGTTGGCGCCCGCCAGCACGGTGAGCGTCTGACACTCGTCGAGTTCGAAGTTGAGGCGGAAATTTCCGCTCCAGGCCAGCGAGCCGGCGACGACCTCGCCGCAGTTCTCGTCGAAGCGGTCGTTGCCGAGCGTCAGCATGAAGGAGGGGTTTTCGGCGTGGGTCGTGCGCAGGCCGCGTGTCGAGGCGATGCTCTTCGATCCGTGGGTCAGCAGCGTGTGCTCCACCTGCGCTTCGCGCGTCCAGGCGCCGTGGAGGTGGGTCAGCAGGTATTTCTCGGCCCGCAGAGGCATCGCCGACGAGTAGAAGCTGTGCAGCGTCACGGGACCCTTCTCGCGGTTGCGGATGACGGCGCGGGTCGTGATGACGTTTTCGCGGGCGTAGGCCGTATAGACCAGTTCGACGTCCAGCGGCTGCACGGCGTCGGTCATGCGGACGACGGTTTCGGTCACGTTGTCGTCGGCCATCCGCCGCGTCCGGTGCGAGACGTAGCGCAGTTCGGTGTTCAGGTCGCCGTCGGCGTGGGTCACGCGCAGGGCCGGTTCGTGGTAGTTGCGGCCGCCGAAGGTGGGGTAGGCCACGTCCTCGGTGTTGTGGTCGGGGTGGCGGTAGCTTCGGTATCCGGCCAGCGGGGCGGGGTCGTCGATGCGGCCTCCGAAGTGGAGGAAGCGGACCTCCTCTCCGGGGGCTGCGCTCAGGATGAGCGAAATGTCGTCGGTCCGGATGTCGATGATCCGTTGCGGGGCGGCGGTCTCCGCCGCGCCTGCCGTGAGGGCGGCGCCCAAGGCGCTCAACAGGTACGGTAGTTTTCTCATGTGAAAGGTTCGGTGTTAACGCTGTGAAGGACAAAGATAGTAAAATGTCGAAATAAAACGAAATGTTCCGTAATTCCTCCGCGTTTCGATCTGTATGCGGCGCGTCGCCGTCGGAGGCCGCCCGCCTCTTTTTGCTCCGTCCGGAGCGGAGGACGGCGGTTTTATTCCTATCTTTGGGCCGTAAACTCGTCCGGACGATGAAGAACAAGGATATTTTCACTTTCCGCGATGCGGAGAAACAGGCGGGCCCCGTGGCGTTCTCGACGATGCTCAAGCCTGCCGGTTCTGCCTGCAACCTCGATTGCGGCTATTGCTACTACCTCGACAAGGCCGCACAGTACGGCGGCCGGCAGGCGGTGATGGCGGACGACCTGCTGGAGCTCTACATCCGGCAGTACATCGAGGCCAACGAGGTTCCCGTGGTGACCTTCTGCTGGCACGGCGGCGAGCCGCTGCTGCTCGGCAGGGACTTCTACCGCCGGGCCGTGGCGCTCCAGCGGAAATACGCCGCGGGCAAGCGGATCGAGAACACGTTGCAGACCAACGGGACGCTGGTGGACGAGGCGTGGTGCGAGCTTTTCGCCGAAAACGGCTTCCTGGTGGGGCTGTCGCTCGACGGGCCGGAGGACATTCACGACGCGTTCCGCCGGACGAAGGGCGGGCGCCCCACCTTCGCGCGCGTGATGCGGACGGTCGGGATGTTCCGGCGGACGGGCGTGGAGTACAATACGCTGAGCGTCGTGAACCGGGCCTGCGAGGGGCGCGGCGCGGAGATCTACCGCTTCTTCCGCGATACGGTCGGAAGCCGCTACATGCAGTTTCTGCCCGCCGTGGAGCATGTCGTCGATCGCGCGGGGTTGCACCGTCCGCTGATCGTTTCGCCGGAGACGCAGGGGGCGCGGCCGGCCGAATGGTCGGTGACGGCCGAGGGCTACGGGACGTTTCTGTGCGACATTTTCGACGAGTGGGTCGTCAGCGACGTGGGGCAGTGCTTCGTGCAGCTCTTCGACGCCACGCTGGCCCAGTGGTGCGGCGTGCAGCCGGGCGTCTGCTCGATGGGCGAGACGTGCGGCGATGCGCTCGTGGTCGAGCACAACGGCGACGTCTATTCGTGCGACCACTTCGTCTATCCCGAATACTTGCTGGGGAACATCCGCGAGACGCCGCTCGCGGAGATCTACCGCTCGCGCCGCCGGATCGACTTCGGACTGGCCAAACGCAACGCGCTGCCGGCCGAATGCCTGCGCTGCCGGTACTACTTCGCCTGCCGCGGCGAATGTCCCAAGCACCGGTTCGAGACCGGGTCGGACGGCTGCCGCAAGAATTCGCTCTGCGAGGGGCTTTTCCGCTATTTCCGCCATGCCGAGCCTTACATGGACTACATGCGCGACCTGCTCGCCCGCGAGCAGTCTCCCGCGTGGGTCGTGCCGTTCGCCCGGCGGCGCATGGGGCTGATGTAGGGCGCGTGGCCCGGACGCGAACGGAAGGGGCGCCGCTCGGAAGCGGCGCCCCTTCGTACGTGCAGGTCCTGTAAGCCGGGTTCTGTCCCCGGGGCGGACCCCGGGTCTCTGTCATTTATCTACGGCGGCGGTCTCCCGCCGTCTCAAGCAACCTACCCCCCGACATCGGGCGAGCAACCCTTGATTGCCGGTATACACGGTCTTGCAACCCACGGGACGTACTGCCGGGCGACATCGCGCCCCCGCGGTGGGCTCTTACCCCGCCTTTTCACCCTTACCCGCCGGACACTCTCCGGAGCGCGGCCCGGAACCCCGAAGGCTCCGTCCGTTCCGCGAATGCCCGCCTGCGGGCGGTCGTTCTCTGTTACGCTCCCACAACCTCACGGCTGTCAAGTCATTAGCTTGCGTGGCGCTCTGCGTTGCCCGGACTTTCCTCTCCCGGCCGGCGGCCGGCAGCGACAGAGCGGACCTGCGCGGCAAAGATAGGCATTTCGGCGGGAAAAACCTGCTGCGGCGACGCATTTTTTCCTCCGTGCGGCCGTCGGCCCTCCGCGCGGCCGCTCCGGCCCGGGCCCCGGGCGGTCGTTTTCCGCCTCCGTGCGGCGGTCAGAGGATGCGCTTTACGTAGCGGAAGAGTTTGTAGGGCATGTAGCGGAACGGCGGGTCGATCCAGGTCGGCGTCTCGACCACCGCACGGCGGTGCGAGAAGGCATCGAAGCTGTCGCGGCCGTGGTAGCGGCCCATGCCCGAATCGCCCACGCCGCCGAAGGGCAGGTGCTCGTTGGCGATGTGCATGATCGTGTCGTTGAGGCAGGCTCCGCCCGAAGAGGTGCGCCGCAGTACTTCGCGGCCGCTTTTTTCGGGACCGAAGTAGTAGAGCGCCAGCGGTTTTTCGCGTTCGGTGACGAACGCCACGGCCTCGTCCGTCGTCCGGAACGGGACGACCGGCAGCACGGGGCCGAAGATCTCCTCCCGCATGACCGGGGCGAGGGATCGACCTCCGTGAGCAGCGTGGGTTCTATGTAACGTTCCGCGCGGTCGGTGCGGCCTCCGAGGCGGACCGTGCCCTGCGCGAGGTAGCTTGCCACGCGGTCGAAGGCCCGGTCGTTCACCAGCCGGACGTAGTGGGGGCTTTGCCGGGCGTCGTCGCCGTGCAGGCGCCGCAGCGCCCGGGCGTAGGCCGCGGGGAACGCATCGGCGAGCGATTCGTGGAGCAGCAGGTAGTCGGGGGCGATGCAGGTCTGCCCCGCATTGAGGGTCTTGCCCCATGCGATGCGGCGCGCGGCGGTCTCCACGTCGGCGCCTCGGTCCACGATGCAGGGGCTTTTGCCGCCCAGCTCCAGTATGACGGGCGTGAGGTGCCGCGCCGCGGCGGCCATGACGATCCGCCCCAGCGCGGGGCTGCCCGTGAAGAAGACGAGGTCCCAGCGCCGGTCCAGCAGCAGCGTATTGACGTCGCGGTTGCCCTCGACGACGGCGACGTAGCGCTCGTCGTAGATTTCGCCGATCATCGCGCGGAGCGTCGCCGAGACGTGCGGCGTGTAGGGCGAGGGTTTCAGTACGGCGGTGCAGCCCGCCGAGATGGCTCCGACGAGCGGGTTGAGCAGCAGTTGCACGGGAGAGTTCCACGGCGAGACGATGAGCGCCGTGCCGAGCGGCTCGGAGAGGATGCGGCTCGCCGAGGGAAAGAGTTCTTGAGCGGCGAGGGCCGCCGCTCGGGGCGCATCCAGCGGCCGAGGTGGCGGAGGTGGTTCCTCACTTCGCTCCGCACGATGCTCAGCTCGGTGAGGCCGGCCTCCTCGGGGATTTGCGCAGGTCCTGCCACAGGGCGTCGCAGAGCCGCGCTCCATGTCGTTGATCGCGCGTACGATCTCGTCCAGCCCGATCGACTGCTTGGTGGCGCGGATGTAGGCCCCGCCGGTGATCCGGGCGATCTCCTGCAACATCTTCTCGTCGAGTTTCGAGACCACCATGTCGCCCTTTTCGTCCTTGATGAACTCCCCGCCGATCTCGATCGGGGCGCCTTCGGGCGTGCCGATGCCGATCGTGAAGATCCGGATACCCTGCTCGGCGGCCCGTTCGGCGGCCTGCATCACGTTGCCCTCGTGATCCTCGCCGTCGGTGATGAGGATGATGACGCGCGAATCGCCGCTGCCGCTCGAAAAGGACATCTCGGCCAGCGACAGCGCCTTGCCGATCGACGTTCCCTGCACGGAGGCCATCGAGGGCGAAATCCGTTTGGCGAAGGCTTTGGCCATGCGGTAGTCGGAGGTGATCGGCAGCTGTACGGTTGCGTCGCCTGCGAAGACGATCACCCCGACGCGATCCTGTTCCAGTCCGTCGAATAGCTTGTTGATCGCGTATTTCGTCCGTTCGAGGCGGTTGGGCTCGAAATCTTCGGCCAGCATCGAATTGGAGATGTCCACCGCGAGCATCATCTCGATGCCCTCGCTCTTCTGCTCGCGCAGCTTCGAGCCAAACTGCGGCCGTGCGGCGGCGAGGATCACGAGGATGACGGCCGTCGTGAAGAGGATGAATTTCAGTTTCATGCGGCCCGTCGAGGCGTCGGGCATAAGCGTGGCTACCGTCGCCGGGTCTCCGAAGCGGGCCAGCCGCCGCCGGCGGTCGTAGAGCGCCCATGCGAAGAGGGCGATGAGTGCGGGCGCGGCCAGCAGCAGATAGAGGTATTCGGGATGTGCGAAACGAAACATTACGGAATGCGTTTAAGAATCAGGGTGCGAATCAGAAATTCCGCGGCGAGCAGCGCCAGCGCCGCCAATACCCACCGCAGGTACTCTTCGGTGTAGGTCGTGAAGTCGGCTACCTCGACTTTGCTCTTTTCGAGGCGGTTGATCTCGTCGTAGATCGCGCGCAGCTTCTCGTTGTCCGTGGCGCGGAAGTAGCGGCCGCCGGTGGCGTCGGCGATCTCTTGGAGGGTCTTTCGTCGATTTCGACCTTGGCCTGCACGAAGGTCATGTTGCCGAACATGTCGATCGCGGGCGTGGGGGCCGTGCCGCGCGATCCGACGCCGATCGTGTAGACCCGGATGCCCTGCTCCTTGGCGATTTCGGCCGCCATGACCGGAGCGATCTCGCCGCGGTTGTTCACGCCGTCGGTCAGCAGGATGATGACCTTCGATTTGGCATCGCTCTCGCGCAGGCGGTTGATGGCCGTCGCCAGTCCGTTGCCGATGGCCGTGCCGTCCTCGATCAACCCGCTGCGCACGCGCCCCAGCAACGTGAGCAGCGTCGACTGGTCGGCGGTCAGCGGGCTCTGCGTGAAGGCTTCGCCCGCGAAGACCACCAGTCCGATCCGGTCGCCGTAGCGGTCGGAGATGAACGATCCGGCCACCTCCTTGGCCGCTTCGAGGCGGTCGGGGCGGAAGTCGCGCGCCAGCATCGATCCCGATACGTCGAGCGCCAGCATGATGTCGATACCGTCGGTATTGGTGCGGGTGTTCTGTTCCGCCGACTGGGGGCGCGCCAATGCCACTACGAGCGTCGCCAGCGCCGCCATGCGCAGCACGAAGGGGGCATGGCGCAGGTAGTAGCGAACGGTACGCGGCGCTTTGAGCACGCCCGCCACCGACGAGATGCGCAACGCCGCTCCGCCCTTCCGCAACCGGTAGAGGTAATAGCCTGCCGCCGGCAGGAGCAGCGTGAGCAGCCACAGCAGATGTGGATTATGAAACGTCATTTCAATCGACAGTTAACGATAATCGGTAATCGGCGGTCGCCGGAGCCGTTCCGGCACGGGGCGGTACGACCGCTCCCGACGAATGGCTGCTTCTGCGTGCGGAACGCCGCCTGCGCCGATCCCCGTTTCTTGGTTCTTACGTGTTTTTACCAGTTTTTCTTCAACCGTACCACGGCGCCGGCCTTCTCTTTGAGCTTCTCCTGCGTCCTGTCCTCCTGCGCCTGGATGGCGTCGAGCATCCGCTCCTGTTCGGAAGGCGAAATGCCGGCCGGCTGGGGTCGGCCCTCGCCCTCCTGCTCCTTGTCGGGCCGGCCGTCCTGCTGCTGGTCGTCGCCTTGCCCGTCACCCTCCTGCGGATCGTTCTGGCCCTCCTGCGGATTCTGCTGGTTCTGGCCGTTCTGCTGGTCCTGGTTTTGATCGTCCTTGTTATCTTTATTGTCCTTGTTGTCTTTGTTGTCCTGATTCTGCTGGTTCTGATCGTCGAGCAGTTTCTTGACGTAGGCGTAGTTGAATTTGGCCTGCGGATCGTCGGGGTTCAGGCGCAGCGAGTTCTTGTAGCTTTCGAGCGCTTCGGCGTATTTCTGCTGCCGGAACTGCGTGTTGCCCAGATTGTAGAAGGCCTGCGCACGATCGACGGGCGCTGCCAGCGAATCGGCGGCGGCCTGTTGCTGTACCTGTGCCGCCTGGTCGTACATCTCCTGCCGGTGAAGGGCGTTGCCCAGGTTGTACTGCGCTTCGAACGACGAGGGGTCGGCGCCCAGCGCACGCATGTAGCGTCCGGCGGCGTCCTGATAGTTGCCCTTTTCGTAGGCGCGGTTGCCCTTGCGCACCTGCCGGCGTTCGGGGTACTGCTGCGCCGCGGCGTCGACGGCCAGCAGCGCGAGAACGAGTAGGATGAAAATTCTACGCATGGCTGTCGTTTTTAGGCGTCAGGTCGAGCGGCTCCTCCGCTTCGGCCGAAGGTTGTTCCTCGACGGGTTTGGTCTCCTCGACGAAGTAGTAGGCCCACTGGTAAGCCTCTTCGTTGCGTGCGGCTTCGGGCGTCGCCTTGGCGAATTTCACCAGATCGGCTTCGCGCAGCAGCGCCGTGAGCTCCATGGCGCTCTTGCGGGGCAGGTCGAGCGGACGTACCGCATCGATGATCTCGTCGGAGGTCATCTCCAAGGCGCCGATGCCGTAACGCCCCGCCAGATAGCGGCGCAGGATGTCGGTCAGCCCCGAATAGTAGGCCTTGTGTTTGTTGTTCTGCCACAATTTCTGGTTGTGAAGCCCTTCGAGCGCGCGGATCGCCTCGACGTGGGGCGGTGCGGGCGGCGCGGGTTTGAAGAGGTCGCTCAGGTGTTTGCCGCGCTTGGACAGGTGATAACGCAGCGCGAAGAGCAGCGCCGCGAGGTTCAGCAGCAGGAACAACCCGCCGAAAAGGTATCCTGTGATCTCCTCGGCGCGCAGCGGCAGCGTCCGCTGCGGTTTGAGGTCGTAGATCGTCTGCTTGGCGGTGTCGATCTGGAACGTTCCCACATCGAGCCGCAGCGAATCGGAGGTGTAGAGCGTGTCGACGATGTTCTTGTCGGCATAGAGCACGCCGGGACGCCCCAAATTGTAACGTCCTTCGGAGAAGGCCTGCATGACGTAGCGTTTGCGCAGCCGGAGCCGCCGGCCCTCCCGCGAGAGCGTGTCGACGGGCAGCGACTGCACCACTTCGAGCTTGTCGTCGTTTTCGTAGAGCGGGAATTCGGTCACCTGCACCTGGTCGCGCTCGACGTCGATTTCGAGCGTGAAGGTGTCGCCGATGCCGATGCTGTCGGGGACGATGCGCGCCTCGACCGTCGGGGTCTGGGCGGAGGCCGTCGCCGCAGCGAGCAGGGCGGCCGCGGCCGCTGTGAGGAATGCCGGTCGTTTCATCGTTGCTTGAAGAGTTTGATGAGTTCCACCACGTAGTCTTCGTCGGTCGAGATCGTCGCCGTGTCGATGCGGTTGTGTTTGAGCAGCGAGTCGATCGCCTCGCTGCGCTGCCGCCATGCGTGGGCGTAATGGTCGCGCACGGCCGCCGACGAAGTGTCGACCCAGACCTTGCGCCCCGTCTCGGCGTCCTGCAACTCGGCGATGCCCACGTCGGGCAGTTCGGCTTCGCGCGGATCGAAGACGCGGATACCCACCAGGTCGTGTTTGCTGCCGGCGATTTTCAGGGCGTTGGCGAACTCCTCGCCGTCGCGTGCCGGATCGAGGAAATCCGAGAGCAGGAACGCCGTGCAGCGCTTCTTCATCACGGCCGTCAGGAAACGCACCGCCTCCGACAGCGCCGTGCCCGTCGACCGGGGCCGGAAGCCGATCAGCTCGCGGATAATCATCAGGATGTGGCTGCGCCCCTTCTTGGGCGGGATGTACTTCTCCACGCGGTCGGAGAAGAAGATGCAGCCCACCTTGTCGTTGTTCTGGGCGGCCGAGAAGGCCACGACGGCGGCGATTTCGGTCAGAATGTTCTTTTTGAGGAAGTGGGTCGACCCGAACATGCGCGAGGCCGAGACGTCGACCATGAGCATCATCGTCAGCTCGCGCTCCTCCTCGTAGACCTTGATGTGGGGCGAACGCGAACGCGCCGTGACGTTCCAGTCGATGTCGCGCACGTCGTCGCCGGCGCGGTACTCCCTCACTTCGGAAAACGACATGCCCCGTCCGCGGAAAGCCGTGTGGTACTTTCCGGCGAAGATCTCGTTCGACAGGCCGCGTGTCTTGATCTCGATTTTGCGGACCCGTCGCAGAATATCGTTTTCGTTCTCGATCATCGTGTTACGGGACGATTACGTTGTTCAGGATGTCGGTGATGATCTCCTCGGTGGTGATGTTTTCGGCCTCGGCTTCGTAGGTCAGCCCGATACGGTGGCGCAGTACGTCGTGGCAGACGGCGCGCACGTCTTCGGGAATCACGTAGCCGCGGCGGCGGATGAAGGCGTAGGCGCGGGCGGCCTTGGCCAGCGAGATCGACGCACGGGGCGAGCCGCCGTAGGCGATCAGGTTCTGCAACTTCCCGAGGTTGTACTCGGCCGGCTCGCGCGTGGCGAAGATGATGTCGATGATGTACTTCTCGATCTTCTCGTCCATGTAGACGTCCTCCACCACGCGGCGCGCCTTGACGATGTCTTCGGGTGCGATCACCTTGTGCGGCGAGGGAAGCCCTTCGCCCGAGAGGTTCATCCGCACGATGTCGCGCTCCTCCTGCTTCGTGGGGTAGGAGATTTTGGCTTTGAGCATGAATCGGTCGACCTGCGCTTCGGGCAGCGGGTAGGTTCCCTCCTGTTCGAGGGGGTTCTGCGTGGCCAGAACCAGGAAGGGCTCGGGCAGCTTGTAGGTGTCGTCGCCGATGGTCACCTGGCGCTCCTGCATCGCTTCGAGCAGCGCCGACTGCACCTTCGCCGGCGAACGGTTGATCTCGTCGGCCAGTACGAAGTTGGCGAAGACGGGGCCTTTGCGCACCATGAACTCCTCGCTCTTCTGCGAGTAGATGAGCGTACCGATCAGGTCGGCCGGCAACAGGTCGGGCGTGAACTGGATGCGGGCGAAATCGGCGTCGACGGCCTTTGCGAGCGTCGTAATCGCCAGCGTCTTGGCAAGACCCGGCACGCCTTCCAGGACCTTCCGGACGAGAAGTACAAGCCCAACGCCGTGGCCTCGCGCATATCCTATGCCAAAAACTGTCTGGTGACCCCCGGGGCCTACCTGGCCAATTCGGCCTATGCGGCCGAGGACCGGCAGATGCAGATTCCCCGAGTTCGGCAACATCTACAACATCTACTGCCAGCGCTGCAAACGCAACGGGGCGATGGACTTCGACGACCTGCTGCTGCAAACCAACGTGCTGCTGCGCGACTGTCCGGACGTGCTGGCGCGCTACCAGGAGCAGTTCAAATACATTCTGGTGGACGAGTACCAGGACACCAACTATGCGCAGTACGTCATCATCCGCCGTCTGTCGCAGACCCATTCGAAAGTCTGCGTCGTGGGCGACGACGCGCAGTCGATCTACTCGTTCCGCGGGGCCAAGATCGAAAACATCCTCTCTTTCCAGAAGGACTACCCCTCGGCGAAGGTCTTTAAGCTCGAACAGAACTACCGCTCGACGCGCACGATCGTCGATGCGGCCAACTCGGTGATCGTCCGCAACTCGAAGCGCATGGAGAAGCACTGCTTCTCGGAAGGGGCCGAGGGGGGAGAAAATCCGCATCCTGAAGGCCTACACCGACCGCGAGGAGGCCGAAATGGTCGTCTCCGATCTGCGCGACAAAGTTCGCGCGGCGGGCGCCGAATGGTCCGGAAGCGGTGATCCTCTACCGCACCAACAACCAGTCGGCCGTGCTGGAGGACAACCTCCGCCGCCGCGGCATCCCCTACCGCATCTACAAGGGCACTTCGTTCTACGACCACAAGGAGATCCGCGACATGCTGGCCTATATCCGGCTGGTCATCAACCCGCGCGACGACGAGGCGTTCCGGCGCATCGTGAACTACCCCGCGCGGGGCATCGGCGACACGACCGTGCAGCGCATCGCGCAACTGGCCGCCGAACGGGGCGTGTCGATGTGGGAGGCGGTCGATGCGCTGGTCGCCGAACCCGCGGCCGACGCCGTGCAGCGGGCCATCGCCCGCAAGGCGGCCGACTTCGTGGCGATGATCCGTTCGCTGTCGCTGGCCCGTAACGACAAGGGACTGTACGACTTCGGCCTGGAGATCGCCTCGCGGTCGGGCATTCTGGCCGCCTACCGTGCGGAGAACACGCCCGAGGCGGCTTCGGCGCTGGACAATATCGAGGAGCTGCTCAACTCGATGCAGGAATTCAGGGAGCGCTGCGACGCCGAAATCCGCAACGGCGAACGCAGCCCCGGGGAGGAGGCCACCATCGAGGAGTGGTTGCAGCAGATGATGCTGATGACCGACATGGACAAGGACAACCCCGAGGACCGGAACAAGGTGACGCTGATGACGGTCCATTCGGCCAAGGGGCTCGAATACGAATACGTTTACATCGTGGGCATGGAGGAGAACCTCTTCCCGTCGTTGCGGGCCGCCGAGTCGGCCGACGGCATCGAGGAGGAGCGGCGGCTCTTCTACGTGGCCCTCACGCGGGCCAGGGTCGCGGCGACGCTCTCCTATGCCGAGATGCGTTTCCGGTGGGGCAACATGGAGTTCTCGCGGCCGAGCTGCTTCCTGCGCGAGATCGACCCGCGGTATGTGGAGTCCGACGTCGATTTCGCTCAGGAGGCGGTGCGCCGCCGGGCCGACGACGGGAGGGCCCCTCGGCGCTCGACGAGCTGCGCCGCCGGTACGACTACCGTTACCAGCAGCGGCGGCAGGACGGCGCGGGCGGTTACGGCGGTCCGCGCGGCGGGCAATGCCGGCGTCCGGTCCGGAGGAGGTCCGACGCGGCGGGACGGGGAGCCTACGGCGGCGGTTCGGCCGGCCGGAGCGCTTACGGCGGCGGCCGTTTCGGCGCCCCCTCCGACGGCGAGTCGGGCGTTGCGCGGCGTTTTTCCGCGCCCGGCGCAGCCGCAGTCGCAACCCCGCGCGCAGCGTTCCGCCGCGCCCGATCCGGCGCTGGTGCAGCCGCCGCGCCCCTCGGTGGACGGAATGCGCCGCGTCGGCGTGCGGCAGGCGATGGACGGCGGACCGGCGGTCGGGAGTGCGGCGCCCGCGAGCGGCGGATATGCCGTGGGAGAGCGTGTCGAGCACCCGAAGTTCGGGGTGGGCATCGTGCGCCGCATCGAGACCCCTGGCCACGGACCACAAAGCTGGTGGTGGCGTTCGACAACGCCGGCGAGAAGACGCTGCTGGCCAAATTCGCCAAACTGACCAAACTCGGATGACGATGCAGACGCCGCTCGTATCGGTCTGCATGACCGCCTACAACCACGAACCCTACCTGCGGGAGGCGATCGAAGGGTGCTCGCGCAGCGGACGGATTTCGCCGTGGAGCTGGTCGTGGGCGAGGATTGCAGCACGGACCGCACGCGGGCGATCGCCGAGGAGTACGCCGCCGCCTGCCCCGGCCGCGTGCGGCTGGTGACGGGGCCCGGAAACATCGGCTGGCGGGCCAACTACCTCCGCACCTTCGAGGCGTGCCGCGGGAAGTACGTGGCCTACTGCGACGGCGACGACTGGTGGTGCGACCCCGGGAAGTTGCAGCGGCAGGTCGATCTGCTGGAGGCCGACCCGGCGTGCGGCATGTGCTACACGCGGGCCGACAACTTCTATCAGGCCACGGGCCGCCGGGAGCCGGACGAGGAGGTGCACTTCACCGATTTCGGCCGCCTGCTCCGCAGCCTGACGATCTGCAACTGCACGACCGTGGCGCGGCGGGAGCTGATCGCCCGCTATTACGACGAGGTGCGCCCCGCGGAGCATCCCGAGTGGTGTACGGACGACGCGCCGATGTGGCTCTGGTTCGCGGCCCGCAGCCGGATCGGCTACCTTCCGGTCGTGACGGCCGTGCACCGCCGCCTGCCCGACAGCGTGAGCCACAGCACGGCCTACCGCCGGAGGATCGCCTTCTGCGACTCGCTCATGGACATAAGCCTCTGGTTCGACGCCCGCTACGGCGACGGCAGCAGCCGCTTCGCCCTGCTGCGCAAGCGCTCCTCCGTGGCGTTGTGGGTGCTGTCGTACAACGGTCCGGTCGGGGAGTACCTCGCCCGCTGGTGGCGCGACCTGCGCGCCTGTCCCCGTCTGGCGCTCTGCCCCGAAGGGGCGGGGCTGCTGGTGAAGAAGATTCTGTTCCGCCGATCCAAAAAGAAGAAGATATGACTGTCAGACAGCGTTACGACGGCATCGTCGCCTGGTTTTCGGAGCACATGCCCGCGGCCGAAAGCGAATTGCGCTACAAGGACCCCTACCAGTTGCTGGTGGCGGTGATCCTCTCGGCGCAGTGCACCGACAAGCGGGTGAACATGACCACGCCGGCCCTGTTCGAAGCCTTCCCGACCCCGTTCGAGATGGCGAAGGCCACGGCCGAAGAGATTTATCCCTACATCCGGAGCATTTCCTATCCCAACAACAAGGCGAAGAACCTCGCGGCGATGGCGCGGATGCTCTGCTCGGAGTTTGGCGGCGAAGTCCCGTCCGATCTGGAGCAGATGCAGCGGCTGCCCGGCGTGGGCCGCAAGACGGCCAACGTGCTCGGGGCGGTGTTGTGGCAGAAGGAGGTGATGCCGGTCGATACGCACGTCTTCCGCGTGTCGGAGCGCATCGGCCTCACGACCGGTTCGAAGACGCCGCTCCAGACCGAGCTGACGCTCGAGAAGCATATTCCGGGCCATCTGCTGCCCGTCGCGCATCACTGGCTGATCCTGCACGGCCGCTACGTCTGTACGGCCCGTGCCCCGAAGTGCGGCGAGTGCGGCATCAGCGCGTGGTGCCGGAAGTACGCCGCCGACCGCCGGGCGAAGCGGCCGGAGCGGGATGGGGAGTAGCCCCCTGAATGGCGCTCCCTGCGGATTTGCGGCGTAGTCCCGCGTGGTTTCCGGGCGGATGTCGGGAGAATTTCCGGCCGACGGCCGGAAAGCGGGCGGGTGCCGCGCATCCGCGGGCCGCACGGCGGCGGTTTGGTATCTCCCTCTTTTTTGTTACCTTTGTCCGACTGTTATTAGCGAAGGAGGTCCGGAATGAAGTTATCGGAAAAGCATATCGGCTCACTGCGGGAGCTGCTCGCGCGGCCCCGGCTGCGGATCGTGACCGTCTCCCACGCCAACCCCGACGGCGACGCCGTCGGTTCGTCGCTCGCCTGGGCCGAGGTGCTGCGGGGAATGGGACACGAGGTAACGTGCATCGTCCCGAACAAATACCCCTATTTTCTCGACTGGATGCCGGGCATCGGCGAGGTCGTGGTCTTCAAGACCGACGCCGAAGGGCGTGCGGCGAAGGCCGTGGCCGAGGCGGATGCGATCTTCTGCCTCGATTTCAACGCCGTCTCGCGTCTCGAGATCCTGAGCGCGACGATCGAGGCGAACACGACGGCCTGCCGCGTGCTGATCGACCACCACCTGCAACCCGACGAGGGTTTCGACATCGTTTTCTCGCATCCCGAGGCGTCGAGCACCTGCTTTCTGGTTTACTGCCTGGTCGAGGCCCTCTACGGCCGGGAGGCGGTGACGCGGCGGATGGCCGAACTGCTCTACGTCGGGATGATGACCGACACGGGCAACTTCGCCTTTTCGCACCTCACGCCCGAGCTGTTCCGCGCCGTGGCCGCGCTGGCCGAGACGGGCATCCGGATTCCCGAAATCTACAACAACGTCTATAATGCCTACACCGAAGGCCGCGCGCGGCTGTTCGGCTATGCCATCAACCGCAAGATGAACCTCATAGAGGACGGTACGGTGGCCTACATGTCGCTGATGGAGAACGAAATGCGCCGTTTCCAGTTCCAGCAGGGCGACAGCGAGGGGTTCGTCAATTACGCCCTGACGATCAAGAAGGTCAAAATGTCGGCCATGTTCCTCGCGCACCGCAAGTTCATCCGCATCTCCCTGCGTTCGCGGGGCGACGTGGACGTCAATCTCTTCGCCCGCAGGTATTTCAACGGCGGCGGACACAAGAATGCCGCGGGCGGCAAGTCGTTCCTGACGATGCAGGAGACGATCGACCACTACGTGCGCTCCGTGCGTGAGTTCGCCGAAGAGGGCCGTCTCGGCTGACGGCCATGGACGATTTCCGTCTGAAAGTCTTCATCACGGCGGCCCGGACGCTGAGTTTCACGCGGACCGCCGAACGGCTCTATATCTCCCAGCCCGCCGTGAGCAGACATATCGGCGAACTGGAATCGCGTTACAGGGTTCCCCCTTCGTCCGCCGCGGCAGCCGCCTGGAGCTGACCGCTGCCGGGCAGGTACTGCTCGAGGCCGCCGGACGCATCTCCGACGACTACCGCCGGCTGGAGTACGAAATGAGCCTCTGCGCGAATCAGGCCGAGGGCGAGCTGCGCCTCGGAGCCAGCACGACCATCGCACAATACCTGCTGCCGCCGGCGCTGGCGCGCTTCACGGCGCGTTTTCCCGGCGTGCGGGTTTCGGTCCTGTCGGGCAACAGCGGCCAGATCGAACGGGCGCTGGCCGACCGCGAGATCGACCTGGGCATGGTCGAGAGCGTCAGCCGTCGGCAGGGGTTGCACTACACGCTCTTCCGGCCCGACGAGCCTGGTGCTGGTGGCGCGTCCGGGCGGGAGGTACGCCCGCACGGAATCCGTGACGCCCGAGGCGCTGTGCCGGATTCCGCTCGTGCTGCGCGAGGACGGCTCGGGGACGCTCGAGGTGATCGCCGCGGCGCTGGCCGGGGTCGGACTGCGGCTCTCGCAGCTCGAGGTGGCGATGCGGCTGGGCACGACCGAGGGAATCAAGTCCTTCGTCCGCAACAGCGACGCGATGGCCCTCGTGTCGGTGATCTCGGTCGTGGACGAGCTGCGCAGCGGGCGCTGCGGATCGTGGACATCGAGGGACTGACCCTGACGCGCGACTTCTCGTTCGTGCACCTCGCGGCGGAGCCCGCGCCGCTCGCCCGGCAGTTCGCCGACTTCGCCCTGTCCGGTCTCTGACGGTCCGGCGCCCTCCGTCATAACACGAAGTTATTCCGCATAACGAAATCTTGTTGTATTTCAGGCATAAACGCGCGATCTTTGCCTCCGGTATTTTGAAAAGTCGTCGGGAGGCGTCTCCTCCGACTCAAATTGCGAAACGTTATGCTGGAAAAAGGTAACAGAGCCAATACGCTGCACGGGATTCTGCTCATTGCGCTCTTTTCGTTCGCGGCGTTCTACATCGCCGGATTCCCCTTCGTCAAACGGCTCTCGCTCAGCCCCTGATCGTCGGCATCGTGCTGGGGATGCTCTATGCCAACAAGCCTGCGCAACCGGCTTCCCGAAACATGGGTTCCGGGCATCCGGTTCTGCACGAAACAGGTACTCCGCTGGGGCATCATTCTCTACGGTTTCCGCCTGACGCTGACGCAGGTGGCGGCCGTCGGGCTTCCGGCCGTCGCGGTCGATCTGGTCGTCGTGGCGGGAACGCTTCTGGGCGGCGTCGCGCTCGGGCGGCTGCTGGGAATCGACCGCGACACGGCGCTGATGACCTCGACGGGCAGCGCGATCTGCGGCGCGGCGGCCGTGCTGGGCGCCGAGCCGGTGGTGCGGTGCGAGGGGTACAAGACCGCCGTCGCCGTCTCCACGGTGGTCGTTTTCGGCACGCTCTCCATGTTCCTCTATCCGGTCATGTACCGCACGGCCTGCTCGGCGGCATGACCGACACGGAGGTGGCCGTCTATACCGGAAGCACGCTGCACGAGGTGGCGCACGTGGCCGGGGCGGGCAATGCGATGGATCCGACCGATGCGCTGGGCATCGCCGGGGTGGCCACCATTACCAAGATGATCCGCGTCATGCTGCTGGCCCCCGTGCTGGTGGTCATGAGCCTGCTGCTGGCGGGCCGGCGGCGTACGCCGGGCGGAACGGAAGCGCGGGGGCGGATCGCCGTGCCGTGGTTCGCCTTCGGGTTTCTGGGTGTGATCTGCCTCAATTCGCTGCTGCAATACGTGTGCGGTGCGGAGAGCGTCCGGGAGATTCCGCTCAACGGCGCCGTCGAGTACCTCGACACGTTCCTGCTGACGATGGCCATGACGGCGCTGGGGACGGAGACGAGCATCGACAAGTTCCGTCAGGCCGGGGCGAAACCCTTCGTGCTGGCGGGGCTGCTCTACGTCTGGCTGGTTGTGGGAGGGTATTTCGTGACGAAGGGGCTGGTCGGCATGTTTTAGGACCGGTCCCGGTCCGAAGCGGGCGGAACCTCCGGAGGTTCCGCCCGCTTTCCGTGTCGTTGCGGCGGGAACAGGTTCGGACCGCATGCGGTTGCCGTTGCCGGGGAGGTCCGGTTCCGCCTACGGAAGCCGGGGAAGCTGCGGGGCCTCGTGCTCGGTGTAGCGCAGCACCGTCTCGCGGACGAAATCGGCGAAGCGGCGGGCCTCGTCGTCGGTCAGCGGCGAAGGATAGCTCATCAGCACCAGCCTGTGCTGCTCGAAGGGGCGGCGGAACGAAGGGTGGATGTACTCGTGCGGATTCTCGACGAAGCCGAGCCGCCGGTAGAAGTGCAGCCGCCGGATCGAGATTTCGTCCGCCGGAGGATCGATCTCCAGAATGACGCGCCGGCCTTCGCAGAAGGCCGCGAGGGCCTTCGAACCCATGTTCCGGCCGCGCAGGGCGGGCGATACGGCGAGGTGTTCGACATAGTGCCATCCGTCGCCCTGCCAGTGGTAGAGGATGCCGACGAACTCATCGCCGCACCAGATGCCGTCGGCCCGGAAGTGCGGATCCCGGAGGGCGCGGACGTGGTCCTCCTCGGAGCGCTGCTCCTTGTAGGGGAACGACCGGCGGTAAATCTCCATCGCTTCGGCCCATCCCCTGTCGGCGGGGGAGGTAAAGGGGATGAATTGCAGTTCTTCTGTCATGGTTCCGTATTTTTCCCGCAAGATACGACGAATTCCGTACATATCCTAATCCGCCGCCGGGGGAGGCGGGACCGCATCCCGGCGGGGAGGGGCTCCGGCGTCCGGTTCCCGGAATTTCCGCAGTGCCTGCCTCCCCGGTTCTCCGGATGTCTTCCCGATTTTCCGGATATTCTGCTCCGGAATGCCGGCCGTCTGCGCCCTGCCATGCGAAGACGCCCCTTCCGGTTCTCCGGAAGGGGCGTCCTGCGCTGCGTGCCGCCGCGTCAGTTCGACGTGGGGAATTTGTAGGTCACGGCCACGGGCTTTCGCAGATGCCTTCATACTTTTCACCTGCTCCAGCGTCTTCAGGTTGTAGATGTAGAGGCTGCCCGGCTTGCGGTCGGTCGCCGCGGGGTTGTAGGTGGCGATCAGCAGCAGGTCGTCATCCACGGTCGTGGCCGAGGTGGAGGGCATGGCGTTCGAGCAGATGGCCATGATCCGTTCGCCTTCGGGAAGCGTGATGTCCGGCCGGTCGCCCTCGGCCGGAAGCGTCGGGGTGACGCTGAGCATCGCCCAGTGGTAGATTTTGTCGTCGTAGTTGTAGTAGATGTTGTTGCTTACCTTCGTCGGGACCATCGTGGAGTTCCGGTCGATCAGCATGGGGCGCGACTCGTCGTATTCGAGCACGGTGCTCTGCGACGAGATGCCGGAGTTGGACTTGATGATCTGCACCTTGCGCGGCTCTCCCGCCGTCGAGCGGGCGATGACGTAGTACTCCTCCGTGCCCACGCGGGTTCCGGCGGCGTTGATTACCTCGTAACCGTCGGGGACGCCGAATCCCTTGATGTTCGAGTTCGGAAAGCCCACCACGCCGCTCTCGCTGAACATGAGCGGCACGCGCGTGCCCTGCACGGTGTTGGCGTAGTAGCTCTGGTAGCCGTATTTCACCGGATAGGGCGTCTGACGCACGGCGAGCAGGTCGGAGGCGAATTCGTAGCGGTAGGCCTTTCCGTCGTCGCCGATGACGTAGGAGTAGTGGCCGCGCGAAGTCTTTTCGCCCAGAATCCTGCCCGTGCGTGTGCCGTATTCGTCCATCGCACGGAGCCGGAACGTCACCTCCAGCGAGGTGGGGTCGAGGTGGTAGATCGACCCTTCTTCGTCGCCCGAGGTGATGAGCACGCCCGATTCGGACGAAGAGGAGAATACATAGACGTCGCGCAGGTCACGGAATGCGTAGCTCGGGTTGATCGTCGCCAGCAGGTCCTCCCAAACCTCCTGGGCGCCCTCGGCCTCCTCCTGCGGCGAGCGTTTCTTGACGAAGGCCATCGAACCCTTGCCCTCTTCGTCGTTGCAGAGGATCAGGTACCCTTCGTCGAATCCCGCCTGCACGCGCAGTTCGTAGTAATGGAAGCCGACGCTCTCGCCGTTGTCCACCTTCAGGCGCAGCACGTAGCTGCCCGCGCTGTTGAAGGTGTAGTCGAGCGTGGGCGAGTCGGAAAGGTAGATCGAATCGGCCATCCCCGGGAAATCGCCTTCGGGTTTGCCGTAGGCCCATTCGCAGGCGACCTCGCGGTCGTTGGCGCTCTCGATGCGGATGCCGTCGAGACGGAGCGTCTCGGTCGCTTTCGCATAGATCACCTCGTCCACGCCGCTGACCGTCACCGGGGCCAGCTCGCGGTAGTGCTCCTCCTCGATTCCGTAGCAGGAGATCAGCGCCGTGCCGCAGAGAAGCGGCAGCAGGTATTTCAGTATCTGTCTTGTCATGGTAGCTCGCTGTTAATAGTTATACGCGGGGTCGCGCCAGCCCTTCGTCGTGACGCTCACGGACTTGTCGGTGTAGACTTCGGCGTCGGGGAAATTCTCCTTGTAGTAGTCGAACGTCGGACAGAGCACGTAGCGCACCCAGGCCAGTTTCTGCGGATTGTTGCTCCGGACCATGAATCCCATGGTCAGGTCCGCCTGTCCGCCCGTGGTGGTCGTGTAGTGTTCGTTGTCGATGTTCTCGCCGAACTGCTCGACCATCGTCTTGTAGAGCGAGGGGTTCGTATCCTCGATGCCGTGGTAGAACTCCAGCACCTTGCGGTACTTGTCGGGCGTGAAGTTGCCCAGGTACATGTACCACTCGTTCTCGGCGTCGTAACGCCACCAGATCGGGCAGGTGGGGGTGCCGTCCGAGATGAGTACGCGGAAGACGTTGCGCGGGACGCCTTCGAACAGGTCGGTCTCGACGATCTGGAGCACGAGCGAGGCGGTTTTCGTCAGGATCTTCTCCGAGCGCTTCGCCGTGACGACGATCTCGCCTTCGACCTCGCCGGCGGGAATGACCAGCTCGCCCAGCGTGTAGTCCTCGCCTTCGACGGCATCGACCAGTTCGCGCTGCACGCCGCCCGAGATGTAGTTCGTCGTGGTGTCGTGGATCGCCGCGACCTCGAACGTGCGGTCGCGGTCGGAGACCGTGCCCAGCAGTTTGACCGGGACCTTCCGCTGGATCTCCTGCACCGTCTCGTCGTAGATGGCGAACGAGATGTCGGTGGAGATATACTGGTCGAGGTTGAGCGGACCCTCCGTGAAATAGAGCTTGTTTTTCTGCGACGTGTCGTATTTCAGCCACGTATCGCCGCAGGAAACCGCTCCGGCGGCGACGGCCAGCAACAGGGCCGTATCGAAAAGGAATGAACGTTTCATAAAGCCTCGTCGTTTAGTTTCGGTAATTGTCCTCCACGCTTTTCGGAATGGGAATCGTATAGGTGGCGTCGTCCGTGCCGGAGAAGACGCCCATGCCCGGAAGGCTCCACGTCCGACTGGAGGTGCTTCATGTCGAAGAAACTCTCGCCGTCGGCATAGAACTCCCTTGCGGCGTTCGTTGTAGATGTTCTCCTCGGTGATCGAACCTTCGCGGTCGGCGAAGGCGGTCAGCTCGCGCGACGTCACCACGTAGTCGAGGTATTCCACCGCCTTGTCGGGGTCCTTGGTGAGATTGGCCTCGGCGACGATGTAGTACATTTCGGGAATCCGGATCAGGCTCAGGCCCGGGATCGAGTTGCCGGTGTAGGTGGCGTTCGTCTCGCCGTTGGCGTACATTTTGCTGTAATGCTTGATGCACTGTCCCGTGCTGGTGTTGAACCAGAGGGTGTACCGCTTGTCGGTGCCGGCTTCGTCCGTGGCGTACACCTCCTTATACTCGTCGGAGAGCCTCGAGCGTGGCGCCGCTGTAGATGTGTTTGTCGTAGTAGTTCTTGAGGAACTGCGTCGAGTAGAGTCCGAAGAGGGTCTCCTGCATGTTGAGCGTGCCGGTCTCCACGGCATTCCACGCCTCCGCGGTCCGCATCAGGGGGAATTTCCCGCTGTCGATCACCTTTTCGGCATACTTTTCGGCCAGTTCAGGTTGCCCGCCGTCCAATATACGCGGGCCAGCATCGCCTGCACGGCGTAGAGGTTCAGGTGGGTGATGCGGCAACTGGTGAAGCCGTCGGCGGCGTTGGTGCGCACCGGGGTGACCAGGCTCCTCGTCCTCGGCGAGGTACTTTTCGGCTTCGGTGAGGTCGCCGACGATCTCCTCGAACACCTTGTCGAGCGAGCTGTACGGGGCGACTTCGATGCCGTAGCTCTTCACGTAGGGAATGGCCTTGGCCTTAGCCGCGGTGTCGCCCGAGCCGGACGATACGGCGAAGAGGCGCACCATTTCGAAGTGCATGAAGGCGCGCAGGGGCGAGCGCTCGCCCTTGTAGAGCCTGATATGGGGATATACGTCGTCGGCTTTGGGCAGAATGTGCATCAGGGCCTTGTTGATGTGCCCGATCACCTTGTAGCCTGCCACCCAGATGTCTTCGGCGATGGTGACGGCGTCGTCGGTCGTCCACTGGCGCTGCACGGCGTAGGCCATCGGGTCGGTCTGCGGTATGGTGAAGTTGCCGATCATCGTCTCGGGTATTCGAACGAGTTTGCGGCCGTAGAGGTCCTTGTCCGCGCCCATCTCGGCGTAGATGCCGTAGATGGCGTCCTCGCAGCCTTCGGCCGTCGCGTAAAGTTCCTTGTCGGTCACCTCCGATTTGGGATTGACGTCGAGGTAGGCCTCGCAGCCGCCCAGCAGCGGGAGCAGGGCCAACAGATAGAAACGGTATTTTTTTCATGCGTGACATAATGCTGTGCGGTTTAGAAAGTGGGTCGGAACACCAGGTTGATCGTCCGGCTGTAGGGATAGCTCGTGCCGCGTTCGTACTTGACGGTCGAGAGGCGGAAGATGTCCGAGACGCCCACGCCGATGGCCAGCCGCTTGAAGCCGATGCGCTTGAGGAACTTGGCCTGGAACTCGTAGGTGAGCATCGCGCTCGAGAGCCACAGGCTCGTTGAGGCGCTCGACGAAACGCTCCGAACTGTAGGAGGAGTCCTCCGGCCGGATCTCCTTGATGGCCAGGAAGCGCGAGAGGTCGCCCGGGCGCTTCCAGCGGTCGGTGAAGGCGCGTGCGTCCACGTTGTAGCGCGGGTCGATGTCCTCCACCTTGGACCAGAGCGTCTTGTTGTAGGTGTCGCCGCCGAACTTGTAGCTGAACACGAGGTTCAGCGACCAGCCCTTGTAGCGGAGCGTGTTGAGCCACGTTCCTTGCAGCTTGGGCTGCGTGTTGCCCACCACCACCTCGTCGTCCGCATCGTACCGGAAGGTGTATTCGCCGTTCCGGTCGATGAATATTTCCTGACCGGTCGCCGGGTCGATGCCGGCCGAGCGCACGGCGTAGATATCGTACTGCGAACCGCCTTCGCGGAAGCGCAGACGCAGCGGGCTGTCCTCCTCTATCTGGTACGACGTGTTCTTGAGCGTGGTGCTGATGCGGTTGATGCGGTCCTTCACGTGCGAACCGTTGATGACCGTCGTCCAGGCCCAGTTCTTGCTGCGGATCACCTGTGCGGCCACCGAAAACTCGTAGCCGACGTTCTGGTTCTCGCCGAAGTTCACGGTGATGTCCTCCGCACCGGTCGATGCCGGCAGGGGGATCGACATGAGCTGGTCCTTCGTGGTGTTGCGGAAGTAGTCGAAGCCGATGACCAGCCGCTCCTTGAAGAGGGTCATGTCGAGGCCGAAGTTGTTCTTCAGCACGCGCTGCCACTTCAGTTCGGGGTTGCCCATGCGGATCGGTACGGCGCCCACGCCCGTGTAATAGAGGTAGTCGTTGTCGTATTTGTAGGTCGTGATGGCCTGGTAGGGATTTCCGGTCGTCTGGCCGTTGTAGCCCCACGACCACGTCAGGCGCAGCACGTCGATCCACTTGGCCCGCTCGAGGAATGCCTCCTTGTGGAGGTTCCATCCCAGACCGAACGACCACATGGGCGCGAAGCGGTTCTCCGAACCGTAGGCCGACGAACCGGAGGTGCGGTAGGAGATGTCGGCGAAGTAGCGGTTGCGGAAGTAGAAGTTGCCGCTGGCGAAGAATCCCACCTTGGCCAGGAGCGTCTCGGTGCCCGACGGCAGGGAGGACGGGCTGTACCCGAGCGCGTATTTGATGTCCGACAGGTCGTCCTTGAGGAAGCCCTATCGCCGTGGTGTACGACGTGGTCGTATTGGTGTGCTGGATGTCGGCGCCGGCATTGACCACGAAGCCCGTGCCGCGGTCGTCGAGATTGCGGCCGTAGTTGAGACGATCTTGCCGTCGTAGTTGATGGCCTTGCCCGTGCCGAGCCGGTACTCGCCCCGTTTGGCCGGATCGGTTTCGCCGAGGTATGTCGCGTCCTCGGGCGAGGTGTAGCGGTCGTACTGGTTCGTCTTGATATCGACGTTGAACTGTCCGGTGATGAAGAAGTCCTTCGTGACGTACCATTTGGCGTCCACAGTGTTGCGCAGGGTCTGGGTCGCGCGTGGTCTCGAAAGCTCGACAGCGTGGCGTTGTAGAGCGGATTGACCTGGTGGCCGTCGCCCGAGGTCGAGGTGTCCTCCGGATCGAAGTTGAAGGCCTTGACCAGGTTGCCGTACTCGTCGAAGGGCGTGTCGTAGGGGTTGAGCCGGGTGTAGGCGCTGAAATCGCCGTAGGGCGACTCCCTTGGCGTCGGTGAGCGAGTAGTTGGCCGTGTAACGCAGCGTGAGCCTTGTCGCGCATGTGGTAGCCGATCGAGAAGTTGAGCGTGTAGTTGCGGCGGTTGTCGCCCTTCATCACGCCGTACTTGTCGCTGAAGCGCAGCGAGGTGCGGTAGTCGATCTTCTGGGCGCGGCCGCTCAGCGACAGCGAGTGGGTATGGCTGAACGGAACGCGGAGCGGGGCGCGTATCCAGTCGGTGTTCACGCCCCGGCGCACGTTTTGCAGCTTGTAGGCGTAGGCTTCGTCCATCGAGCCGTTCTCCGTGGTGTAAAGTCCGGCCAGCCGCTCCAGCTCGAGTTTCTGCGCGGCGTTGCAGAGGTTCATCGAGCCTGAGGTCGGGGATGCTCAGTTCGGGGACGAAGTTGTAGCTCAGGCGGGGCTTGCTGTCGGTCACCTGCTGGCGCTCGATGACGATCACGCCGTTGGCGGCGCGGTCGCCATAGACGATGGCCGCCTGGGCGTCCTTTCCAGCACGTCGATCCGTTCGATCTCGTACATGTCGAGGTCGTAGAGCTCCTCCATGGTGATCTCCGCGCCGTCGAGGATGATGAGCGGGTTGTTGTAGGCCTTCTCCTCGGCCGACGTGGCGATGGAGTTCGAACCGCGTATGAGGATTTCCGGAATGGCGTTGGGGTTCGAGCCGAGGGCGTTGTTGTCCACGACCACCATGCCGGGCGTCACGGCGCTGAGCGCCGTCATGATGTTGGTGTTCGAGATAGAGACGAGGTCCTCGCCCTTGATCGTCGTCACCGAGCCGGTGTAGGTGTTCTTGTTGCGGGTGAACATGCCGTTCACCACGACGTCCTCGATCTGTGTGCCGCCCTCCTTGAGCGAGACCTTCAGTCCCTTGGCCGAACCGGTCACGGCGATCCGGCGGCTCTCCATGCCGAGGAAGCCGATTTCGAGCACGGCCGGACTGGTCTTCGACGTGAAGGTGATCGAGAAGCGTCCGTCGCCGTCGGCGGAGACGCCCTGTCCGTTGCCGCCCTTCAGGATGACCGACGCACCGGCCAGCGGATTCTTGTTCGGGTCGTAAACGGTTCCCGAGACGGTGAACTTGCGGGTCTTGCCCGAGGTGTCGTAGATGACGACGAAGTCGTTCTCGGTCTCGTACTTGAAGTTCGTGCCTTCGAGGCATTTTCCGAGCAAGCTCATAGACGCGGATGTTCTTGAAGTGGCCGGTCACGGCGGGCAGTTGCCGGATGTCTTCGGGATCGTAGGCGAAGCGGATGCCCTTCTTGCGGGTGATTTCGTCCAGTACGGCGGTCACGGGCGTCCCTTCGGCGTCGATCGTCAGCGTGGCGTTCATGTCCACGGGTTCCCCCCCCTGCGCCTGCGCCGTAAGCGACCGCGCGGCACAACAGGGTCACGAGTAACAGCAGCCGGGGTATCCGGCTGAAACGGAACGTAAATGTGTGCATAGGCTTTGGGTTATGGACGGGCCGGCCCGCGGGGTCGCCCCGTCCGGGTTTTCACGAGTTTAGTTTTGCGACGGATAGAGACTGCGCTCGATCACGTAGATCAGCGACTGGTAGTGCGCCTTCGTATCGCCCGTGGCGCCGTTCACGCGGCTGCGCAGCAGTTTGAGGATCCGGTCGTTCACGTGGTAGAACAGCGCGCGCGACTCGTCGATCGACCGCAGGTTGACGTTGTACTGCCAGCCGTAGCCGTCCGAGAGCATCTCGTCCTTCCACAGTTGCGAGGCCACGTAGCCCTTGCCGTTCGCCTCCTCGATCTCGCGCAGCGGGGCGAGGTAGCGCTCCACCAGCCCCGTGTCGTCCAGTCCCATGAGGGCGATCTCGTCCACCGAGGGGGCGTAGGCCTCCGCGATGCCGCCCAGCTTGATGCGCTTCGACTGGCTCGAGGCCACGTCGGTGGCCGTATCGACGAACATGCGCTGGATGAGCCGCTCGGCGGGCGTCGCCGGACGGCCCTTGATGGCGCTCTCCCAGACGATCCGGTAGAGGTCGTCCATGTACTCCTGCGGCGTGTAGGGGTTTTGGGCGATGTGCGACGAGAGGATCACGTTCTTGTAGCTGTTGAAGAAGGCGCGGCAGAAGTTGAAGCGCAGGATGAACGAGTAGTCCACGTGCAGCGGCATCTTGCCCGTCAGCGAGGGCTGCTCGAGCCATTCGGAGTGCTTCATCTGCTCGAGCACCCACCTGAGCGAGGCGCGCTGCTCCTCCTTGGGGATGGCGATCGCCTGCGGGCCGCCCGCCGTGTTGCTGTTCACGTCCGTCAGACGGATTCCGCCGACGTTGAGCATCGCGGCGTTCACGTAGCGGGCGAACTGTCCGGCGATGGCCTCGTAGAGCGCCGTGCGGTGCTTCATGTCGGGGTCTTCGGCGTCGGGGATCCACTCCTCCATGCGGGAGAGGATGTACTTGAGGTTGGCGATGCCGTAGTCGCCGGCCTTGAGGTGGTCGTCGCCGAGGTCCTCCTCCAGCGCCGTGGGGTCGTAGCGGGCGACGAGCTGCTGGCGGCCGTAGCGGTACATCGGGTCGCCCGCCTTCTCGTCGATCCAGCCGCGCAGGGTCTCCTCCTCGTCGAACAGATCCTTCTTGTCGGGCAGCGGACGGTAGGCGTATCCGATGGCATAGTAGTCGTAGGGACCGAGGTCCGGCGGGTGAGCTTCACGCCCTTGTCGCCGGGCTGGGCCACGTAGTTGAAGCGGGCGTAGTCCATGATCGAGGGCGTCGTGCCGTACCGCTGCGTGAAGGTCGCGCTGCGGAGCGAGTCCACGGGGAAGGCGTCCGATGCGGCCATGTTGTGCATCAGGCCGAGGCAGTGGCCGATCTCATGCGCCAGAATGTACTCGAGCGACTCCTGGAACACGTCGTCGGGCAGCTCCGCGCACGCGCTCGTCCACCTGCGAGGTCTGCACGAAGCGCCACGTGTTGGCCAGGCGCACCACGTCGTTGTAAACCAGCACCGAGGCGTTGATGATCTCTCCCGAGCGGGGATCGACCCACGAGGGCCCATGGCGTTGGCCACGGCGGCCGGCACGTACCGGATGCAGGAGTATTTCAGGTTGTCGGGATCGAACTCGGGGTCGTCCGTCGGGAAGTCCTCGATGCGCATGACGTTCTTGAATCCGAGCTTCTCGAAGGCCTTGTTCCAGCGGAGCACGCCGCGGCGGATCGGCTCGCGCCACAATTCGGGGAAGGCGTCGTCGAGGTAGAAGACGATCGGCTTGACCGGTTCAACGAGCTCGCCGCGCTTCCATGCCTCCATGTCGGAGGGCTGCACGCTCCCGCGGTTGATGACCGAGAAATCCTCGATCTGATCCTTCTGGCCGTTGAACCGGGACATGCCGGTGAGGAAGATGCCGATGCGCGAATCCGCCACGCGGGGCTGCGCCGGCTTCTCGGGCAGCAGCAGGATCGTGCGCGTCACCTTCATGGTCATCGGCTCGTCCTTCTTGAGCTGGATGAGTCCCAGCAGGTCGGCCGAGACGGAGTAGGAGAGGTAGGACTTGACCGAGACGTTGTCCTCGAAGGCCTTGATCTGGTCGATGGCCGAACCTTCGCTCTTGAACTTGCCGGTGATGCTCACCATGCCGCTCGAACTCTCGATCGGGGCGAGGGGCTTCGATTCATTTCTGAATTCGGGTGCAAAGATAGTACTTTTTATTATTTTTTCGCTATTTTCGCAAGAAAATTTTATCGCCGATGCTAACTTTCCTCGTCTGCCTCACGGCGCTCGTCATCGCCTATTTCACCTACGGCCGCTATCTGGAACGGGTCGCAGCGATCGATCCGGCCCGCAGCGTACCGAGCGAAACGCTCTTCGACGGCGTAGACTACGTGCCCATGCCGCGCTGGCGGGTCTTTCTGATCCAGTTGCTCAACATCGCCGGTACGGGTCCGATCTTCGGCGCGATTCTGGGAGCGGCGTTCGGTCCCGTGGCCTTTCTGTGGATCACTTTCGGCGGAATCTTCATGGGGGCCATGCACGATTACCTGTCGGGCGTGATGCTCGTGCGCAACGACGGCCTGAGCATCCCCGAAGTGGCAGGACGTTACCTGGGCACCGGAATGCGGCAATTCATGCGCCTCTTCTCGGTCGTGCTGCTCGTACTCGTCGGTGCGGTCTTCCTGCTCAGTCCCGCCGACATCCTCAGCGGCATGGTGCCTTCGGTGCCGCACACGGTGTGGGTCTGGCTGATTTTGGCCTACTACTTCGTCGCCACACTGCTGCCCATCGACAAGATCATCGGCAAGATTTATCCGATCTTCGGCGTGGCCCTCATCCTCATGGCGCTCGCACTGCTGGGCGTGCTGCTCTTCGGCCCCTACCGGATCCCCGAACTGACGACGCTGGCCAACGCACAGCTCGACCCGCACTCCGTGCCGATCGTCCCGACGCTCTTCATCACCATCGCGTGCGGAGCCATTTCGGGCTTTCACGCCACGCAGTCGCCGCTGATGGCCCGCTGCGTGCGTAACGAGCGCGAGTGCCGCTCGGTCTTCTTCGGCGCGATGATCTCCGAAAGCATCATCGCCCTCATATGGGCCGCCGTCGCCACGGCCTTTTTCGGCGGGGCGCATGCGCTGGCCGAGGCACTGGCCGCAAACGGCAACAGTGCGGCATGGGCCGTCAACATCATCTCGAACACCACGCTGGGCATCGCGGGCGGTATTCTGGCGCTGTTGGGCGTCGTTGCGGCCCCGATCACATCGGGCGACACGGCCTTCCGTTCGGCACGGCTGATCGTCGCCGACATCTTCCGCATCGAACAGCGCACGCAGTGGAAGCGTTTCGCCATCGCCCTGCCGCTCTTTGTCGCCGGCTACCTCATCACGCGGGTCGATTTCACCGTCGTGTGGCGTTATTTCGCATGGACCAACCAGACGCTCGCCACGAT